>Ga0209354_10000307_pt1 | contig 23557 bp, 19 predicted proteins | sample LauGreSpBDMM15DD_2_FD_187562 | JGI IMG/M metagenome (GOLD analysis project Ga0209354, IMG submission 187562) | Freshwater lake microbial communities from Lake Michigan, USA - Sp13.BD.MM15.DD (SPAdes) (version 2) | ecosystem: Environmental > Aquatic > Freshwater > Lake | place: Lake Michigan...
AAAAACCAAAACCTTTAGAATGGTTGGAAGGATATTTTGTTCAGGCAATGTTCTATGGAATGGCTCTTTATGAGATGACTGGTATTCGAGTCAAAAAACTTGTGATTATTATGTCTTGTGAAGATGGTGAGTGTGTGGTATATGAAGAAAGAAATTTAGAAAAATATATGAAACTGGTTGTAAAATATATTGAACAATTTGTAAATGATAAACTTGAATTGATGTCTGTTTAATTAATTATTTTTTTTTTATTATTGTGAGATTATGACAAATTCATTAAAAACCTTTCTAGAACTTAATATTGAAGATATGGAAATTACCGAAAAAAACAAAGAACTAGAGCAGGCAATTGAAGATAAGTTTTTAACCTCATCTAAGTTCTCAAGTGAAATAGAACGAGTAGTTCTGGAAGAAAATTGTAATTATATAGATGCCATTTGTCATTATTGTGAGGTTAATGGTATTGATATAGAGTCTGTAACTAAATTGGTTTCTAAACCTCTTAAGGAAAGACTAAAGAATGATGCTATTAGTCTTAATTTTATGCGACGAATTTCTAAAGCTAAATTGCCACTATAAAATATAAATATAATTATGTTCTCTAAATTATTGATGAAAACTTTTAATCAGTTCTTATCTTGCTGCATAATTGTTTCCCCATCTTATGCTAATGAATTGAATGAATATTATTATGGTGATAGTATTGCAGTTGGATATGGTGGAAAATCTCCTGGGTCAAGAAAGGTTGGTGCAAGTCCAGCAGAAGTTCTTTCATATCTTGACAGAGATTTAAAAGATAATCCAGAAAAATTTAAAGGAAAAACAGTTAATCTTTCAACTGGTGTAAGTAATAATACGAGTGATTTTACATCTATTGAAAGACAAATTGCTCGTCTTAAGAATGCTGGAGCAAATATTAATGTTCTTGGTGCCGCTCAGGGAAGATACGATAAAGAAAATGAAAGATTATCCGCATTATCTTCTCAATATGGTGTAAATTTTAAAGGTGGATTTAAACCAGGAAGAGATGGAGTTCATCCAGAAAGTTATTCATCATATGACAGCAAAAAAACTCCCTTAGTAATATCTACTCCAAAATTTACATCAAATGATTCTCCTAAACTTTCTGCAGCACCATTATTTAAATCAGTTTTATCCAAATTAAAGGGAGTTGAGGGAACTGGTGCTGGTAGTAATTTTGTAGCAAAAAAATGGACCGACTCTGAAGGGTCCAGATATAAATCCTACGGAGGAAAGTAACTTATTTTTTTTATATATTATGGCACCATTTGACGTATATGTGAATTATTTGGCACTGAAATCTCATTTTTCAAGTCCCAAATATGATTACTTTAAGTATAATAAAAAAGTTAGAGCCTCATTAACTTCCTTTAATAAACGAAAAGATCGTTATTTTTTTGAGAAAACCTCAAGAAAATATAATGACAAAGAAATATTAGATTTTTTACTCTCAAACTTTGTATCCACAGATAACCCACAAAAATTATGGATTGGAGAGATTATAAATTCTGGAGAAAGAATATATACAGAGTGGATGAAACGACAACAGAGTTTGACTTACATATTCAAGGAGCAATCCGAAGAATTATTCTCTCAAACAAAATTAGAGAATGTTTTAGATTGCTCGAAAGGTCATCCAATAATTCTTAGAAGACTTCTTGGAGGACAAATATCTCCAGAAACTTTTATAATATATAATAAGATATTTGGTTTTTCTGAAGAGTATGATACTAAACTGATAGACCCAGTATGGGAGACTATAAGTTTAAAAATTCGTAAATACTCAGTTTTTCTAAATATCGATATATTTACATTTAAGAAAATTTTGCGGAATATTATAAATGAGTGATTTTTTTAACTCTGATATTATTCAGGAAGAAATTAAAGAGATTGGTGATATCCAAGACCAAATATACGGAAGTATATTAACTTTTGGTATGATGAATCGTGAAACTAAAATAGAATATATTGAAAAACTAAATGCACTACTTCAGAAACAACGAATAATGTATACTCGTCTTTCTCTTTCTGATGATCCAGAAGCTCTAGATATGAAAGAAAATATGAGGAAGTCAGTTTCTTTAATGGGATTTCCTCCAGAAACTGATATGCAAGTTTTATTTATGAGTGTTGATAAAACAATTGCGGCACTTCGAAATTATGTTGACAGTTGATAAAATATTTGCTATAATAGCAGTGGAGTAAATCCAAACTATCCAATTTATCTAGACAATCCTTATGTCGTTTGAAAATTTAAAAAAGCAATCTAAACTTGGTTCTCTTACCGAAAAATTGGTAAAAGAAGTTGAGAAGATGAATAATTCCAGTAGTTCTTCTGGTGATGACCGTTTATGGAAACTCGAATGTGACAAAGCACAAAATGGTTATGCCGTAATTCGTTTTCTTCCTGCCCCTGATGGTGAAGATTTACCATTTGTAAAACTTTATAGTCATGCATTTCAAGGTCCTGGAGGTTGGTATATTGAGAATAGTAGAACTACCATCGGGGAAAAAGATCCACTTTCGGAGCATAACGGACAGTTATGGAACTCTGGGATTGATTCAAATAAAGAAATTGCTCGCAAACAAAAGCGCAAGCTGACTTATGTAAGCAATATCTATGTTGTTAAGGATCCTGCCAACCCTGAAAATGAGGGTAAGGTGATGTTGTATAAGTATGGTAAGAAAATCTTTGATAAGATTACTGCCGCAATGCAACCCGAGTTTGAGGACGAGTCTCCGATTGATCCATTTGATTTTTGGCAGGGTGCAAATTTCAAACTCAAGGCAAAGAATGTTGCCGGATATAGGAACTATGACTCTAGTGAATTCACAACTCCTGGACCTCTTCTGGGTGATGATGATGCGATGGAAGCAATTTGGAAGAAGGAGTATTCTCTTTGTGAATTTATTGCTTCCGATCAGTTCAAGTCTTATGATGAACTTAAGAAGCGTCTTGATTTAGTATTGGGTTCCAAGACTTCTACTCGTATTGATTCTGAAGTTGATGATGAGGATGATTATCGCGGTTCTTCTAAAGAACTCGGCACTGATTTACGAGAAGAATTAAATAATCTAAAACCATCTCGCCGTTCTGTGGTTGAAGATGATGAAGATGAAGATTCAACATTATCATATTTCGCAAAATTAGCAGAAGACTGATATATTATGGGGGGGAAATTTCTCCCCCTTTTTTATGGCATTGTGACTCTTGTATTTTCGGTACGAATTAATTTTTTATTAATATATTGGGATGATTTTTCATAATACATAATTTTTTTCATATCATTTAAGTATTGTTGTAAATAACTTTCTTTTAATAAGTATATTAATCTTTTTTGATTATTTTTAGTTGTTTCGTATTGATAATTTGATATTCCAACAATTGGATTTATTGTTGCATTATAATTATTTGGATTTGGGATGTTAAAATTAGAATCTACTACTTTTCCAGATGGAAGTATTAGTCTTCCTTTAGAATCCTTGATTTCCTCAGTCTCATAGTGATGAATATCATTTAGATTATTTCCGTATAGTTGTTCCGAATATCTGTAAATATCTCTATCTGAAAGAGGCCACTCATCTCTAATATTTACAATACCTGCGGTTAATATAACCACCCAGTCATAGTCTGATTTTCCATAAATCTCTTCGGCAACTGTATCTGGTCTTGCACCTTCTTGAATCTGATACTTATTAAATATAGTAAATACATTATTTAAATCATCTCTTAATTTTACTCTACGAAATAAGTTTTTTGCTCTCACATAATTTTGTGAAGAATTACTATCAACAAATGGAGATTGATATTCTATATCTGGTAACTCGCGGAAATATGACATATTAATACCCTACTCCATTTATACCTTTAACTGTCACATAGTCTTCATAATAAATTGGATTAAGTTCAGTAAATCCTAAACTCATTTTCATATGAACTGGTGTTTTGTCTAGGTATGTCGAATAAGAACCAGACCCTGTATAGTTTGTGGTCATACTTACCAAAGCACAAGGTTTAAACACGTTTAGGAATGGATGATCATTTTTTCCACTTTTATAAGTTAAAATGAATACATTTGGTGCCGAAATGAATAGTCCGGCACCATCATCAGTTCCACCAGTTCTTGGTGCCATTCCAATTTTAAAAGTCCTTATAATATTTTTTACAACCTTAGATTCTTTACTATCTCTTGGGGTAAAATCAAAATCAAAACTAAAACTTCGCAAATTCACACCACTAAATAGTAATTCTAAATTTGGATTAAGAACTTGTCCGGTTGCTCTTGATATTAATCCAGAGGTACTAGTATTTCCTCCTACTGAATTTACTAATGCTGTAGTAACAGCAGATTTAATTAACTCTTGAGCTCCACCTTTGATTCCGACTCCCATAGATGCATCTAAAAGTCCTTGTGGAATATTTTTTATATCTTGCAGTGATCCAGCCTCTAGTAATGAATTAATAGCGCCTACTCCAATTGCTGCCAGAGGATTTATCTCATCTTTTCCCCAACTAACTTGATTTGTATCTCCAATATTTGAAGGTATTGGTAATTGTATTGTTTGTTCTATCATTTCTACATTAGAATTTTTATCACTCCCTGTAGGAGAAACTATAGTTTTTTTCTCCTTATCAAAGTTGATAAATCCTGGAGGTTTATACGTAACTAAAGAAATTTCTAAATAATCGTCATCTTTACCAATACTTTTTTGAGGATACCTAAGTGTATATACCGGAATCTGATTTGCGGTTATAGGTCCAGAGAACGACATATTACTGTGTTTTTAGTTATTTAGACTATGTTGATAATATTTCTTTATATGGAACATCGTGTAGGTAATCAAATTCTTGTCCTTTTTTTATAATATGAAATGAACTCTCAACTCCTTTCCATACATAATTTCTATAATTTCCCCAGTGGACATTGTATCCTCTAAATCCTGAAAGTGAAATTGATTCTACTAATACTAATGGATGTTTATCATAATCAATATTTGGAGTTTTCGCAGTATAAATGAAAGTATATATTTTTCCAGGATTTGGAATTGAATCTGTATCATCAAAAACCTCTTGTATTATTTTCATAATTTCATCAGGTCTATTAGATATTTGAGATATTCTTTGTATCATTATTTCAACTCTGTTTATTTCTGTTGCCATTTTTTTATTTAAATAATTCTTTTTCTGTGATTACTTTAAATGTCCATCCTTTATCTTTGCAATATTCTATAGCAGCTTCCCATTTAGATTGATTTTTTGCATATTCATATGCCTCATATATGTATCCTTTTGTTTGTTTTTTTGGTTTTGTTGGTGGTATAGTTTGTTTATAAGGTTTAATCTCAATTAAATATTTTTTAATACTTCCATCAGACTCTTTAACTTTTATATAAGCATCTGGAAAATATCTATGTATTCTTCCATCTATTGGAGACCTATAAGGAATTGCAAGTTCTTCTGATGCATATTCTAAAATGTTTTCGTTTGTATCACAATATTTTAGAAATTTAAGTTCCCATAATGATCGATATACAATATTGGAAGGATTACCAATATATTTTTTTGGAAATGATGGATTAAATTTTCCTTTATAAGACATCTAAATAACTATAATTAGACTTATATACGGTATTTAGAGTGCCATCTATACGCAAAATATCAGATTTTAAACCATTATTTACTAATGTTGCCCAGACCTCACACTTTCAGGTTATTTTTGGAGGGCTTCCTGGTCCATTATTGACTCATCTGGTATTCAGAGGAATAGATCCACTGTTTATTGCACAGGATGCTGGACTTCTTTGTTATTCAGCATCTCTTCCTGCAACATCTCTTATGACTTCCGATATCACAAACAATTTTACGGGAGTTGATGAAAAAATAGCTCATCGCCGAACATTTGTTCCAATAACATTAGAGTTTTATGTTGATAGTAATTATAAATCCTTAAAATTTATGGAGCACTGGATAGAATTTATTGCAGATGGATCTGGTGCACCTAAATCTCAAGAAGGATATTTTTTCAGAATGCAATATCCAAAATCGTATAAAAGTAATAGAACAAAAATTATTAAATTTGACCGAGATTATAAAAAACAAATAGAATATAACTTTTTTGAACTTTTTCCAGTTGAGATGAGTTCTATTCCAGTATCTTATGGAAGTTCTGATGTTTTAAAAATGAGTGTTAGTTTTAGTTATTTGCGATATGTCTGTGGAAAAACATTAAGTTTAGATGTTTTTAGAAATGCAGATAACAATAAAAACAATAATTATAATGACAACATAACTGAACGAAATGATGAAATAATTGAACCAGATTTTGGTGATATTGGGGGTCCTGTTGGAAGTGATGTTGGGGGTAATAGTGGTATTGGTGGATATGGCGGAGGAGACGACGGCGGAGGAGACGGCGGAGGAGACGGCGGAGCAGGAGGAGATGGTGGTGGTTAAACTGAATCTATACTTATTTAATAAATCTAATAAATAAAAGTAAGTGATTTGAATTTAAAAAAATGCTACCAAAGATTACGACTCCAACTTATGAGTTAGAAATTCCTTCACTACAAAAAAAGATAAGGTATAGACCTTTTCTTGTTAAGGAAGAAAAGATTTTAATTATCGCATTGGAGAGTGAAGATTCTAAACAAATCGCAAATGCTGTTAAAAATGTAATTTCAAATTGTATTTTGAGTAAAGGAATTAAAGTTGAGACTCTAGCAACTTTTGATATTGAGTATTTGTTTTTAAATATTCGTGGTAAATCTGTCGGGGAATCTGTTGATGTGTTAGTTACCTGCCCAGATGATGATGTTACTCAGGTTCAGGTAAGTATTAATTTAGATGAAATCAACATTGAAACTGACCCAAAACACTCTAAAGATATTAAGTTAGATGATACTTTAACTTTAAGAATGAAATATCCATCTATGTCTGAGTTTATTAAAACTAATTTTGATTCTCGTGAATCCGTAAGTGTTGATGATACTTTTAATATGATTATATCTTGTATTGATCAAATTTATTCAGAAGAAGAATCGTGGAATTCTGGAGATAGCACCAAGAAAGAACTAAATGAATTTGTTGAGCAATTGAGTTCTAAACAATTTAAAGAAATTGAAAAGTTTTTTGACACTATGCCAAAACTTTCTCATACAATTAAAATTACAAATCCAAAAACAGAAGTAGAAAGTGAAGTATTGTTGGAGGGTTTGTCTGCTTTTTTCGTGTAAGTATGGCGCATACTGATCTTGCGTCATACTATAAGACAAATTTTTCACTCATTCATCATCATAAATATTCATTGACTGAACTTGAAGATATGCTTCCTTGGGAAAGAGAAATATACATAACTCTTTTGCAAAATTATATCGAAGAAGAAAATTTAAAGAATCAGGCAAATGGATGAAACTGAACAGATATCTCAAAGTGAATCTGCCCCTGAATCTGGGGAACTTTCGTCTGCGAAAACTAATAATACAACTACTCGTAAAACTAAACTATATTCAAATATTTTTAGATCAGATCCAAAAATTACCGCAATTGTTCAGACACAAAGTTCAATAATTTCTGGATTACGAAGACAAATTAATACATTAAAAACTGAATCTTCTAATTTAAATACAATATTACAAACACAAACACAAACTATAAATGGACTGCAGCAGTTTGTTGGGGCATTACGAAATGAAGTTTCTGGACTTAATAATTCATTAAAAGGAGCTATAACATTAATTAATACTGATTCTATAATAGAACGATCTCAAGAAAAACTGAATCAACAAGAGCAACAACGCTCATCTGAAATGGGATTACGAAGAGGTAGAGAAAGTACTGTAGAAAGATCAATACAAAAATCTTTAATTAAACCAATTCAAAGTAGTTCTAGAGATACATCAAAATCTTTAAATAAGTTGTCTACTATATTTGCCACACTATTTTTTGGGTGGTTAGGAATTTCTACGATCAATAGTTTTAAATCTCTTTCTAATAATAATAATAAAAGTTTAAAAAATATTATCGATGATGTAGGAGATAAAATTAAGGATTCATTGCAAATATTTAAAGGTCTCTTTGATGGAACTACTAATATTGTAACCATAATTGATAAAATTAAAAAGATAGTTAATACATCAATTATCAAAACTCCTATGCTGAAACAATTATTTGATTCTGTATTGAAATTTATGGGTATTGAGTTAGAAGAAAAACCTAAAGATAAAGAAGGCACTGGTACGGGTAATACAACAGGTACTGGTACTGGTACTAAAACAGATCCGGGTACTGGTACGGGTGATACACCAGGTACTGGTAAGCAAACACCAATTGAAGTTATACCATACAAACCTAAAAAACAATCTGAAACACCATCTGAACCTAATAAACCATCTGAACCTAATAAACCATCTGAACCTAAAACACCATCTGAACCAACACCAGAAATGGTTCTAAAATTTGAACAAGCTTGGAAATACAGAAAAGAGCCTTTTTTAAGGGGAAGGATAGAAAGCGCCTGGAATAAAATGAGTTTTGAAGAAAAAAATCAGGCAATAGAATGGGCAGAATCGACAGGTAAAGATTGGACTGAAATGAACCTGCCACCTCCAACTAAAAAACCAACAGTTTCTCCAATTAGTTCGATCATGAATACTGGTACTCCTGGTACTCAAGTCGCATCAAGTAATTCATCGGCAGAAGTTTCATCATCAAATAATACTGATTCAACACTAGCATCATCCGATACATCAAATTATTATACAAATATTGCAAGTACATCTATACCAAATCAAAACCAAGAAAAAATTGAGGATTCTAACTCGGGTAGTAGTATTCGTAAAATGATTTTACCTATTAATATTTCTCCATTATCAAAAAATCCTAAAAATATTGATATTGGACTACCACCTGAAAAAACACCAAATATAATATATAAAAGAATAGCATCTTCTCCACAACCTCGTACTGGTGGTATTTCTCCCACTACAGGTCAAGCAAATCAAATTCCTATAATATCTGCATCTAATGCTGATAATTTTCTTTCTCTCAATTCACGAGTAACTTATGGAGTAGTGGTATAGATGGCAATATCAATAAAATCCCCCAAAAATATTATTAATTTTAATAGTAGTATTACAACTATACAAAAATCTTTTTCCGGAAGTAGACGAAAAGTAGAAAATCTTACAGAGATACTATCAGCAAAAATAACGAGAAAAAAACAAGGTATTAATTTAAATTATATTATGGCAAGGAGAAGAGATGAGTCTGCAAAAAGACGAGAAAGGAAAGACCTGTTGGAGGCATCTTCATCAGGCAATTCTTCTGCTATTAGAAACTCTTTTTCTGGTAGGGTTGTACCAAAATCTGCAGAGTCTTCTGGAAAAGGATTTTTGGGAAGAATTATGGATTTTGCTGGAACTCTACTAACTGGATGGTTATTTACAAATTTACCGGTTTTTCTTGAAGGATCTCAAATATTAATAAAGAATATTGCAAACCTTACAGATGTTTCTAAAAGATTTGTAGGTACAACCAAAAATTTATTTACAGAATTTGGATCACTTCTAAATGGATTTGCCTTAAACTTAATAACTTTTGATTTTACTGATAGTACAGGAAGACTTTCTCGTTCATTTGGAGATATTTCTATAAGTTTTAATACTATGAAAGACCAGTTTGATGAGGCATTCAAACTTCTTACTGAAGGATTACCAAGGATAGGTAAAAAATATCCAAATACTACCAATCCTAATAATGACCCTTCAACTAATACTCCACCTTCAACTAATACTCCACCTTCAGGAGGAAGGTCTTCAGACTATTGGACTCTAATCGCAGTTTCTGCATTAGAAGACGGTGATCCTCAAGGTAGAGCAGATGTGGCACAATCAATTTATAATAGAGCAAATTCTGGAAAGTTTCCTGGAAAAAAAAATATTAGATCTATTATAATTGCAGAGGATGGGGTACAATATTCACCTGTGCGTAAAGCAGTAAAAGAATTCAAAAACATAAAAGATAGGGAGAGTGCAATAGCAGCTATAATGCAAGCGGACAAATTATCTAAAAAAAATGCTACCAAATATATTGATGAGACTGTTTCTGCAATTAATGATACAACACTACGGAAAAACGCAGCAGAATATATCGAAAATAGAACTGACTTTCTTGGTATAGGATTAGATCCAGGTCAACAAAATAGTTCAACTACATTAAAAAGAAGAAATCCTTATGATAATGTATTTGGCAATTTTGTGGGGGCTGATTCATATGAATACGGAAAAACTAAAAAAGGGCAAGCATCACTCCCTCCAGAATCTATATTTCCTAAAGCACAACCATCACAACCATCACAACCATCGAAAAAAATAGTACTTCCTCCAATATCAGGAACAAGTGGACCCTCGATGGGAAATAGACCAATGAATGTTCCGTTTAGTCCATTTAAATCTGGATCTGGAGCAGTTCTTACTTCTACAATCGGACAGCGAGGGAATACGTATCATACTGGATATGATGTTGGTGCTGACGCAGGTACTCCAATATATGCATATTTCCCTGGAGAAGTAACTCATATTGGTTTACACAGAACTGCAACAGATGGAGGATATGGGAACTGGGTTATATGGAAAGATGATATTTATGGAGCTTATCATTTTTTTGGGCACATGTTAAATACTCCACCAGTTCGAAAAGGACTGAAATTTGGTCGAGGACATTTAATGGGTCTTGTCGGAAATACTGGGATATCTAGGGGTAATCATTTACACTGGGAAATTTCAACTGAAATACCAAAGGAAAATGGAAACTTTAAATCTCGTGTAGATATTGAGTCATGGTTACGAAGTCATCCATTACCAAAATCATATTTATCATCATCTATTTCAAATACTCCACAGTCAGCACAAATCGCATCTGCAGGAACTCAACAAAGATTACAAAAATCTCAAGATATTGCACTACAACAATCTTCAGGACCTAAAATCATAGTAATTGAAGAAGATGCACCACCGTATTCTCAACCTCAATATTCTGGCGGAGGAAAATCTATGATGATTCCAATCATAATTGATCCGTTAAATAGTTATATCGCACAAAAACTTTTATTAGATTTAACATATACATAATGTCTACAAAAAAATCAATTTACGAAGAACTTATATTAGAATCTAACGATCAAAAAAGAACTATTGATATTAGAACCGGTACATCATCAATTGATTATTATGAAGATATTTTTTCTCCAATAATTACTGTAAAAATACAGGTAGGAAATACTGGAGATTCAATTCGGGAATCAGACTCTGATGGGAATGCAACTGGAACATTTCAATCAATTTATAATGGACTTCCATTAAGAGGAGGAGAACGAGTTTCTTTAAAAATTGCTGGAAATTCTGATACAAATCCTGGATTAGATTTTTCTACTGATGAAACTGATTATCTTTATGTTTCTAGTATCAAAAATGTAATTTCAGAGTCTCAACGAGAGTTTTTTCAACTAAATTTAGTATCAAGAGAAGCAATCACGAACGAAACTGTAAGAGTTCCAAAAAAGTTTAAAACAAATCAATTAATTAGTAATTCTGTAGATGATATTATTAAAAATTATTTAAAGACTGATAAAATTCATAAAATTGATAAAACTCAAAATACATATGGGTTTATTGGAAATCAAAGAAAACCATTTTCTATTTTAGTATGGTTAGCATCAAAAGGAATTCCTGAAAGTTCAAAAAAAGATGCAACTGCTGGATTTGTTTTTTATCAAACTCAAGATGGATTTAATTTTAGATCTATTGATGGATTGATTTCTCAACCATCAAAACAAGAGTACATTTATACCGATGTTAATCAATCTGGGATTGAAAGAGATAATGATTTTATAATAATACAATATAATACAAATGTAAATCAAAATTTAATTGAAAAACTTCGTCTTGGTACTTATGCAAGTCAGAGAATATTTTTTAATCCATTAACTTTTAGATTTACTGATCCTAAAAAAGGACTCTTTAAGTTAAGTGATTATGCTGGAGGTATCAATAATTTGGGGCAAGAACTTGAATTACCAAAAATTTCAAATAGTTCGAATATAAGTTTGGGAGATTGCCCAACAAGAATCATTACTGCTATTTTAGATATTGGAACTATGGACCAGGGAGTGTCAACTAATAAAAATTCTGATCCATTTAAATATCAGTCTCAAGCAATTATGAGATATAATGTTTTATTTACTCAAACTTTGAGTATGACTATACCATCAAATACAAATTTAAGGGCTGGAGATATTATTACTTGTAATTTTCCTAAAAACTCAAGAGAAGATGGAAAAATTTACGATAATGAACAGAGTGGACTATATATGATAAAGGAATTATGTCATCATTTTGATACTACAGGTTCTTTTACTTCTATGACTCTGGTTAGGGATACTTTCGGTAAATATGGCACAAATACACAGGAACCATAAATGGACGAATCATTACTCAAAAGTAATTTTATAGGAAGAGACGGTTTTCGTTGGTGGGTAGGACAAATACCACCAGAAAAGTTTCATGGTGGGCAGATAAATGGTGCCGGATGGGGGAATCGTCATAAGGTTCGTATTATGGGATATCATCCATATAATACAGTAGAACTTCCGAATGAAGATTTACCTTGGGCACAGTGTCTATTACCTACAACATCTGGAACTGGTGCTGCAAATCAGTCAAGTAGCACTAAAATATCTCCTGGTGATATTGTATTTGGATTTTTTCTTGACGGTGATAATGGGCAGATTCCTGTTATTATGGGATGCTTTGGAAGAACTGATCAAGTTCCTGATATTGCTGAATCTGGGCCATTTGAACCATTTACTGGATATACATCTAAAATAAAAAAACCAAATGGAAAGTTAATACCAAATCAATCTAATCAAAATAATTCAAAATCACAAAAGTCTCCAAGGAACGTCTCACCAAAACAGGCAGAACAGATAGGTGTGGATGAAATCTCATATTATGGTGGAATTGGAGATAGAGTTCAATTAGGAAATGCGGTAGGCAATACCACAATCAATAAAATCTCAACAGAAGTCAATAATTTATTGAATAAGGTAAAGTCTCCTTCAATATTCACAAATATTGCGAATGAAATTAACCGTGTGGTTGATAAAATTCAGGCAATTACGAATGGTCTTGTTGGAAATATGATGAACGGATTATATAAGGCAATTATGCCAATTTTTACAAAGGGTCTTGGTTTATTATATAAGGCAATTTCTGCAAAAATTTTGGCAGCCAGTGGAAATGTTGCCGCAGCTCATCTTGCCGGTGTTGCTGCACAAACTGCACTAGCAGGTCCAATGGCAGCAGTGCAAAAGGCACTTACCTGTGTTGCCTCATCTGTTGTGAATTCACTTACTGGTATTATTGAGGATATGCTCAATTCGGTAATAGAAAATGTTAAAAATTTTGTAACCTGTGCCGCAGATCAATTTACTGGAGTTTTGGTGAATGATATTATTGGAAAAATCACAGATGGATTGGGACCAGTATTGGGTGGAATTAAGGCAATTTTAGATTTAGTGTCAGACTTTAGCATTGATAAACTTTTGAGAACTGGTGTTGATGCCATCAAGGGACTTGTTGGAATGTTTGATTGTGAACAGAATAAGTCAAAAATGAGTGGTCTTGTTGAGGAATGGGTAATTGGTCGTGGTCCGGCAAATGTTCCTGGACCAAATTTTGATATAATTTTAGAAAATGCAAATCTTACAAATGCAATTTCAACTGCTGGAAATATATTTAATGAAGTTCAGGATATTATTGGTGGAGTTAATGAGGTTACTGCAGGAGTTACTGGTGCATTCAGTGCGATTAATAATCTTCCAAATAAAATTGGAAATTGCTATACAGGAAATCCATTATATGTAAGTGCTCCAACCATTAGTATTTTTGGTGGTGGTGGATCTGGTTCCACTGCAATTTCATTAATTGGTGCAATTTCGGGAGGAACAGGAAGTGTGATTGGTGCAAAAGTAACTAATGGTGGATCCGGATATAGATTTCCTCCATTTGTTGAGATTATTGATAATGCAAATCAAGGATATGGTGCTGTTGCCAGAGCAATTATTAAGGACGGAAAAGTTGATTCAATTTATATTGTATCAGAAGGTGAAAATTATGCTCCAGGAGATTTGTCTGATAATGCTGAACCCCCTGGATTATTAGAACCTAAAGTTTATACTATTGATAAAATTTTACCTATAATTCCAGGAACTGGATATGTGGTTGGAGATGTTGTAAAAGATCAATTTGGTAATGAATATTCTATTCAAATAGATAATGGATCTATTATCAGTGTTGAACCAATAAATAAGACAGTTACTGTAAATGATCTTCCTATAATTCAAATTGACTCTGATACTGGATCCGGTGCAATCTTAAGACCCATATTAGACATTATATCTCCAGATTTACAGGGTGAAGTCAAACAAGTTATTGATTGTGTAAAATAAAATGGCAGAAAGACCTTTTGATAAACAAAACTGGCAACAAAGAAACCTAGAGGGTTTTGGTCCAAAGTTTAGAATAGATATGTGTAGTCCCCAGATGGGATTAGACGGAACTGATGTATATAGCATTTATGCCGTAACTGATAGTAATGATGTTTGTCTTACCGGATTGAGTGAGGGTGGATTATATACAATATATAATGATCAGTCAATTCAAATTGTTGCCGGACAGAATAATCAATCAAATGGTGTTGATATTACAATTATGGGAAGAAATGGTGATGTCTGTATTACGGCAGAAAAAAATGGAAGGGTTAGAATTCGTGCTCAAAATATCATGATTGATGCTGATGAAGATGTTGATATTAAGGCAGGGAGAAATATTACATTAGACTCTGGTTCTGGAAGAATTTTACTCAAAGGAAGTAAGATGGACTGTGATGGACTATCCGGAAATTTAGTTCCAAAGGATCTTCAATTTGTATCTAAAGTATTCAGCGGAACATTTGTTGGTGGAGATATTGTCGGAAAAATATTAGAAACAATAGTCCCCGAAATATTCTAAAAACATGGCTGAACCTAACGACTCAATCGATTCGAATGTTAATGTTTTTGGAAAACAGACATATTTTAATGAGGATACAAAATTCTTTAAGGATGTTTATGTTTATGGAAGATTACATTATGATTTTGAGTCAAATCCACTAGAAGAATTTCAGGATGTAACTATTAAAGGAAATCTTGAAGTTTTTGGGACATCAATATTTCATAAATCCGCAACATTTAATGGTTCTGTTAATTTCAGTGGTGATGTATCTTCTGGAATTCTTACAGTTACTAAACGGTTAGATGTTGGAGTTGGTGGAACAGTATTAAGAGCAATTTCTGATTATGATGGTCTTCCTTTTGTTTCCGGTGTGGTTGGTATTGGAATAACATCTCCGAGAAAAACTTTAGATGTAATTGGAACTGCAATTTTTAGCGAAAATGTTGGAATCGGCACCACAAATCCTGATAAAAAGTTAGTTGTTAAAGGTTCTGGTGGAAACTTTGTTGCCGAATTTGCCAATACAAATAACGTAGCAAATAATAATGGCGTTTTTATTAATCTTCAGAATACTGCATCAGTAACACAGGCATTAAATGTAAGTAGTGGAGGATCTCCATTATTAATTGTTCAGGGAGATGGTAAAATTGGTGTTGGAACAACAACTGCAAGACAATCTTTAGATGTAATTGGAACCGGACTTTTTAGTAATAGAGTTGGAATTGGATCAACAACTGTTCCGCAACAAGAATTGGATGTTGCTGGTAGTGTTAAAATAGACAAAAATATATTTGATTCTGTAAATTCATCTGGAGAAAATGCTTATTATCTAAGTCAAGACGGTAATGGAATTAGATGGGTTTCACTTGAACCATCTTTTAGTGAAGGTATTTTTGTTCAGGACGAAGGTGTTTTTATTCCCACTACGGGGATTGCAAAATCATTCACAACACTGAATTTCACTCAAAAAAATAGTCTTGGATTAGGAATTACTAATATAATTCCAATTCCAAATGATTCAGTAACTATTGCAGATATACAATCTTTTGATTTATGGGGATTTGTTGCCGGAATAGGTACAGAGGCTCCAATTTATAGAATGACAAGTGTTGGAATTGAAAATAATAATCCAACTGAAACTCTTGATATTACCGGAACTCTTCGTGCGACAGATATTGTAAAATTTACAAGTGCAACCGACTCAGCAACTACCACAGACGGAGCTCTTATTGTAACTGGTGGTGTTGGTATTGGTAAAAAACTAAATGTAGGTGGAATTTCAAAAATTAGTGATGCAACCGACTCAGCAACTACCACAGACGGAGCTCTTATTGTAACTGGTGGTGTTGGTATTGGTAAAAAACTAAATGTAGGTGGAATTTCAAAAATTAGTGATGCAACCGACTCAGCAACTACCACAGACGGAGCTCTTATTGTAACTGGTGGTGTTGGTATTGGTAAAAAACTAAATGTAGGTGGAATTTCAAAAATTAGTGATGCAACCGACTCAGCAACTACCACAGACGGAGCTCTTATTGTAACTGGTGGTGTTGGTATTGGTAAAAAACTAAATGTAGGTGGTGCGACATCGATTTCACAGACTTTAAATGTTGAAAAGGCAACAACACTTCAAACCACACTTCAGGTTGGAATTGCCGGAACAGTTATTACAACCACCGGAATTGGTTCTGTTGGTATTGGAACTAATCTTCCCTCTAGAGGATTGGATATTGCAAAAGAAGTATTATTACAAAAGGCATTATACGACTCAAACAGAAATGTAGGATATAAAACAGAATTTTATAAAACTCCAAGAACAGTATTAGGACAGGTTGCGGTTGGTGCTACTGGAGAAGTTATTGGTGATAGATTTTTTGATGCCGCAAACTTAATCAGACTTAATCTTGATTTTATTGCCGCAGAGGCAGTTGGATTTCTTACAAGTACTGATTATAAAAATCCGGCATTTGTTGTTCCTGGAGTTAGTTCTTGTAGAGATGATATTAAAGATATTCTAAAGGCAATCACACTTGATATTACAAGAGGGGGAAATTCTCAATCTGTGGGTGCCGGTCTTTCTTATTATAATGGTGGGTTACTTGTTCATATTGTTGGAACAGATGCAACTGGATATAGTATTAAGGATGCAACAATAGTTGCGATTACAACTGCCGCACAAATTTCACAGGCAGTAATTAATAATACTTTATGGACTGGAAAAACTACAAATTCTATAGGTATTACTACTGCAAGTTATAATAGAATAGATGGTCTTATAACAATTACAGCATCAAGTCATAATCTTTCTGATAATGAAAGAGTAAGATTGACCGGTCTTGTATTTCATTGCGGTAATCCAGGAATAACTTCTACCTTTCCTGATGGTGATTATTTAGCAACTGGAAGAATTTTCCCAGTTTATAATGTTGTTGGTATTAATACGTTTAAAGTATTTGTTGGATTATCAACCCTTGATCATACTTACGTGGGTTCTGGAACAATTAAGAAATATCAGACCTATCAAAATACTTATAAACAAATCAAAGATTTAACCATACAAAATGATGCGTCTGTCGGGTCTAATGAAAACTTTAGTGGATGTTCGAATGTAGTTTCTGCAATTTATACTTGTGCCGGTATTGTAACAGCAATTATTGGTGGTGGTTCTGGTTCTGCTCCTGCTATTACCCAACCAGATGGTAAGGTAGTATGGGTTCCTCCCGGAGCAGATGTAAGAAACTTAATTTTTGTGAATAAGTATGGTAATGATTATAATGGAGGAAAAACAGAAGGAGATGCAAAATTAACAATTGCCGGTGCCGCAGAAATTGCCGAACCGGGTGATACGATTATGGTTCGTTCCGGTGTTTATCGTGAAAACAATCCAATTGGTTTAAGAAATGATGTTTCAGTAACTGGACAAGATTTACGTTTGGTGACGGTAATTCCTAAAAATAATGGTAAAGATGTATTTCACGTCAGAAGAGGATGTTTAGTAGAAAATATGAACTTTAATTGTGAGGTTGGTGAAACTAATCGTGGTGGTGGTGCAGTTGCATTTCCTCCTCTTGATTCGACCAAATTTGCCGTATCCGGATTTATTGAATCAGGACCAGCCACAGAAGGACCAACCGGAAGATGGAGAAGTCCTTATATTAGGAACTGTACTAATTTTATGCCTTTTAGTATTGGTATGAAAATTGATGGAAATCATGCAACTGCTTCTACTCCTGGTGCTGATTTAAAATCTATGGTATGTGACTCATTCACACAATATAATGAGGCAGGTATTGGAGTTTCAATTACTAATAGTGGATATGCCCAGTTAGTTTCTATTTTTACAATTAATTGTGATATTGCAATTTATTGTGATACTGGAGGTTCTTGTGACCTTACCAACTCTAACTCATCATTTGGTAATTTTGGTCTTGTTGCAGTTGGACTGGGTGCAACTGAATTTACCGGACAAGTATTAACGGCAACAACAGAAGAGACTGATACGATAGTAATTGAGAATATTCGCGATACTTCTAATCTTTTTAGAAGACCATTTGATGGTCAGGCAATTTGGTTTAAAGATGTTGGTCCTGGTATTGCTCTGACAGAACCTTTACGAAGACTTGCAAGAGTTGAAATTATTAATAAAGGGTCTGGATATAGTGCTTCTTCTCCTCCAAATGTAATTATTATTGACACAAATGGAAATACACTTCCTTCTGGTCCAGAAGGAATTATTGCAGAAGTTTCGGCAACGGTGGATGATGTAACCGGACAACTTAGTTCGATTGATGTAATTAATAGTGGAAGAAATTATTTACCATCTCAAAATATAATAGTTAAAATTGATGGGAATGCAACGGCAAATGCAATAATGGAACCGATATACTTTACGGTTGAAAGTTCAACCGACTCTAGTCCTTCTGGAACTGCAACTGTAACACTTGCCGAAATAATTCCTTATTTGGTTGGTGCCGGAACATCTGTAGAGTTTAGAAGAATTAGTCGTATTCTTACGAGTGGTCACTCTTTTGAATATATTGGAACAGGAACAGATATAAATATATCAACACCTTTTCAGGGATCTATTCCCATAAAGGAAAATGAGGTTGTTGCTCGTGATGGTGCAAGAATACCATTTACAAGCACAGACCAACAAGGTAATTTTGATATTGGAGAAGGAATTAGAGTTGATCAAACCACGAATACAATTCGAGGAAGAGACTTTAGTAAAGCAATACAGGCAGAAGTTACACCACTGATACTTGCATTAAGATAGAACAAAATGGCAGTTGCACCTCTTAATAAATTTATAACACTCGCAGTTCCTGTTGCTCCAGGAGAGCAGGTAATTTACAAACCAGCTGCTGGAATAAATGCGATTGTTCTTTATGCACAAGTTGCGAATGTTGCCGGAGTCACCACATATCCAACAGTAACACTTACACACCGAAGAACAAGTCGAGTCCAAAGAACTTTAGGAAATCAAAGAGATAATCGTATCATTAAAGGTGTCGAAGTTCCTCCAAATGATAGTTTGGTTATTATTGATGGAAGATTAATTTTAGAAAGGTCGGCACTAATTGAAGACTCTTTAGTAATTTCTGGAACACAATCTGGAATTACAACAATTTCTGGGTGTCTTTATGATTCGACAACAGGAATTGCAACTGTTACTACACTAAGTAATCATGGATTTTCGGTAGGTAGTGAAATTACAATGATTGGACTTGCATTTACTTGCCCACCCGGAAGTGCTGCTAATAATAAATATATTTTTCCAGATCCACAAGCATCTTTTACAGTAATTGAAACTTTAAATTCTACTACTTTTGTTGCTGATGTTGGAGTTGCGATAGGTATTACTCATACATTTAGTCCGGCAATTCATAAATTTATAAGTTCGAAGAGAAACTCGGTTGTTGGGGTCGCTGCTTCATTTACACCAACAAATGCAGAATTTGAAGGAGCAACAGGGGTTTTAAAATTAACTATTCCATCTCATGGATTAGGTGTTGGAAGTACGGTAAGAATAAATGATAATAGTTTAACATTTACCTGTAGTAGTGATGGTTTTTTTAAAAAACAGACATATCCAAGACCTACAGATCCTGCCGGATCTTTATCATCAGCAGCAATAGCAGGTATTAATACTGCCGGAGTTTTGGCAGTACAGAGTGTGGTTGGCGTAAATACTTTCAGTGTTAATGTTGGACCATCTACTAGTGGGGGGCAGGTTGGTCCACTCCAAATGGAATTCATATGTAGTATTCTGGAAAATAGTATTGTATAATTATGGCAAAGTATTTAAGCGGTAGAGTTAAAAGAGATCCTCAATCTGCATTATCTGCTGATCGATACAAATATTTGGATTTAAAGGAGGCAGAACCAGATCTGGGTGATCCTCTTGTCGGTCCTTCTTCGGTTGGGGCAAAAGTTGCTCCTCCTGGTTTAAATTATATTATAGTTTCTACCGGAACTTCTGCAGGAGAAAGATATTGGATTCCTAATCAACAAGGAATTATTCCTGGTTCTATTAGTGTTTTTGATGAAAGTAATTTGGTAGGTGGGCTTAGCAGCACCACTCAACTGAATTTTCTTGGAAATGCAATCACTGCAACCGCACCATATGCCGGACCACCATATCCACCAAATGTTAATATAACAGTAAGACCTCCTGGAAATAATGGAGAGGTTTTATTTAAAGAATTAGATGATTTTGCAACATCAACAAAATTAGTTTTTAATAGTTCTGTTGGAATTTTAACTATTTCTAATGGGGGATTAAATGTTGGAAGTGGTGGAACTATACTTACAGTTAAACAAAGTGGATTAATCGGCATTGGAACTTTAAATCCAGTTCGTCTTGGGAGCGACTATTCAACATCTGAATTACATATTCGCGGAGATTTAAAACTTAGTGGAACCGTATGGGATTCTGATAATTTTTCTGGAAAAGCATTAGATTTATTGATTCGTGATGATGATGTTAAACCTGGTTTCACTACAAGTGGATTAAAATGGATCGACCAAAAGCAACTTCGTGCTGGTGCCGGTGGAACATTTAGAAATGTTCAGTATCATAATAGTGCAGAATTAGTGGATGGTGCATCATCTTTTGTATATGACCCAGAATACAGTAATGTTGGTATTGGAAGCACTTTTCCTAAATCGGCATATAGATTGGATGTTCTTGGTGATGTAAATATTGTTGGTTTAGCAACAATCACAAATCTTTTTGTTTCTGGTATTAGTACTTTAGGAGTTACTACAACCACAGACTTAACAGCAAAACAATTAAAAGTTTCCGGTATTAGCACTTTAGGTATTACATCAACCACAGACTTAACGGCACAAAGTCTTGTTGTTTCTGGAGTTTCTACATTTAATAATAACATTATACAAACATCTGGTTTGGTTGGTATTGGAACCACAAATCCATTACAAAGATTCCAAATAGGAACTGCAAATACTTTAGGTGTTTCTACGGATGGTAAAGTCTTTGTAGTTACTGCTGATGCTAAAGTTGGTATTGGAACCACAAATCCAACTGCAAAGCTTGATGTTCGTGGTGATGTTTTAATTACTGGAGTTTCTACATTTAACAATAATATTATACAAACATCAGGTCTGATTGGCATTGGAACAATCAATCCATTACAAAGATTCCAAATAGGAACGGCAAATACTTTAGGAATTAATAGTGAAGGTACTGTCTTTGTAGTGACTTCTAATGCCGATGTCGGTATTGGAACCACTAACCCAAAAGCAAAACTTCATGTTCAAGGAGATGTTTTAATTACTGGAGTTTCTACAGTTGGACTTATTAGTGGAACAGATGCTAATTTTACAGGAGATGTAACTGCCGCTAATTTTGCCGGAAACGCTGGAATAAATGAGTTATATGTAACCGGAGTTTCAACCTTTAAAAGTAAAGTTAATATTGATAATGACTTGGGAGTTACTGGTCTTACCACAACTAAAAATCTTGAAGTTTATGAATCAACAAAACTTAAGAATTTAAATGCAACCGGAATTGCAACTATAGGAACTCTTGGAGTTTTGGGATTAACAACCACATCTAGACTGATTGTGAGTGGTGTTGCGACGATTGGAAATATTGAATTAAATGCAAATACAATTTTTACAACATCTAGTAATTTAATTATTGATTCTAATGGAGGACTTATTCAAATAAAGGATCAACTTTATGTAATTGATACAAGTCAATCAATAGATAAAGGTGATGGATCAATTCGCACTGAAGGTGGTATCGGCGTTCAAAAAAATCTTAATGTTGGGGAAAAACTTACGGTTATTGGTGATGTTGGTATTGGAACTCTAACTCCATTACAAAAGTTTCAAATAGGAGCAGCAAATACTTTAGGACATTCTACTGATGGTAAAGTCTTTGTAGTTACTGCAGATTCTAAAGTGGGTATTGGAACCACAAATCCAACTGTAAAGCTTGATGTTCGTGGTGATGTTATTATTAGTGGAGACTTAACTGTTGATGGTGGTGATGTAAAGAGTAATACTGCTTCATTAAATCTCTTTAATACTAATGTAACCACTGCTAATGTATTAGATGCCGGTGCTAATATTATATTTGGTGCTACTACTGGTATTACTACAATTAGAAATGCAACATTAGACCTTGATGGGGACTTAAATGTTGATGGTGGTGATGTAAAGAGCAATACTGCTTCATTAAATCTGTTTAATGAGAATGTAACCATTGCTAATGTATTAGGTGTTGCTACTGCAATTAGTATTGGTGCTACTACTGGTATTACTACAATTAGAAATGCAACATTAGACCTTGATGGAGACTTAAATGTTGATGGTGGTGATGTTACAAGTAATACTACTTCATTAAATCTCTTTAACACTACTGTAACCACTGCTAATTTATTAGGTGCTGCTACTGCAATTAATCTTGGTGCTGCTACTGGTACTACTACAATTAAAAATAGTTTAACGGTTGATGGTAATACAATTTTAGGAAATGATATTAATAGTGATACTGTTACTTTTGGTGCAACTGTTTCTAGTAATATTATACCATCGGCAAATAATCTTTATGACTTAGGTTCGGCAACTAATTCTTGGAAAAATATTTTTGCAAAGGGAAAAATTACAGTTAATGATTCAATAACAACTAAAGACCTTGATGTAACCGGTATTGCAACCATAAAAACTTTAGGTGTTACTGGTCTTACCACAACTAAAAACTTAATTGTTTTTGATACTGTAGGTATTGGAACCACTAATCCATTACAAAAGTTTCAAATAGGAACAGCAAATACTTTAGGTGTTTCTACTGATGGTAAAGTCTTTGTAGTTACTTCTAATGCTGATGTTGGTATTGGAACCACTAATCCAACTGTAAAACTTGATGTTCGTGGTGATGTTAATATTAGTGGAGACTTAACTGTTGATGGTGGTGATGTAAAGAGTACTACTGCTTCATTAAATCTGTTTAATGAGA
>Ga0209354_10000322_pt1 | contig 22729 bp, 21 predicted proteins | sample LauGreSpBDMM15DD_2_FD_187562 | JGI IMG/M metagenome (GOLD analysis project Ga0209354, IMG submission 187562) | Freshwater lake microbial communities from Lake Michigan, USA - Sp13.BD.MM15.DD (SPAdes) (version 2) | ecosystem: Environmental > Aquatic > Freshwater > Lake | place: Lake Michigan...
AGACTATAAACAATTAGTAAATACTACTGTATTAGACTATAAACAATTAGTAAATACTACTGTATTAGACTATAAACAATTGTTAAATACTATTGTATTAGACTATAAACAATTGTTAAATACTATTGTATTAGACTATAAACAATTGTTAAATACTATTGTATTAGACTATAAACAATTGTTAAATACTATTGTATTAGACTATAAACAATTAGTAAAAACAGGCGAATATGATAAATATGCGTATGAAATAATTGATAGTTTTGCAAATAATGTATCTGATACTTGTATTCGAGTATACAACCAACTTCAAAAAGTGTTGGATTAAAGTGGTATTTGAGTTAGTTGTATTTTAGTTAGTTTGGTATTTTAATAAATATTTTAAAATGATTCTTAATTTTTATTTTGTTTATGATTAGTATATACAATGCTATATAATAGTAATTTTGATGATTCTGATTTTCAAAAAGTAGATTGGAGAGAATTTAATAGAACAATTGATGATCCTTGTGCTATTCAGCAAAGAGGTGAAGATAACAATAAGAAATTAAAATTTATTACGACAAATCATGTTGATTTATTAGAAGCAAAAGAAAAGCTAAATTTTTATGGTATGACAATGAAGGATCAATTATTTGTTCCTGCTGAAAAAATGGACGGTGATTCGTTTTTACGTTACGGTAAGACAGGTGGTATTATGACAAATCCAAATATTAAAAACGAATTTGGACAATTACCATTTCCTACTATGCCATCAAAATATCAAAGTGCACATGGAAACTTACAAGTTGAAGATACTTTACGAACACCTTTATTCGAAACAAATAGACAAAGTTGCAATCCTCACGATTTAGAATATTATAAAAGATCATTTTACGTATTTGATGATAAACGTGGGATTGAGACACCTAATCCAGTAAAAAGTGTAGAAAATATAGATTTTGGTCCAAGAGGTGGTGTTAGTACTAGATTTTTAAAACAAAAAAAATAAATTTACATTTACATTTATATTAAAATTAATTTCTAATATATTAGTATATAATGAAAGTAACACCTGAATATTTGGTATTATTGACTATAATATTATTTGCACTATATGCATTTAATATAATGGAAAAATATGAAACGTTTGTATGTAGTACAGATATGATTAAAACTGCTTACCAATCAAAAAAATTTAAACCCAGACGCCCTGAACATACGCAAACAGTTACAAAAGATGATAAAGAAGTTTTACAAAACAAAGTTTATGATGACAGTACCATTTTAGCAAATTTTAGAGTGGAGGGTGTACCAGATAATTGTATTATTGAATTGGTAAAAGTTTGGCAATGGTAAATATTACGTATTTTTTATTTATTTACTATAAATAAACAATAACTCATAATGGCTCTAGATCAAAAATATTATCAATGGTTTCGTATTTCTATTACCTTATTAGTAGCACTAGTTTATCTTTCTTATAGATTAAAGCGATATTTATTAAAAGATATATACGATTTTGCTGTATCCTATAAAGATATGATTATAGGTATATATTATATATACATTGCATATGATATATACATAAATAACAGTATATTATCAAATAAGATATAAGATTAAAACAGTGTAATTGTAAGTTAAAAAACTCCTCTGTGATTTAATTCAGAACGACGTTTTTCTAAAGTTATAATTTTAAAAACAAAAGTATTTTGAAGTGATTTATCAACTACCGTAGGGGGTAAAGTGTCTGTGCCAAAATTAAATAATATTCCATTGCAATCTTTGATTGATATTGTCATTTTTGCTAAACTAGCTTTAGGTGTTTTATAATATTTAATTGTATTTTCATGAATACGTTTATCAATTTGCATAAACCCAGCAGATGTAGTTGGAGCAGTTGGTTGCAATATAGCAAATGAATCTGATATATGTTTATCAGATGAAATCATAACATCTGATACTTCATCTATGTCTAATAAAATATATGGTTCAGCATCACAATTATTTTTTGCTGGTATAATAGCTTGAACAAGTTCTACAGAACTAACATTTTTAAATTCTTGTTGAAGTGTTATGCAATAATTATTAACATTTGTATAAACAGATCTATCTCTGTCTCTTGATGATACAGTTATATAATGAGTATATTCTTCGTATTCAATATTTGATTCATTTTTAACACTGAATTGTGTATTATTTTCTTTGTTCCAAACATTATCATAACTGTTTTGATCAAATTGTTTTGTATTATATTCTGAATATTTTGTTTGTGAATATCTATTATAATGATCACCAAGTCTGTTTGACATCGTTTCTATTATTTATTAATAAAATAATTTCGTATATTGTACCGAATTAAAAAATGATTTATTTTCTATAATGTTTATGATATATTATATCTAATTATGTCCGTAGATGATTACCTAGAATTAAGTGTTATGCAGTGTGATGTTAATATTAATTCAAGTGAATGTTTTGTTTGTTTAGATTTTGATGATACAATGTCAATTATTGTTTTAGAATGTTGTAAACAATGTATTCATGAAAGATGTTTAATAGAGTGGATTTTATCAAAGTCTAATTATAATTGTGCTGTATGTAGAGATGAAATGAAGAAATTAAAGAATATTATACCAATTAATAAATTTTTAACTATTGTAAATGTTATACTTCAACAAAGAAATATACCAAAAAAAGATATATGTGATATTTTAATAGATTTATATGGGACAGAACCTTTAGTAGAATTATTTATAGATAATACGGATAAACTTGAATCTATTCCAAGATCTTTTCCAATTGTAATGTACTCCTTTATAATTTTACTATTTCTTTTATTGATAGTTTATATATTAAGTTTTATAAATATTTAAATATGTAAATGTTTAAACGTTTACATTTTATTTTAGTATTTTTTTAGGTTACGGTTGAATTATATAGTTAATTTAAACATTAAAATACAGTAGATATATGAATATAGCATTATCAGTCGCTTTTATAGCATTATTTTGTATGGATTACTATTTTATGTATAGTGATACAATAAAACGCAATCCAGAAATAACTGAAAAACAAAAAGCTTATATTTTATCAATAAAAGCATCTACAACATTATTTTTAATTAGCATTTACTTTAATTATAAGTTTATTGCGTCTGGTTTTGATGTTGATTTGTACACCTCAAGATTAAATTCTAATGATAATTTTATGTTAGAATTATCAGTTTTTAATCTTATATCTTATTTGATAATGGACTGTTATGTTGGATATAATAAATATCATAAATACATGTGTACTTTATCAGGTTATACCCATCATATAGTGTATACATTTGTAAGTATTATAGCACTTTATAAAAATGTTCCTGGATTTTACTTTTTGTTTATGATAGAAGAATTACCAACAATATTTCTAAGTAGTGGTAATTACAATAAAGGTTTAAGGCAAGATAATATATTTGGATTAACATTCTTTTTAACAAGACTACTTTACCACGGTTATTTAACATGGAAATTTAGTTTTAATAAGATGTTTTTAATTTTTGGTGCACTTTCATTTGGATTACATAGTTATTGGTTTAAAAATTGGTTTACTAAATATTTCTTAAAAACAAATCGTAAGAATGTGAAACAAGAATAAGTTATTTATTAACGCAAAATAATTATATTTATTTTGTTTATTCTATCTTTTGTGTATATTTATTTTATTTTGTAAAATTATAAAATGAATAAGACAAATAATACATCATCTTGTACAACCGCTTCAACACTAACAAGTAATAAAATTACTAGGGAAATACTTAAAAACAAACAACTTACATCAATTACAAATGGTACATCTGGGTGTTTGTATGTAACAAATGTTAATTTATATTTGCATCCTAATGCAACTCAGACAATACCTGATGTTGGTATCTTAGATGTTAAAAAGATAAAAACAAGGTGTTGTAACCCAGAATGTTTTTACTATGATCCTATGGTATTGGATAATTACTTTTGTTGTAATCCAACGTGTTCTTGTTTTAAACCTGATTGGTATAGTTATTTGTAGTTATTTGTAGTTATTTGTAGTTATTTGTAGTTATTTGTAGTTATTTGTAGTTATTTGTAGTTATTTGTAGTTATTTGTAGTTATTTGTAGTTATTTGTAGTTATTTGTAGTTATTTGTAGTATAACGTATATTATCTAATATTATTTAATATTATCTGAATTTACAAACTAACAATTTTTAACTTGTATTCTGTAGAACCACCTATACCATTTGGGTATGGTCTATATAATAATTGTGGTAGTGCATCATTTGGCCATTGAATATCAAGTTGATCATTATGCATACCTTTAACTGATATTAGACGTACAACTGTACCTGGTACACCTACTCCATCTACTCTACCAATCATAAATATACCATGTGTTCTAACAGTATCATCTCGTGGTTTAATAAAAACAAGATATACACCATAAGTTTTAGGAAATCCGGATATAGTTACAGGTAATGTGGAATTATTATTAAGAGTGACATATGTTGTTACATCTGCATCTGAACCATTTATTGTATTTATTGTAATGTCACCTGCAATCAAATCGTTAATATGTAAATCCGAATAATGTATTATATTTGTATTTATCGATGGGTCTTTATTGCTACAAACAAATGCAAATTCATTTTGTACTTCATCCCAAATCATCATTACATATTCACATGGATAAAGTGCATAATTTGATGTATTGTCAGGAATTGTAGTAAAATCTAGACCTTCAACTGGTTCTGGTTCACCTAAAATTCCAGTTTGATCACTTGTACTGTATATTGTTGCAGTATGGGTTAAACCAACGTAACTACGTATACGTCTAACCTGACCAGAACCTGTACCACTAGTAATTTTAATCCACCATCCATTATAATAATCGTTTGTACTATTTGCACTCATACTTAATTGTACAGTTGTTGCTGTATTAGAATTACCGGGAACAAGACCGGAATGGTCTGGTGAATCAGCAACAACATCTCCTGATGCAGAATCATTTGCTGATTGGTAACGTTTAATTGCTAAACCACCATCTGATGTACCTGTAGGAGCGTTATTTACAATAATCATGTTATCATCTATTGTAACTACTGTCGATTGTATAGTTGTTGTTACACCTTTGACATCTAAATTACCATAAATAGTAGTTGTACTGTTTGTTGTACCAATATATACTGGTACATTAGACGTATTTGTTGCAATTTGAATACCTCCTGATAAACTTGCACTTTCTAATTGAATAGTTCCATTTGCTGTCATATAAATACCACCATCTGCATTTGTTGCGTTTAATCTAATAGCTTCATTGCTAGTTCCAGATGATGAAATATTTACTCGTGAATCGGTATTACCAGTGACAGTAATGTTTAAATCTTGATTATTAGCATATGTAGTATTTGTATAAGTACTTGATGCTCCATATGTTGTCATTACAATTGAACCACCAGTTTGAGTTGAAGCATATAATCCACCCATTCCAGTTCTAATTGATGTATGTCCAATTGAATCTACTGGTTGTAATATTGAAATATTCCCAGTAGATGATGTTGTAAATATTTGTAAAGCTGTATTTGTAACATTTGTACCAGAACTTTTTAAAATTAAAGCTGAATCAGTATTATTTGTTAGACCAACAACCATATTTTGATCAGTACCAGCACTTTTAACAATATAATTTGATCCAGCACCTTGAGATGTTATATTAATTGCACCTGTTGTATTTGTAGTCAGTGTATATCCACCAGCACCTACTAATTGAGTCATTGAACCATTTCCTAATCCATTTGCTGTAGAAATTTGAATATTTGCATTTGTATTTGATGTATTAACTACCAATGCTGTATTTATATCATTATTACCAGCACTTTCTATTCGCAATTGTGAATCTGTATTACCATTTAAACCAATTGTTAGATTTTGATTTGCAGAATTTGAATTTACATAAAAACTACCAGTACCACCGTTTGCTGTAATAGCTACATTACCATTCGATGTAGTTTCTGTAATTCCGCCAGAACCTGACATAATTGAAACTTCACCAGTATTTGTACCAGATAAAATAGAAACACCACCATTAGGATGTGATGCTACTATTTTTACAGCATTAGAACCATTTAAACCACCGTATATTTGAGAATATCCTGTCATTGAATTTATATTAATATTTCCAGCAGTACTAACAAATTGTGCATCTGCACCAACTTGTATAAGAGCAGTATTACCACCTGTTACGGTAAATGGACCATTATTTGTATTTATATGCGTTTCAGTTAGACGTGTAACACCATACAATACATTTAAATTTTCATGAACGTTTAATGTTTTTGTAATACCTACTCCACCTGCGACTATTAAACTACCATCTGTATTACAAGTACTATTTTCTGTTCCATTTATAACACATCTTCTATTTACATTTATATCACCCCAGCCAAATTGAGTGACATCACTTCCTTGTTCCAAATTAACATCACCGTGAAATATAGTTGCTAGGGGGGATGACATATATAATTTTGTTAGTTACTAATAAATTATATATTTTAATCGAATTTTGGACGTTATTTATTATTTAATCAAAATTCCATACAGTATCCAAATTTAATGGGGAAACGTTTTTTATTCTTCTTCCCCCCCGTACTTTTAATTGTTTATCATTCGTATCTTCTCCGTCTTCTATATTACAAGTTAATCCTATTTTTTCTAGGTTATTTATTGGTCCTTTTGCAACAGAACATAATTGACCACATCTATCAGATGGACAGTAATACTCAACAGAATTATATTTTGGATCTGAATAATTTTTAAAAAAATTGTACTTTTTTATATAATTATTCAATGATATATACATGTTTTTTGAAAAATTATCTACGTATGTTGTATTAATTACAAAGCCTGAATTATTATAAAATCCTTCATCTGAATAGTCCTTCAAAACACCGGCGTGAGTTGTTATAAATACATTAAGATTTGTATCATTTGTATTTAATAATGTCATGAAATATTTTGCAAACCAATTCATAAATTCCCTTATATCACCAGGTTCGATACGTTCTCGTGGAAATGTTTCAACAAATGAAAAATCAAAAGCGTCTAATATACCAAGTTTTTGTAAATATTGTTTTTGTTCATCTATAGATTTAATACTATAACTAGGTGTTATTCTTATAGTTTCTCTACTTTTTTCTGAATATTTATCAAAACTTGATTCATCTATTTCTCTTAATAACGGAAAAACATATATTTTATTTGGTGGATTTTTCCATTTTCTTGTCATGTAATAAGATGTTTCCATACATCTAATTAAAGGTGAACATCCAACTACATTAAATGTTTCCATTCGTAAATTTTTATTATTGTACATACTACTTAATTGCCTTAAAATTTTATTAATAATACATCCATTATATATAGAAGCTTCCACACCAACATTTGTTAAGACAGGATCGTTTAATGGTAATATTTTACCTGATAATATATTTTTAGTAGACCCCTCTCGCCCTTCTCGTTCCATAAATTTGCTAGCATGAGATTTTGATATTACATCATGGTACACTAAATTTGACATTGCATTATGACAACCATATCCGTGACGTAGAAAGGCAAAATTGACATTCATCTTGTTATTTCTTATATTATAAATGTAAAATAAAAAAATTAAAATAATTTAGATTAGTTTGTAAATAAAGTAAAGATTGTAATCATTTTTACTAAAGGATTACAAAGTTATCGATATGTGTTTATTCTATGACAAGGTATATACATTTTAGTAGTTAAACTTAACTAAAGTAGTTGAACTTAAGTAAAGGTAGGTTCAGGAGTAATAGTAGATGTAGTTATTGCACGGAAGTTAGCATAACCTTTAGTATGATCAACAACATTAGTCGATGTATATTGCATTTGACCACCATTTGTAATTGAGAATGTCACACCTGTAACATCGCCAACATAAGAGCTGTTTACAACCCAATTACTAGCTTTCTTAATACCCTTAAGATTATAGTATGCATACTTGTTTCCTGATTCTGCCAAGATTACAACTGATACAATAGCATCAAATGCTCTAACAGAACCATTGAATGCAAATCCTGTTACATTTATAGCAGACGTTTGGTTATTAACAATTCTTGCATATCTTTCTCTTGCAATATCCCCCAAACTTGGAGAAACATCTACAGTATTAAATAAGATAGAACCACCTGAAGCTGATGTTGCTTCTTTGATAGGAGAATAATCATTTGTAGAAATTGTAACATTACCAGTTGTAACAAGCAAATTGTTTTCCAAAATAGAATCACCAGTGACATTTAAGGAACCTGCAGTAACAAATCCTTGAAGAATACTGTTTCCAGTGACGTTTAAGGCACCAGCAGTAACAGCTCCTCGTAGGAATGACTCACCAGTTACAGCTAAAGCACCAGCAGTAACAAATCCTTGAAGAATACTGTTTCCAGTGACATTTAAGGCACCAGCAGTAACAGCTCCACGCAAAAATGATTCACCAGTAACAGCAAGAGCACCAGCAGTAACAAATCCTTGAAGAATACTATCTCCAGTGACGTTCAGGGCACCAGCAGTAACAGCTCCTCGTAGGAATGATTCTCCAGTAACAGCTAAAGCACCAGCAGTAACAAATCCTTGAAGAATACTGTCTCCAGTGACATTCAAGGCACCAGCAGTAACAGCTCCACGCAAGAATGATTCACCAGTAACAGCTAAAGCACCAGCAGTAACAAATCCTTGGAGAATACTGTCTCCAGTGACATTTAAGGCACCAGCAGTAACAGCTCCACGTAGGAATGATTCACCAGTAACAGCTAAAGCACCAGCAGTAACAAATCCTTGAAGAATACTGTCTCCTGTGACATTCAAGGCACCGGCAGTAACAAATCCTTGAAGAATACTGTTTCCAGTGACATTCAAGGCACCAGCAGTAACAGCTCCACGTAGGAATGATTCTCCAGTAACAGCTAAAGCACCAGCTGTAACAAATCCTTGAAGAATACTATTACCAGTGACATTCAAGGCACCAGCAGTAACAGCTCCTCGTAGGAATGATTCTCCAGTAACAGCTAAAGCACCAGCTGTAACAAATCCTTGAAGAATACTGTTTCCAGTGACATTCAAGGCACCAGCAGTAACAGCTCCACGCAAGAATGATTCACCAGTAACAGCTAAAGCACCAGCAGTAACAAATCCTTGGAGAATACTGTCTCCAGTGACATTCAAGGCACCAGCAGTAACAGCTCCACGTAGGAATGATTCGCCAGTAACAGCTAAAGCACCAGCAGTAACAAATCCTTGAAGAATACTGTCTCCAGTGACATTCAAGGCACCAGCAGTAACAGCTCCGTGAAGAACAGATGCACCGGTTACATAAAGATTACCAATAGTAGCAGATTTTAATGCTGCATTATCCATAGTTACGCTAGCAACAAGTAAATTGGTAATAGCTAAATTAGCAATAGTAGAATTTCCGCTAGCTTGAATAGATGCTGTTGAAATAGTTGTATTAGCATCTAATCTATCTAATCTTAGACGTGCATAATTATCTCCATTTTCTAAATCAACTTTAGGATCTTGTGCATCAGCAACATATGCAAAACGAATTTCATCAGACTGTTCATCGTAGTATTGACCTAGATAACTCTTATTGTATAAAGTGAATCCAGTTTCCGTAAGATTACCCGTTGTAAAAGTGTTACCAGTTGTTGACAAAACAGCAACGTTGTTGGAATAACTTTGAATTTGCGCATATCCATTTCCACTATTTAATTTAACCCACCATCCTCTGTAATGATCATCAGGTTGAGAGTGTGTTGCACCAAATGTAATAGATGTACCATTTACACCTTCTAAACCAGCAAGAGTGCCAGAAGTAATAGCTACATCAGAAGTTACGTCTACACCATCTCTTCGAATAAGCAAACCAGCATCACGACTTCCAGCTGGACCAGAATTGATAACAAGAGTATTATCTTCTACATTAATAGTTTGAGTATTTACATAAGTATATGTACCTTGAACAAACAAACTACCCAAAATAGTAGTGTCACCTCCAACGTGAAGACTTTTTTTAATACCAACACCACCATCTACAATCAAAGCTCCATCATCAATACCAGTGCTATCAGTTGTGTTGTAGATATGTTGAATACCTCCTACACTAATGTTTTTTTTCACTGCCATACCACCAGATAAGACAAAACCTCCACTTGAAATATCAGAACTGTCGTATGTAGCATTGATACTAAGACCACCATATAGGACAAAGGCCCCGGTTGTTGGACTAAGCGATTCTGTAGTATCAAAAATAACAACAGGTTGCTCAAAAAACATAGGTGAAAAATTTGACATTTTTGTATTTATACAAGTCAACAATAATAAAATAATTTATTTTAAACGAAATAGTTTTTTCTAAACACGTTTTTACGTTCAACGTGTTTAAAAAAAATTGCTTTAAATAAAGTTTTTTGCAGAAGTTTAAGTTTAAGTTTAAGTTTAAGTTTAAGTTTAAGTTTAAGTTTATATGTTGTTGTTAAAAAAGTTGTTATGAAAAATTGATTTAAATTGTAGTAACTATAACTTTACAGATATGACATATAAAAGTTTAGATACAACTAAGTTTAAAGTTACTAATATAAAAGATTTAGAAATTTTATATTCTGTATTAAGAGAAACTTATCCAAACAATGAAATTGAAATCCTATTCAATTGGAATACAAAAGAATACAATGTTTATGTAAAAGACAAACCTTATCAACAAGATCCTGAAGTACCAATTGATTTGAATATACAAGTCGTATACGGTGATACTGACTCTGTATTTCTTCGTTTTAAATATAACCGTGATGATTTTGAATTGAACAGACGTGATACTTTTAGATTGGCTACAAATTGTGGAGATAATTTAACAGAAAATATTTTCAACAGAAAACCAATTGAATTAGAATTTGAAAAAGTATTTCATCCGTTTGTATTGTTAACAAAGAAACGTTATATTGCAAACAAATATGAAAATCAAAAAGATCCATTCCAGCTTAAATGCGTTGACGCAAAAGGTATAGCATTGACTAGACGTGATTATTGTCCTATGGTAAAAAAATGTTACAAACAAATTATTGATACTATATTAAATGACAAAACATCAACTGGTGAACAGATAAACCAGTCTGTAGATTCAGTCAAACGTAGTACTGAATTATATCGAGGTTTTATAGATGCTATTTATAATTACAAAATTGAAATTGATGATCTTATTGTTTCTGCAATGTTAGCAAGTAGTTATAAAACACGTCCAGTTCATGTTCAGTTAGCAGAACGTTTAAAATTACGAAAAGAAGAAGTTCAAATAGGAGATAGGATACCATATATTTATATTGAAACAAATGATCCTAAACAAGCAAAGTCAGAGCTTGGTGAAGATCCACAATATGCAATCAAACATAATTTGAAATTTAATAGAAGTTGTTATTTAGAACAATTAGCCAAACCAATTCTTGGATTTTATAAAATTGTATTAAAAGATCGTGAAGACTTGTTAGATGAAATTATTACTTATACAAATACTACATTAGTAAAATGTGGAGGAAAAGCTCTTAAACCTAGCGACTTTAAAATTGAGGATTAGTAAGAATCAGTTTTTACTTTAAAATTGAGGATTAGTAAGAATCAGATTTTATTTTATACGTACATCTCTTTTGTCATCTGTATACCATTGGTAAAACGATTTTAATTCATGTTCTTCTCTAAATGGAAAATATTTATCACATGTACGATGTATAACAGACCCTTGTGGGAGAACTTTGTTTTCTATATCATCAAGAACCTCGTTTGTTACTAATGTTGTACAAAACTCGCCAAAAATTCTTTTATTTTGAGAATTCATTCTATGAGCATATTTTACATAATCTTTACCATGTCTCCAAAAATATATATCTGTTAAAGCATATTCGTTTACTGGTGTATTAAGTAAAATGGATACTACTTGTGTATCATCTGAATCTTGTGTATTATTTGAATCTTGTGTTTTAATATAATGAAATGAGTTATCACCGCAACATCTAAATGTAATTAATTGTAAACTTGATTTTGTTCCTAATAAAAAATCTGTAATGTATTCTTCAACATTCCATTGTAACCACTGATTATCATTTACAACTATTAATGGATTATCATTATTTATATATTTTTCAGCTAATAAGATTGAACAAGCATTTCCTTCTGTTTTTGATTCTGACTGTATAATTGTACAATCAGGATACATTGATTCTAAAATTTTATCTATTTTGTGTAAACGGCATAGGTGTTCTCTTATAACAAAAATATAATTTGCATCAATTTGCAAGTTACAAACAACCCAAGATAACATTGGTTTTCCAAACATAATTAATGATCTTTCCATTCTATAACTACTCCTTAAAAAACGGGTATTGTCTCCCATAATCGGAACAACTATATTAATTGACTTTTGAAATAACGTCTTTTTACCTATTGATCTATTTTCATTCTGATAATAAAGTATACTATCTAATATCTTATCCATAAATGCTTCGTTTTCATATTTATTTAAAAGACAAACGTTTAGATTTAATTGTTGAGCAATTTTAATAGTATATATGTCATCACTTAAATCAACTACAAGTATATTATTAGTATTCGTTCCATGATCAATTGTATTGGATATGATTTTTAAATAATAATCTTTAATACAATATAAATCATTATATTCTGGAGTTTTTAAAAAGTTACAAAATCCCAAGGTTAAGATTTTTTTATTAAGATCTTTTACAGAAATGTTATCAACTGCATAAAGTATGTATCCTCTAGATTGTAAATCATTAAAAGTAGCACATAACAAATTTTTATAATTTGTATCAATACAGTTTTCATCTACGTTACACATATTAAAAATTATAACACGTATCATTTTTAATATAGTTAAACAAAGATAATTTAGTAATTTATCGTGACTTTAAATTTTTAAAGTGTTGTTGTATACGATCGAATTCCAATTCGTCTTCAGGATAATGAATTGTAAATCCGTCATTGTGAGGAACAGTTGATCCTGATTTGTAACCATTAGTATGAGGATATACATTCCAAAATATTGTACCCTTTACATTTGTACGTCGTTCAATCTCAGTAAACCAATCCTCTTCAAAATGGCAATCATATTCTCCTATAATATATGCCTTTTTTACATTTGCAGCACTATTTGAACCAAAGTCTATTCTAGAATAATCTTTTCCATAAAAATGTCCACTGTACACATCTAATGAATCGATTTTAAAATCATTGTTTTGCCCAAGACTTTCATCAACTCCGTGTAGAATTAAATGATTTTTATCTATAGATTTAATATATGATGAAATGTCCCTTATCCAATCTTCTGTAGGGATAGAAGTACTACCAACATTTGGACGAATATTTCCTAATTCATTACCTAATTCTATTAACCCAATTGCCGCATCATTTTTAAACTGAATGCCTGTATATTTATTTGTGTGCTGTAACCACTCGTTAATATATTGCTTAAAATCATTTCTAACAACTTGATTAGACCAAAACTCGTTTTTTGGTAGACCTCTTGTTTTACAGAATTCACCATAACTACCGTGGTAATAATCATACCCATCTATTAATGGAATAACTAACTTTATATTGTACAAGTTTGCCATGTAAAATGCGTAATCAATTGAATCCCATGCATTTGGATTTAAATTATTATCAAAAGGTCTTAAAGAATTTGGTGAACCACCAGAAAAACCTAATGTATGAGATCTTATTACTGTTGCTCCTATTTGTTTAGCAATCTTAAACATTTCTTCTATTTGACTATGTTTAGGATAACTGTATTCTTCAGTAAATCCTAACCAATAAGCATTAAAACCTACAGGTACAAACTTTTCTCCATTTAATACAAAATCTTCACCATTCCATTTTAACATATTATTTTTGTTTGTATTATTTTTGTTTGTATTATTTTTGGTTGTATTTTTTTTGGTTGTATTATTTTTGGTTGTATTATTTTTGTTTGTATTTTTTTTGTTTGTATTATTCAGATTGGTTGTATTTTTTTTGTTTGTATTATTCAGATTGGTTGTATTTTTTTTAATATATTTATCTAAATGTATTTCTATAGTATCAGGAGATTTGTATGGTTTGTTAAAAGTAATATTTGATGACGCATTGCATTGACAAGGAGAAGATAAAACAAATGTTATACTTGCAATAATCAAATACATTATGTTCATCATTTTAGACACAATGGTTGATTTAACTATATAATTCTTATTTTTATTTTTATTTTTAAATTTTATTTTATTTTTATATAATAAAACAATATGAAGCGTGCATTTTTATGTGGAATTAATTATACGGGTACATCGTCAGCTTTGAATGGATGTATAAATGATATACATAACATAAATAATTTTTTAGTAAAAAATTGTGGATATGATCAGAAGAATATTACATCAATGACAGATGATCCGAAATCTCAAAAGAAACCAACAAGAGAAAACATGGAATCAGGTATACGTGCGTTAGCATCTGGATGTAAATCAGGAGATACATTATTGTTTTATTATTCTGGTCATGGATCAGATATTAAAGATAAAAATGGGGATGAAAGTGATGGTAGGGATAATGTATTAGTACCATTAGATTACGAATCAAAAGGTGTTATTACAGATGATTGGTTATTTGTTAATTTAGCTGATATATTACCAGATGGTGTTACACTGTGGGTGTTTACAGATTGTTGCCATAGTGGTACAATGATGGATTTACAATTTAATTTACAATGTAATTCTATCTGTAAAATTCCAAAACCGACAAAATATACATCAGCTGATTGGTCTAATCAATTCGCTTTATCAAGTGAACGAAACAGATTAACAAAAGCAGATGTATTTCTTTTTTCAGGATGTTTAGATGCACAAACATCTGCAGATGCTACTATTCGTAATCAAGCCCAAGGTGCGTTTACAGCTTGTTTTTTGGAATTTGTACAAGCTAATTCTACAAAACGTCCAGATGGAACTATTGTTTTTAATTCTGGAACACGAACATTAAATGAAATGTTAAAAGAAATAAATTGTCGTTTAGTTATCAATGGGTTTGATCAAAGATCCCAATTATCAATGGGGCGAATTAAAGATTTTACTCGAAAGTTTGCTTTGTAAGTTTGCTTTGCTTTGTAAGTTTAGTTTGCTTTTGTAAGTTTGCTTTGCTTTGTAACTTTAATTTTACTCGAAAGTTTAAATAAAATTATATATTAATATTATTTTATTTATAAATATTAAAATGGTGAAATATGCTATCTTATGCGGTATAGATTATAATAATACCTTACATTCAAGTAGTCATATTGCTAATATGATTAATTTTTTAGTACAAAAATGCGATTATTATTCTAATAATATAACAATTGTAAGTGATTGTCGGGATTTGACTAAAACCCAACCAACTAAAATACATATTATGAATTCCATGTACTTTACTATAAATAAATGTAACCCAGGTGATACATTATTTTTTTATTATTCTGGTCACAGTTCATTGGAAAGGGTGCGAGGTGATGTATTTGATAATATAATTGTTTCAAGTGATCAAGTTTGTATACAAAATGATGAATTGTATAAAATATTAATACAAAATTTACCAAATAATATTACATTATATGCTTTTTTTGATTGTTGTCAAAGTGATAAGATGTTTGATCTACCATATCATATAGAATCAAAAGTAATTTACAACCCCCAAAAAATACAACGTACAATTAACAATATAGAAAAAGAAAAAGAAATAGAAAAAGAAATAGAAAAAGATATTCATGGAATTTATTCTTTTTTACAATTTGAACAAGAATCGCCATGTGAACAAGAATCGCCATGTGAACAAGAATTGCCATGTGAACAAGAATCGCCATGTGAACAAGAATTGCCATGTGAACAAGAATCGCCATGTGAATACAATGATATGGATTGGTCAAATGATTTTACAATTGAATCTGGAAAGTATATACATAAAAATAATAAAATTTATATATTTTCATCATATGTTGAAAAGAAATATTTACATAATAATTGTGAATATTCACACGGAGATTTTACAAATTGTTTTATAGAATTTATTAATGATAATTGCACAACAAACAATGACGGAATTAGAAAATTTAATCAAAACAGGATGTTAGATATTTTGAAGGGTCTTAGTTGTAGACTTAGTATAAAAAAGTCATTACAAAAGGTAAAGTTGTCAGTTTTAAGGATTGATGATATAATAGATGTTTTATAGTTTAATTGGTTTATAAATTAAAAAATTGTCAATTGTAGTAACTGAATAATTTGTTAACAACTGTTGTACTTTATAGTTATCATTAGTATTTGATTTATTCTTTACAAAAATCAGTGGATTATATTTTTGTATTGTATTTTTTCCTCCAAGAATAACATCTTCAATTAAATCAGAATTTGTATAAATAATAGAAATCTTGTTTTTATATTTTAAATGATCTAATGTAAAAATTTCTGGAATTTGATTGTTACTATTCCTTGAACTGAGTAATCCATAAAAAAATTTAATACGTTTATTCATATTGTTGAATGTAAAAATATTTTTATAATATTTTGCTGTGTCAAGATCTTTGATAAAAGCTTCTATATTACAATCACGTTGTAGCAAAACACACGTTAACATGAATATACAATCATCTGGATCAATAGTTATTATTGTAGTATCTTTTATACGTTTTATATCTTCTGGTGTTAGTGTTGCATCTATAATTTTTTGACAAACGTTGACTTTTGTATCAATCTCAGTTTGTTGTTCGTGATAATTTATTTTAAAATGACCAACGTTTGATGTTTGTATATCATTTAATAAAACGTCAAATACAACTTTATTCCTACAAAAAATATTGTCACGAATAGTTTGGTATTCTTTTATAAGATTTAAACAAGAACCAGTTTCTATACCAAGTAAAATATCATCTATTGAATTATATGTAATGACACCACTATTGTTTATATTATATATATTAGCTAGTATTTCTGGAATAACAATGTGTAAATCATTATCAAATGCAAATTGTATAGAACCAGACCAACTTGACGTGTAAAATTTTGAATTTTTTGGTGGAGTGAATAATAGATATTTTACATTAAAATATTTAATAGTAAGTTGTAAATCTTTTGTAGTTAAATTCAAAGAAACATAAACATAATCTTGATTGTCTTCTACAAAATTCTTTAATTCATTAGTTAATTCTGTAGTACAAATAACTAAAATATATTTTCCAGTATCAATAAGTGTTTTTAATAAGGAAATATCTTTATTGTTTTCAAAAAATGATCCTACTATTAATAAAACAGTCATATTTCGATCTCGGATAGTTTGCATAACTTCAATATTTGCAATACTTGCGTTACCTGCGTTATCTACATTTAATTTAGGTTGTAAAAATGATACATCAGTGTATATTTCATTGGTTATTGGTAACATAAAATTAGTTGATAATAATCCAGTCAATGCAAAGTATTTAACATTGTGTTTTTGAAAAGTATCTACGTGTTTAGGACTATGAGCTATAAACATTAAATTTTGTTTATAATGTAAAAGCATACTGAAATGGATTATATTATCATATGATACAATAAACGTTGTTTCGCATACATTATTATTTGCATCTGGAAAAAAGTATTGCAAATCACGAACTTCTAAATTTGTATATTTTTGCTTATAAATACCTTTATTGTCGTAACGATCCTTATTGTTATATAAAATCATTTGTCTGTCTGGAAATTTTGTAGAAACTAATTCAAATAAAAAACTCAATACTTCAGAGTGAAAATCTTCTTGTAAAAATCCAAATGGTTTTTGTTTTGACATGTTATATTTATTTATTATAAAAAACAATACGAATGAGCGAGCTATTTTTATTTTTTGTATTTTGTATCTTTTTTGTATTTTTGTTTTTTTTATTGTATCTTATTCAAACAACCAAACATTTTGTTGAACAAATTCGTATTCTAACTGATCAAAAAAGGCATTTTCATCAGTTGAAATTTTAATATTTTCAATAACAACATTTGTACCATCAAAAAATGTTTCTATAACATTTGCGTTAATTATTTTAGTTATGTTATCATTTTTTGATGGTACAAACTCTTTTGCTAAAATATTAAGCCCGTCGTATTTTGAACAGTTTTTACGAATAATTTTATCCATATTAGCGAGGTAATCTTTGGTAATGTAAGTTTTGTCTTTGGTAAAAGTAGTCATTGTAATTTTTTACAATTTTGAAAAAAAAATCAATTTTTTATGATATGGTCACAATTTGTAAATAAAAAAACTTTATTTTATATTTTAAACGATAGTTGAATATAGTTTTATTTAATTAAAAGATATCAGGATAAAAAATCGAAAATATTTTCTTGTTAAAGATTATTAACAATGAAGATTAAAAAAAGAGATGGGAGATTAGAACAATTATCTTTTGATAAAGTCATTTATCGTTTGAAAAAATTGTGCAGTGATCGTTCTCTTGGTATCTTGACCTCTATTGATCCTGATGTAGTTGCTCAAAGAGTTGTTTCTAGTATTTATGATGGTGTAACATCGTGTGAATTAGATGAAGAAGCTGCAAGAATTGCTATTAGTATGACGGAAAATCCAGAATATCAAAAATTGGCATCAAGGATTATTGTTAGTAATGCTCATAAAAGTACACACGAATGTTTTAGTGAAGTTATGGAAAGACTTTATGGTAATACTGATAAAGCTGGAAATCCGTCACCTATTTTAGCAGATGACACTATAGAAATTATAAGACAACATAAAAATACACTTAATTTTGCAATTGATTATAAAAGAGATTATTTGTTTGATTATTTTGGATACAAAACACTTGAAAAAAGTTATTTACAAAAGATTTTAAATAAAACAACGAATGATATGGAAGTTGTTGAACGTCCTCAACATCTTTATATGAGAGTTGCAGTTGGTATTCATAAAGATGACATTGAATCAGTATTAAAAACTTATGAACTTATTTCACAACACTATTATACACATGCTAGTCCCACTCTCTTCAATGGAGGTACTAAATTAAATCAATACTCGAGCTGTTTTTTAATAGGAACACACGATTCATTAGAAGGAATTTTTAAAACAGTAACTGATTGTAGTAAAATATCAAAATTGGCAGGTGGTATAGGTCTTCATATTACTAACATTCGTGCTAAAGGAAGTTTGATTCGTGGTACAAATGGTCCAAGTGATGGTATTATACCAATGATTAAAGTATACAATGAAGTTGCAAAATATATTAACCAGGGAGGCAAGCGTAAAGGGTCATTTGCGATCTATATAGAGCCGTGGCACGCTGATGTTCTTGAATTTTTAGATTTGAAAAAGAATCAAGGTCATGAAGATTTACGTGCAAGAGATCTTTTTTATTCTATGTGGATACCAGATTTGTTTATGAAATGCGTAGAAGAAGATGGTGATTGGTATTTGATGTGTCCAGATGAATGTCCAGGATTAACTGATGTATATGGGGAAGAGTTTGAAAGTTTATATAACAAATATGTAGATGAAAAACGATATAAACGAGTTGTAAAGGCTCAAGAAGTTTGGACAAAAATATTGGATGCCCAGATTGAAACAGGTACTCCATATATTGGATATAAAGATGCTGTAAATAAGAAATGTAATCAAAAGAATTTGGGTACTATTCGATCATCTAATTTGTGTACAGAAATAAGTTTGTATTCAGACGATAAAGAATATGCTGTTTGTAATTTGGCGTCTATAGCATTACCGAAATATGTCAAATACGATGAAGCCGGTAACCCAAGTTTTGATTTTGAACATTTACGACAAATTTCAGAATATATCATTGGTCCAATGAATGAGGTCATTGATAATAATTATTATCCAGTTCCAGAGACAAAACTAAGTAATATGAGACATCGTCCAATTGGTATTGGTGTACAAGGTTTAGTTGATGTATATGTAAAAATGCGTTTACCATTTGAAAGCGAAGCGGCTAAACAGTTAAACAAGGAAATTTTTGAGACAATTTACTATGGGTGTTTAAAAGGTTCTGTAAATGCAGCAAAACAAAATGGTCATTATTCTAGTTTTCCTGGAAGTCCATTTAGTGAAGGGAAACTCCAATTTGATTTAGCTAAAGAATTTGACGGTATTAATTTAGATGATTATCTTTCTGGTCGTTGGGATTGGGACTCTCTGAAACAAGATCTTGTAAAATATGGTTCTAGAAATAGTATGTTATTAGCATTAATGCCAACTGCAAGTACAGCTCAAATTATGGGAAACAGTGAAGCATTTGAACCTGTAGATAGTTGTATATTTAAAAGACGTGTTTTATCAGGCGAATATATTGTAGTAAACAAATATCTTGTTGAAGATTTAGTACGATTAGGTGTTTGGTCTAAAGAATTAAAAGATACTATTATTGCAAATGATGGCAGTATTCAAAATATAGATGTGATACCAGATGATTTAAAAGCCTTGTATAAAACAGTTTGGGAAATTAGTATGAAAAGTGTTATTGAACAAGCTAGAGACCGTGGTGTTTTTGTTGATCAAATGCAATCTATGAACTTGTTTATGGCAAATCCTAATTATAAACGTTTAACATCTATGCATTTTTATGCATGGAAGAATCATCTTAAAACAGGAATGTATTATTTGAGAAGTAAATCAAGTTATTCAGCTGGGAAATTTTCAATTGATGCAAATTTAGAAAGAACTATTCGTGAAAAACGAGAACTTGGTGAAGAACTTAAACGAGAAGAAGAGGAAGCCATACTTATGTGCAGTAGAGAAAATCCTGAAGCTTGTATGTTATGTAGTTCTTAATTGCCCTAAAATAAATGATCTCCATCACAACTACTTGAACTACTACTTGAACTACTACTTGAACTACTACTTGAACTACAACTTTTATGTTTTTTATGGTGTTTTTTATGATGTTTTTTATGGTGTTTTTTATGATGTTTTTTATGATGTTTTTTATGGTGTTTTTTACAATCTTTTTTACATTTACATTTAGCATGATTTTTAACTTTAACGTGTGGTTTATCTATACATAATTCTATTTGTGGCGATATTTCTACAGACATTGGTATTTTTTGTGGAGAACATTTTTTTTGTGAACATTTTTTAGTCATTCTAAATATTGTATATTATAGATACAATATTAAAAATAATCATTTTGTACACAATAGCCGGTATTTATTTTGTTTTTTCTTTACAAGGTGTACAAATACACACAGCTTTGTTTTTAAGAGTTATTTTAGGTTTACCAACGCATATTGTAATATCTGGTTGGATTTCTACATTCATTGGAACAGGAAAAATTTCACAAGGTTCAGGAGGACATTCGTCGTCTACAGGTGGGTCTACAGGTGGGTCTACAGGTGGGTCTACAGGTGGGTCTACAGGTGGGTCTACAGGTTTTGGTACAGGTTGGTCTACAGGTTTTGGTACAGGTACAGATGCAGGTGTAGTGTTAAAGAAATCAGTATTTGAGGCGGGTGTGGACATTTTGTTTTTTTTGTTTTTTTGGTATACTATACACCAAGAAAAAAAAAATGCGTAATTATTATGTTTTTCAACTAAAATGTTCATTTCGTGTATGTTACACTTTGTTTAAATTTAATTAGTATTGGTCAAAATTAAATTTTTCCCAAGCACCTTTACCGCCACCAAATTGAGGAATACCAGACCCTTTACATCCATCGTGATTGTGACATCCATCAGCAGCTTGTAAAAATCCTTTGTTACCATTAATAGCATAACTCTTGTCACGTCTTACCATATTATTTTCAATAGTCCAGTAAAAATCATTATATAATTGGGTAATCTTCTTACCATTCACGTGTTCATTTCTAACAGAAATGTTCTTATCATTCCCAACATTTAAAAACCAATCGTTTACATCACCTTTATGAAAACGTAAATCACCATCTGCACTACCATGAGGTTCCAAGTACCAGTTTCCTATCTTAAGTCTAGGAACTTCTAAAGTCTTTACACCTGTTGGAACTTTACATACTTCACCATCTGCGCACCACATTGTGTACTTTTTATCATATAAAGCTGCTTTTATAGCATCTTTGCTAGATGATAAGTCACCTGTTTCACCTTTGTCACCTCGTAAAGCACTTCTATATTTGCCACTTGTATCTGTAAGAGTATCTGCAAGTGTTTTTGCGAATTTCTCATTATCTGCTAATGCTGTTGCTATAGGCGTCATTCTATCGGCATTTGTTGTAAATGATTGAGCTACTGATTCCGCTATTGCACCCGGATTTTTTAACACTTCTGTTGATAAATCACTCATACTTAATTCATTTTTTAACTTTAGGTAATCAAGGTTTTTAACAACACCTTGTATTGCTTTGTCATCTACACTTGTAGTTTCTAAAGCCTTTACTTTAGTTTGTAAATTTTTGACAGATGTTTTTAAAGCTGTCAAGTCACTTTTAGAAGCCGTTGCGCCCATATGTTATATTATAATCTAATAAAATTAAATTTGTCAAAATATCTGTATAATACTATTCTTTATAATTTTGTGTAATTTTGTGTAATTTTGTGTAATTTTGTGTAATTTTGTGTAATTTTGTGTAATTTTGTGTAATTTTGTGTAATTTTGTGTAATTTTGTGTAATTTTGTGTAA
>Ga0209354_10000323_pt1 | contig 22684 bp, 24 predicted proteins | sample LauGreSpBDMM15DD_2_FD_187562 | JGI IMG/M metagenome (GOLD analysis project Ga0209354, IMG submission 187562) | Freshwater lake microbial communities from Lake Michigan, USA - Sp13.BD.MM15.DD (SPAdes) (version 2) | ecosystem: Environmental > Aquatic > Freshwater > Lake | place: Lake Michigan...
AGATGCAGATAAAGATTACCTCCAACACGCTTGGTACGCAGTGGCAGCTTGGCGCTCCCCGTATCGACATCAGAGCGGACGGCAGACGCTGATGGCTACAAACCTTCTCACGCCACAACAACCGCGCTTACCCGGAGCCCCGGCTGACTACGACCCCAACTACGTCAACCAGCTTAACAACGTCCTGCGGCTGTACTTCAACCAGCTAGGCAACTCTTTTGCAGCGTTGCTAGACAGCAGCGGGGGAGCGTATCTACGCAACCCATACGGTGCATTTTCCAGCAACCAAGACCAGACCGCCACGGCAAACACAGCCACGTTAATGACGCTTAACACCACGGATTTTGCCAACGGTGTCAGCATTGCAAGTTCAAAAATCACGGTGGCAAATTCCGGTATATACAACTTGCAGTTCAGCACACAGTTCCAAAACACCGATACTGCGTTTCAAGACGTTTACATCTGGTTACAGCAAAACGGCGTAGATATTTCTGGCTCAACAGGTTTTGTATCTATCCCAAACAGGCATGCCGGAACGGACGGGCATGCAATTGTTGGCTGGAACTACTTCCTGTATATGGAGGCAAATGACTACGTAGAGATTTACTGGTCTATACCCAACACAGCCGTTTCTATCCAGCATCTTGCTGCATCAGGTAGCCCAACCAAGCCATCCACGCAGTCTGTGGTAGCTACAATGTCATTTGTCTCCGCGCTTCCTATAGCCGCCGTCTAAGGACTATTTATGAGCCTTCAACTTGTTGCCAATCACCTAGCCCAAAAGGGCCGTGGCCCAGACTCGACCCTCGTCCACATGTCCAACCGGGAAGTGGCGGGATTGCAAGCACTTGCAAAGAAACATGGCGGAGAACTAACTGTAAACCCCGATACAGGATTGCCTGAAGCAGGATTTTTGGACAGCCTTATTCCCACCATTGCAGGGGCGGGGCTTACTTACTTCAGCGGCGGCGCAATCACCCCCATGATGGCGGCTGGTATTGTCGGTGGCATTTCTGCACTGGACTCCAAAGACTTGGGCAAGGGCTTGATGGCAGGTCTAGGAGCTTGGGGCGGTGGCAGTATGGTTGGAGGTCTTGCAGGTATGGGTTTGGTGGGGGAGGGAGCAGCAGCAACAGCAACAACCCCCGCATCAGAAGCAGCTATGACTGCATTAAAAGGCGACGCTTACAAAACCGCTGTGGGCGAAGGTGCTAGTAAATTTGGCAATATGTTTGCAAATAAACCAATGGAGGCTATTACCTCTTTTGGTGGTGGTAGTGGTTTAAACGCTGCAAGAACTGCATTTGCCGCAGCAGCACCGGCAATCATGGCTGACCAGAATGTAAAAACCGCCACTCCAGCACCCAACCGGGGCATGATTCGTCCTCAAACGTTCTCACGGCAGCAGACATACCCTCAACAGGAATACGCAGGCCCTGTATCTGGGGAGCGCCGGTATTTCAATGATTTCTACACAGCCGGTGACCCCTACTCCGCTGCAAACGGTGGCTTGGTGGCTTTGGCTCGTGGTGGTTATGCGGGTGCAACACCCTCTCCCGCAGTAGGGCCGGGTAACGCGTACTTTGAATCTCCCGAATACAAGGCTTATTTGAAGGCGAACAGTAGTGATGACCCGTTCGGCATGATTGGTACGTCGGACATGTACGACTCCCCATACTTTGGGTCGGTAGGCTCAGGGAGCTTGGGTAGGCAAAACGACAGGGCGTATGAGTCTTACTTGGGGCGTTTAGCGCAAGAAAATACGCCAATCAACCCGCCCGTATCTTCTTCCCCTCCTCCAAGCCAATCTGTGCCCCCGCAAGAAAATACGCCAACCAACCCATTTATATCTTCCCCTCCTCCGGGCCAATCTGTGCCTCCGCAAGAAAGTAGGCCAATCAACCCGCCTATATCTTCTTCCCCTCCTCCGGGTCAATCTATGTTTTCTTATGGATTAAACCCCCAATCTAACCTTGGTAGGTACGACCGGCAATCTTTATTTAGGCCGACAACCCCGCCGCCAGAAAACAATATGTATGGCGCTTCACGCGATGCGTACAACTACCTGATGGGCGTGAATCCAACAAGCGGTGGTGGGCAATACCCCCCATACGACCCCAACCGCCCATTCCCGCCGGGAATGCAGCCCAGAATTCCTGAAGACGGAATGCAACCTGACCCAAACAAGCCCAAAACGGGTAAAGGTCGCTATGAGTTTGACCCTATAACAGGACAGTACAAATTTATTCCTGACCCTATAACCCCCGTAGATATTGCACCACCTGTGTTTGAAGCACCAGTGCGAGATGTGGGTGGTGGCGGGGGTGGTGACCGCAATGAGCCTGAAGACCCTAACAGTTTTAGCGCCCAGTGGGCAGCAATGGGCCCCGCAGAAAGAGAAGCGTGGCGGTTAGAAAACCCTAACGCGGCAATAGCACAAGATGTGGTGGGGCTGATTGCCTCCCCGCTTAAATTTGCCTACGACAAAATACAAGACTACTTTGGGCCAGAAAGCAGCACAGGTGGCCCAGCAAGGTATGAGCGCACTCCAGTCACACCTGATGTTGAGGCAGACGTTTTTGGCGGATATCCCACAGGTATCACACCAAACCCGTACAACATGGGGCCGGGGACTCCGGATTTTAACCCTGTAGGAACGACTCCCGGCGCTGCCCATGAGGGGCAAGGCGGCTATGGAGGTGTACACGATGGGCAGCAGGGCTACGGTCAAGATGTAGGAAGCTCTCCCGGTGCAGCACACGATGGACAACAAGGCTATGGTCAAGATGTAGGAAGCTCTCCGGGTGCAGCACACGACGGTCAAGGCGGTTATGGCGGCGGCGAAAGCAGCGGCGGTGGTGAGAGTGGAGGTTATAGCAATGATAGTGACCGTGGTGATGCCAGAGGTGGTTACCTACAACACGGTCGGTTTGACCAACGCATGGCTCACGGCGGCATAGCCGCCCTAACGCACCAATACAACCTCGGTTCCTACTCCGATGGCGGGCGCTTGCTCAAGGGCCCCGGAGATGGTGTGTCTGACTCTATCCCAGCTACAATTGGTCGGGGTCAGCCAGCCCGCCTTGCAGATGGCGAATTTGTGATTCCTGCGCGAATCGTGTCAGAACTTGGCAACGGTTCTACTGACGCAGGAGCTCGTGAGTTGTACAAGATGATGGACAGAATCCAAGCCGGTCGCCGAAAGACCGTCGGTAAGAAGCAAGTGGCAAAAAACAGCAAAGCTGCTCGTCACCTTCCAGCATAAGGAATTGAAATGGCAGACGCAACATACATCAACTCGGTAGGTTTTGCACCTGAAGTAGCTCCCTATGCTCAGACCCTTTTAGGTAAAGCTGAAGCACTCACCAGTTCTCCGTATCAAACATACGGTCAAGAACGGATTGCTCAGTTCAATCCATTACAGCAACAGTCGTTTATTGGCGCTGGACAGTTGGGCCCGTCCGGGGCATCCCTTGATGCGGCATCAGGACTGCTTGACTATTCAAACAGGGCTGCCAACACCGGATACAACCCAAGCAACTACGGCAATCAATTTAACCCACAGGGGATTGGTTACGGCGCACAGACTGCGCAAAATACAAATTTAAACAGCGCCCCGATGGTTAGTGCAGGGCAATACAACGCGCCAATGATGAACACGGCGCAAACTGGGTACAACCCCGGTCTGCAAAACTTTCAGATGGGCCCTGCTGAACGTGTAAACACACAAAGCTTTGCCCAGCCCGGTGCAGCAGATGCTTACATGTCTCCGTACATGCAGAGCGTGGTGGACATCCAAAAGCGCGAAGCACAACGCCAGTCGGGTATTCAAGGTACGCAACAGCAGGCACAGGCGGCGCAAGCCGGAGCTTTTGGCGGGGGTCGTGATGCCATCATGCGGGCGGAACGTGAGCGCAATCTAAGTCAGCAGATGGGCGACATCCAAGCGCAGGGCTCCCAAGCTGCGTACCAGCAAGCGCAGCAGCAGTTCAACGCAGAACAGCAGGCCCGCTTGGCAGCACAACAGGCAAACCAGCAGGCAGGGCTCACCACGGGCGGACAAAACCTAAGCGCAGCACTTGGTGTTCAGCAGCTTGGCGCACAGACAGGGCTACAAACCTCGCTGGCTAACTTGTCTGCGGAACAGCAGGCCAATGTGCAGAATCAAGCTGCACAACTACAAACGCAAGGTTTAAACGCACAACAGGCTTTACAAGCTGCTCTGGCTAACCAGCAGACGCAGAGCCAGTTTGGGCTGCAACAAGGCCAGCTAAATCAGCAGACCGCGCTGGCTAATCAAGCCGCTCAGAACCAAGCGGGGCAGTTCAACGCAGGCCAGAACCTACAAGCGGCAAGCTTAGGCGCTCAGTACGGGCAGTCAGCCAACCAGCTTAACGAGCAGTCGCGCCAGTATGGTGCGGGTCTTGGTCTACAGGGCCTTCAAGCCGGTATGCAGGGTATGAGCAACCTTGGCGCTGTGGGACAGAACATCTACGGGCAACAGGCCAATGCCTTGGGCATTCAGAATGCATTTGGTGGTCAGCAACAACAGCAAACCCAAAACGTTCTGAGCCAGCAGTATCAAGATTTCTTGAACCAACAGAACAATCCGTACAAGCAGCTTAATTTCATGTCGGACATCATCCGTGGGACTCCAACTTCCAATTTAGGAACGTCTGTTTATCAGGCTCCCCCTTCTACATTGAGTCAAGTTGCTGGACTTGGGGCCCTGTCTCAGGGTCTGTTTGGCGGAACCACTACAACCAAAAAAACCGGTGGATTGGTTGAGTTGGCTCTAAGTAAAATGTAAGGCAAATCATGCTGAACGTAAATCAAATCGCCTCCCGTCTGTCAAAGATGCCAGACCAAGCGCTGAAGCAATTTGCTCAGATGCACAGGGATGACCCGTACACAGTTTCATTGGCTATCAGCGAATCCAATCGCAGGAAAGAAATCCGCACAGGAGGTCAACAGCAGGCGCAGCAGCAGCCCAAGGTAGCTGATACAGCTATTGCTCAAATGGACGTTCCTCAGCAAAGCGTTCTTCCAGAGCAGCAAGGCATTGGAGCCTTGCCTGCACCCAATATGCGTGGCATGGCAACCGGTGGGATTGTTGCGTTTAAAGATGGCAAAGAAGTAAAGGCTGAACCCAGCTTTGACACTGCACTGGATATGGAAGGCGTAACAGACCCTATCCGTCGAGCGTTTCTAAAAGCCATCTATAGCAAGGAAACTGGAAGCGGGACAAACACAACCACTTCCAATCGTGGTGCAGTTGGTCAGATGCAGATACTGCCGGAAACGTTTAAATCTGTTGCATCTCCCGGTATGAAGATTGACAACGCACTAGACAACATGCGGGCTGGAATTCGTTATGCCAGTCAAGGTTATAAACTGGCTGGCGGAGACCCTAGACTTGCTGGTGCATATTATTATGGTGGCCCCGGTGGTTTAGACAAAGCCAGAAAAGGCATTGCAGTAGCTGACCCAAAGAATCCAGACTACCCAACAACTTTAGAATATGGCGATGATGTTGCCAAGCGCATGGCTAGTTTCAGGCCAATCACTGGTCAAGTTGCAGCAGCACCTCGTGGTGGTAACTCAATCATATCTTCTGCCAATGCGGGAGAGCTTCCACAAGCTCCAGCACAAGTAACTCCTCAAGCTGCCCCGCAAAGTCAGGCTTCAGCAAGATACCCGCTACCGGCTAGAACAAGCGGAGGTGCTCAAGTACCTGAAAGTGGAACGACAGGAGAAGTTGACCGCAGCGTGTTAGGCCAACTCAAAAGAATATATGAAGGCATGGGAAGTGTTGGCGAACGGATTGCTCCTAGAGAACAGTTTATTGGCCCCAATGGATTGCCTGTAGAAGATACCCGTGGGTTTTTTGAAAGAGCGGCTAGTAATGCTGGACTGAGCCAAGAGTTTCAGCGGAACGCTTCTAACACTCTGAATGCAACAGCAGGATTTACGGGCCCCTTCAGAATTCCCAAGGCAATGTCTGCTGCTGACAAAGCAGCGGATGCCGCTAGGCTTGCCAAAATTGCTCAAGCAGATGAAGCCGCCGCTGCTGCTGCCGCCAAAGTTGCCAATGTACGTCTCTCTCCCCCTGTATCTACCGCACGGGGTGGTGTTGATGCCTTGTCCGATGAAGAAAAAATCCGTCGTGGACTTGCCACTCCAGTCCCAGTGCCGCCTAAGCCTACAGTAGGACTAGAGGCTCTGTCTGATGCAGAAAAAGCAAAGCGTGGTCTTACTTCTCAGGGGACACGGTTCCCTCTTAGCCCAGAAGCAGTAAAGATGAATCAACAGGTTGCGGCTGCTCGTGCTGCTAAAAATTCTGCACCTGCTGTCAGCAAGGTTGACGATGCAGGTAGAACATATCCTCTTGGTGCTGACGCTGTTGAGATGAATCAAAAACTTGCAGCAGCCAGAAATGCACAAGCACTTCGGAACCTGAAAGCTGATGAGCAAGCTGCGGTCAATGCTGCAAAGATTGCAGAAGAGACCAAATTAGCAACAGGTGCTGAAAGAGGTCTTGATGCTATTGATGCAGCCCAAAAAGCTAACAAGCTCAATCAAGTTATTAAACCCGCCAATGCTATTATTGATGCAACAAGACTTAATAATGCAGTTAATGTAATTGGAGATGGTCTGTCAACAGGCAATGCGGAGCAAGCTGTTCCAGTGGATGTGCCATATGACATAGACCGTGAAAGAGACAATCTACAGCGTAGGTATCCAATTACGGAGAGGGCGGAGCCAGCCCCACAAGAAGATAACATAGCCCGTGAAATAGCCAGTTTGCAAAGCAGATACCCAGCACCGCCAAGCTCTCCCCAAGAAATTATCAAGATGGCAAAAGAGGAGACTCCTAAGTCTGCTGCCACCAAAGGATTTACTAGCGATGACTGGCTGAACCTTGGATTCAATCTGCTTGCTGGCAAGTCTCAGTATGCAATGGAGAACCTAGGCACTGCCGGTGTTGCCACACTTGCAGCTAAACGTGAGCGTGAGAAAGAAGAGCGCACAGCAGCACTTACTCAAGCCATTAACACTCCAGAAGCAGAGCGCATAATTAACAGACTCATGCAGGAGAAGGGTATTGATTACGCCTCAGCCATGAAACTTTATTTTGAAACCAAAAACTATGCTGATGTAAAAAGGTACATAGCTGAGTTGCAAGGCGCAACCCGAGAAAATGTAGCGGGCGTACAGGCAGGTGCAAGAGTTGATGCCGCAGGTGTTTCCGCCGAACCAAGAAATGCTGCCACTCAAGCAACAAGAGCAAAAGATTATTTAGACGCTATTGCAAAACATAAAATACTTCAACTAATAAATCCAAAAGAAGCTAATAACCTATTGCAAGCAATTAATGCAACATACCCAGAGTTCGCCGGTCAGGGAGGCGGAGCATCTTCTGTACTTCCAAATGCAAAAGTTGTGAATGTCAGACCTCAATAGTAAATAAATTTCATGCCTATCTACTCACTGCAAGCGCCTGATGGGAATATTTACGACTTAGAGGCTCCTGAAGGTGCTTCTGAGAGTCAGCTATCTGCCACTCTATATTCTTTAAGGCCAGAAGCAGCAAATCCTCCACCTCCTCCTAAGGAGGGAATCCTTGCGGCCCTCAAAAAAGGAACCGCACAAGTTGGCTCTGCTGCAAAGACAGTTTATGGAGTTGCAACTGGAGATGCCGATGAGGCGGCAAAAGCTGCATTGGAGCGGAGTAAAGAAATAAACAAGAAGTACGCCGAACAAGTTGGCTTACAAAAAGTTCTTGATACGTACAAAAAAGATGGTCTCTTGTCTGCTGCTGGCGAGACAGTCAAGCAAATTCCCTTGGCTATTGCAGAGCAGTCCCCTAATCTTGCCGCTTCGTATGCAAGTGCATTGGCGGGGTCTAAAACTGGTCAAAAATTAGGTTCCGTTGCCGGTGGTCGTGGCAGGATAGCGGGAGGGATTGCAGGGGGTATTGCTGGTATTTTTGCGCCATCTTATGTCCAATCACTAGGCGGTAACGTTGAGCGCCAAGCTCAAGAGCAAGTAGCTGCTGGTAAGCCTATTGACATCAATACCAAATCTGCCGCTACAACCGCAATCCCTCAAGGTGCGTTTGATGTGGTATCAAACCGCATCCTGCTGGGTAGTAAGATTTTTGGCAAGCTGATAGGAATACCTGAGGAAGTTTTGGCTAAAGGTAGTTCTGAAGCCATTGAAAGGCTTGCCAAAGAACGTATTTCTGCAACAATTGCCAAGGGCACACTGACCGGTATTGCTGGTGAAATACCCACAGAGATTCCCCAGCAAGTTCTTGAGCGGTATCAGGCGGGTCTTCCTTTGACCGGCCCAGAGGCTATGAAGGAATATGGCGAAACAGCATATCAAGTGGCTTTGCTTGGCCCGTTGGGTATTGTGGGACGCATGGGCGATAAGAGCGGAGCCAAGGCTGCGGTTGCTCAGAAGGAGCAAGCTGAAGCTGTTGCCCGTCAGGCGGAGCAGCCGCCACCTCCTGACACATCTTCTCCTGATTACGCAAAGAACATAGCTACCCAGTACCAAGCGGCAGAAGGACGTAAGAACGAGCTACTTGCTCAGTTGCGCGACATCCAGAAGAACTCTGCAACAGAGACGGCAGACCGTTTACACAATGCTCAGATTGAAGAGCAAGTGAAGGCCATGACTCCAGAGTTGGAGCAGTTGGCTACCGAGTACAACAAAGTTTTACCCAACCTTCCAGAGCCTGCAAAGGTAGAGCCTGCGGTGGTGGAAGGTGCTGATATAGAAGGTGTTGCAGTAGAGCAGGCTAAGAAGCCAACCATGACGGTTGGTGATGCTTTGGACGACCCCGTCGGCAGATTCTCTAAGGATGAACTAATAAGCCGCTCTCCCAAGATTGCCCAGTATGTGGACTCTGTCCGCAAGAAACAGGGCAAGCCTGAGATTGACAGCTACTCCATTGAAGACATCCGCAATGCAATGCCTAACCAGCTTCCTGACGCAGAGAAAGCTGATTTAAACAGTCTTATTGCAGCAAAGACCGGCTACGTCGGTGGGATGAAGTATGTCCCTGAGGATGTTATCAAGGTTGCCAAGCAGAAGAACATTGACACCACCACAACAGGGTTTAAATACTTCCTTCAACGAGCTACCGGCGAGAACGAGATTGCGAGCATGTCGCAGCCTCAACTCCATTCTGCATTTAAAGCATTGGCAGAACTGCCAAGGTTTGAAGAGGTGCAGATTCTCCCGGAGATGACCAACGCTACCATCTACAACCCTGAGCAGTACACATCTGCTGTGAGCGCCCTACAGGGCTTGGTAACCAAGCGTAATGAGGCCATTGCCCAAGAGCAGGCAAATCTCAAAGAAGGTCAACAGCCAAAGCTAAAGCCTGTCTCTGTTGATGAGGCACAGAGCCTTATTAAGAAGACCGCCAAGCTTAAAAGCGACGATGACATCAAGATTCTTTTTCAAGATGCCAATCGCAAGGGTGACATTGACCTTACAAGCGATGGTAATGTAACCCTGCAAGCCAAGGGCCCACAGGCAGAGTTCAACATTGAGGAAGGCGCTGCGCCCGCTGAGAAGACTGGGTTCAACGTCATGCGTGGTGACAAGCGTCTGTACTTCACAGAGAACGAGGAAGACGCTGCTGCAAAGGCAGCAAGCCTAGGCAAGTCTGCTACCCCAGCAGTTGCCCAGATTGAGAAGGCTATCGCCAAAGAGAACTCCAGCATTGCGGCAGGACAGCGCGCCTTGAGCACAATGGAGTCTAACGGCCTGTTTAACACACCGCAGTACCAACAAGCATCCGCCCGTCAAGACTCGGTAGTTGCTAACGCAGCCCAAAACATTAAACGTTTAAACGAACAAAGAGACATGCTCCAGCAGTCTGTTGTGGTCAACCCCACCGGCAGAGTTGGTAACAAGAAGGTCTTCACTGTCAAAGAACCGGGAGTAAGTCAGAAGTCGTTTGACACACGAGAGGAAGCTGAAAGGCATGCCCTTGAGAACCTGCCTGCTAAACGTTTAAATGAACTTGCAGGCCAGACAAAAGCACCGGGCTTTGCCAATCGTTTAAAGAAGGAGCAGGAGCGCCGGAAGAATCCTCCTAAGCCTTTCTTGGCGGAAAAGCCAGAGGTAAAGAAAGAGCCAGAGGTAAAGGAAGAGCCCAAAGTAAACCCCAAAGCGGAAGAGCTACAGGGTCAGCTTCTGCCCATGCTGCGTAAGTTTGGTCTTGGGGATGTTGCTCTCAAGATTGAAGAGGGCATGAAGGACGAGGGCTCCTACGTAGCCAGCACCATCAAGATTGCTTTAGATGCAAACAACCCCGTTCGTGTCCTGCGCCATGAGTCCATCCACGGCCTCAAGGACTTGGGTTTCTTCACGCCCGGTCAGTGGAAGGTTCTGGAGAACCAAGCGGACAAAGTATGGATTAACAAGTACCTGAAGCAGCGCAACATCGACGGACAGCCTCTTCAGAAGGGGCAGCAGTCTCGCTTTGATGCGTACCAGAACCTGTACGCCAACGACAGCGCCGCTGTACGTGAGGAAGCTATTGCTGACGCGTTTGCAGACTTTGATGTAAACGGTGCTCCCAAGGGATTGTTTGCACAGCTTCTAAATGCCATGCGTAAGTTCTTCCGCAATCTGCGCTCTGCGTTTACAGGTGCAGGCTACGAGACAGCCGACGACGTGTTCGGTAAGGTGGAGCGTGGTGAGTTGAAGGCTACCAAGGCTGCTGAGAAGACTGAAGAGACCAAGAAGAGCCTAGTCCGCAAGGCGGTCAAGGATGAGTCTGAAATCTCTACACAGAACCCTCAGGCTAAGAATCGTCTGTACGACCCACTGACAGACATGCTGTCCATTGATGAGGCAGCAGTACGTGAATCGATGGCTCAGAACCCTGAGCTAGAGAAGAACATGATTGAGACCATCAAGTCCTATGGTTTCATTCCAGCAAACACCAAGGATGAAGATGTCATCAAGGTGTTTAAAGACAACATTGTCAACAACCTCCTGCACTTGTACAACCGTGTGCCTGAGGATGTGCGTCAGCGCAGCAAGCTTTGGTATGACGGGGCAAACCGCATAGCCATTGAGTTGGGCGCTCGATATGACATGAGCAAGGAACAGGTCTCAGGCATCTTGGCTGCCATGTCTCCGCAGAAGGATTGGTTCCAGAACGTCTCAATGGCTGAACGGGCGATTGAAATCTTGACCAACAACGGTGATGCCACTTGGACTCCTCAGATGATGGACTACGCACGTAGCTACATCAACGAGGCAGAGGACAGGAAAGACCGCGAGAAGCGGCAGATTTTCTTTGACAAGCGCATCTCAGAAATGAGCCGTAGGCAAGTCAAGCTCAAAGACATGAGCGTCAAGGACGCTGCTGCGTTTGTACGCGCTTACGATGAAGCGTTCCATGACCGAAAGTACCGCATCGTCACCCCTGAGGGTGGGTTCGGTGGCTTTGTGATGAACAAGAACGTTGACAAAGAAACCGGTGCAGCCAAGACAGCCACCATGATGTGGTCAACCTACAGCCCGATTGAGAAGACCGTCAGCATCTTCCGCGACCCAAGCCGTGAAAACATCAGCCAACAGCTTGGAGAAGAGCACAAGATTCGTTCCTTCTACAACAACATCGTTTCACCAAACAGCCCGATAGGGCATGTCACCATTGACACCCATGCAGTGGCTGCTGGCCTGTATGAAGCATTGGCTGGCTCAGACCCCGAGGTGCTAGATAACTTTGGTGGCATTGGTAAGAACACCAAGATTGGTGTTGGCGGAACCTACGGCTTGATTGCAGATGCGTACCGTGAAGCTGCTAGACAGGTAGGACTGAAACCCCGTGAGATGCAATCCATCACATGGGAAGCTGTCCGTGGCATGTTCCCCGAGAACATCAAGAACCAAATCAAGAAGCCCATCCGTGCCGAGTGGACTAAGTTCCGCACAGGTGAGCAATCCTTTGATGAGACACGCAGAAACATTGAGGCGCTTGGCGAGAGAGCCGACCGCCCAGACTGGTTTACCTCCGGTGAGGGTGAGTTCGTAGAAGACGGTGGTGGCAGCTTTGACATATCGTTTACACCGGAAGGTGGAGTCCGACTGCGTAAAGGAAAAGAGCTAGTCGATAAGGCAATCATCAACCTGTCTGCTGTAACCAAGAGCATTCCGGGCCTTGACCTATTGCACACTCGTGCTTTAAACGGTGATGCAGAGGCCTATGCTGTGTTGCAGAACGTTGCAGCCAGCACACTGAAGCACCTTCTGAGCGGAACAAACGCTAGGGTTACCGTCAGTGGTGTGAAGGGTGTGTACGAGTCTGACCGTGAGCCAGCTATCGTGGCGCAAGTCCGGTTCAAGGAATCGGACACTACAGCCGTCCTAGCTGCGCTTGCCAAGTTTGCAGACAACTTCAATCAAGAGCAAATCCATGTCAGGACTAAGACCGCATACAAGGTTGGTCACGACTTTGGCGATGGAACATATGCAACCCCTGTCTACACGGTCAAGCTTAAAAATGAATTGACGGAACAGGATATTGTTGATATTGTCAATAACGCAGGACTCAAAGGGTTCTCTGTTTCAGCAAATGAACTGACCGCATATCACGTACAAGGAGAAGAGAATGACACAGCAGGATACAAGGAATTCCTCAGCAAGCTCGAGGGAATTTATGAAAGCTATGGAGCAGATGACGGCAGACTTCAATTCCAAACACAACGTCTTGCAGTCTACGGACGAGGATATGGGGCAAGACTCGGATACGCTGACATCAGTGGCATCGTTCGTCCCAAGCAGGACTCAGACAAAGCAACCCCGAGAATAATCGGGGAGTACCTCACTCGCCATCCGGTCAAGGCGTTTGAGCAGAAAGCCTTAACCAAGGCGCAGGTACAAGAGCAAACCGTCCTCAAGGATGTGTTTCAGGCCCTGCCCAAGAACGACCTCAAGAAGCCTATTGTGCGTAATGCATACGAGGCTCTTGCGAAGGAAGTCAAACGTCAGTACGAGGCTTTACCAATCAAGGTAGAGTTGACTGACCCCAAGTTTGACGAGAACGAGAATTACATTGACATTTACAAGAACAGCGCAGAGATGCGCAAGGATGTCAGCCTAAACAACACCTTCAAGGTTCTCAAGACGGATGCCAACACATTTGGGCCTGAGGGTGTGGACTTCACTGGTCACCCGCTGCTTGGTGATTCCGGCATGAAGGACATCAACGGTAAAACAATGTTGTACAACGACCTGTTGCGGGCTGTACACGATTACTTTGCCCACAACCTGAGCGATACAGAGTTTGGCCCTAAGGGTGAGTTTGCTGCGTGGAAGAACCACATGGCAACCACCACTGACCCATTGGCACGTTGGGCGTTGACTAACGAGACACGGGCACAGAATGCATGGCAGAACTTCCGCCCCGAGGTAAAGAATGTCGCCCTGAAAGAACGCGGCTTTGCTGACCAGAAGGCCTCCTTGCCGCCTGTAGCGTTTACATTGACGGGCGATGAGGCGGTTGATGCGCCCATGCTTCAGTACATCGGAACCTTGAATGCCAAGCAGAAGCTGGGCAGCCTTTCAGAAAAGAGCCCGCTTGTAAACAAACTTCCAAGCCTGCCAGAAGCACCGGTTACCAGAGCCAGTCTTCGCACAGCACCAGATACACCTGAGTTTAAACGGTTCTTTGGCGACAGCAAGATAGTTGATGCAGACGGCAACCCGAGGGTCATGTACCACGGGACAGCCCAAGACATTACTACGTTTAAACCTAAGCAAGCCGGGGCTATCTTCCTGACGGACAGTCCTCAGTTCGCAGATGAGTATGCAGAAACAGCGGCAGGGTACAAGGCATTTGAGCGTCAGCTATCAAGCTACTCCCCACAGGAGTTGGCTAAGGCTAGGGCTCAAGCCATTGCAGACGTTAAGAGTTCCTACGGCTTCTCCAAAGAAGCTGCCGGTCTCATCAAAGAAATCAAATCGTCTAACCCAACTGGCGAGGCTTCCGATTTTTTAAAGACCGCAGCCGACAAACTATTCCCTGCTTCCGGTCAAAACATCATGCCGGTGTTTGTAAGGGCTGAACGGCCTTTTGATTACGAGAATCAAGACCACATCAAAGCACTTGGCCTGAAGGATGTAACCACAGATAGCCTTGCTAACAATGTTGCTAGACTGGAATCTGACCGAGTGCAGAATGCAATTCGCGCTGCTGGGTTTGATAGTTTCTACATCAAACAGGGCAACGAGAAGAACCTAGCAGTCTATGACCCTACCCAAATCAAGTCTGCCACCGGCAATGAAGGTACATACGATATCAACAACCCTGATATCCGTAAGAGCCTGCGCACTAACGTAAAGAACGACCTGAGCAACATGCCCAATGGGGCAGCCATCACGGCGATTATGAACAGGGTCACTCCGAAGCGCCAAGAAGAAGGGTTCATTGAGCGTTTAGTTGGTTCATTTGCACCTGAGAGCTTTAGCTACCTACGGCAGAAGGCCCTTGACCGCTACAACCGTTTAAATGACTATGACAAGATGGTCGCCAAGCAAATGGGCGGCATCCAGCTTCTAGCCGACCAGAGCGCACACTGGGCTGCGTTGAATTCAGACTTGGCTGCTGGTGTCACCGCATCTGCCCTAGGTGTTGGTAATCGTATGGGTGGAATTCCTGTCCTTAAAAACGGATACACCACCATCAGCGATGAGAACGGAACCGTCAAGGGTGCAGTGGAAATCTTCTCCCCGCTGGCCCAGCGTGGCGACCCTGACATCTACAGGCTGTATCAGACTTGGAGTGCAGCTAAACGGGGAACCCGTCTTCTCAAGGAAGGGCGCATGGAGTTCCTTAGCCCCGCAGAGGTTAAGGATGCACTGACACTTAGTCAGAAGTATCCTGAGTTTGAATCCATACAGAGGGAGTGGATTAAGTTTAACAACGGGCTGGTCAAGTACCAAGTAGACACAGGTGTCCTGTCTGAATCGGCTGGTGCTGAGTTTATGAAGTACTCAGACTACATTCCCTTCTACCGTCAGATGGACGGTGAAGCCACTGTAGGCCCAAGCATCTACCAAAGCATCAGCGGTGTCAAAGCTCCTAAGAAGCTGACCGGCAAGGGCCAAGCCCCTCTGTCGGATTTCCTTGAGACTGTGGTGCGTAACACTCAGTCAGCTATCCAAGCTGGCATGAAGAACGTGGCTGCACAGAGGGCGGTTCAGAACGCACAGAAGATAGGCATGGCACAGAGGCTTAACTACTCAGCAACTGCACCCAACACCATCACCGTGCTTGAGAAGGGACTGAAGGTCTCCTACGAGTCCGCAGACCCGCTGTTCATTGACGCAGTCAGCAGTTTAAACCTGCCTGAACTGCCGTTCCTAAGCATTATTTCAAAGCCCGCAGACCTGTTGCGGACGATGGTGACCCTAGACCCCGGCTTTATGCTTGCCAACATGATGCGTGACTCCGTGTCTGCATATGTAACAAGCGGGGCGAAGATGACCCCTATCGCATCCACCATCAAGAACTTTGGCAATGTGTTGATGAAGAACTCTCCCGAGTACGAAAAATTACTCAGCGCGGGCGTTATCGGTGGATACGAGTTCTCCCGCAACATAGAGGCTAGTGCAGAGGCTTTTTCCCAAGACCTGCGTGAGAAGACCGGAACCAGAACCGGACTTGAGAAGGCACTCAGACCATTCACCGGACTCAAAGGTTTCCTTGAGAGAGGCACAGAGGCATCCGATGCAGCTACCCGTATTGCCGTTTACAAGGCCACTCTTGAAGAGACCGGCAACGAAGCAGAGGCAATCCGTCGCGCCCTAGAAGTGATGAACTTCAACCGTAAGGGAAGCTCCGCTGTGGTGCGTATTGCAGCCGCTGGAATCCCGTTCTTGAACGCCCGTATGCAGGGCTTGGATGTGTTTTTCCGTGCAGGAATCCGACCATTTTCGTTCCTTGACCAGAACGCTACCGAACAAGAAAAGCAGATTCAGAAGGCCATGTTTATTCGTGGCGCAACTATCATGGCTCTGAGCGTTATGTACGCCGTAGCGGTGTCAGGTGACCCTGACTATGAGGGTCAAGAGGCAGAGACGAAGGACAACAACTGGATTATCCCCTCACTGGGAATCAAGGTTCCAATCCCGTTTGAGGTTGGCACTCTGTTTAAAACAATCCCAGAACGCATCTATCGTTACGCCTACGGCTCAGACAACACAAAGGATTTGGCTGACTCTATGAAGAGGGCCCTGCTCTCCACATTTGCGTTTAACCCAATCTTCCAAGTTGTAAATCCCATCCTAGAGGTTCGGGACAACTACTCATCGTTTACACAACGTCCAATCATTGGTGAAGCAATGAAAGGAATTGCCCCTGAGTACCAAGTTGGCCCCGGAACTACCAAGATGGCTGAGTTGCTTGGTAAAGAGATAGGCATGTCTCCCATACAGATTGACCATCTGTACAAGGGCTACACCGGAACGATGGGTATGTACCTAGCGGATGTGATGGACTCTGTTTACAGCCTAGGGGACGACAACCCTAAAGCGTCCAAACGCTTTGAGCAGACCCCTGTTCTGAAGAGGTTCCTCGTAGACCCCGAAGCCCGTGGCACTGTATCGGCCTACTACGACCTCAAGACATCAGTTGACCAAGTGGTAAGAACTGTAAACAGACTTACCAAAGAGGGCAACCCTGAGGTTGGCCCGTACCTTGAGAAGAATGCATCTCTGTACGCAGCAAGAGAATTCATATCTGATATGGACAAGCAGATGCAGGAACTGCAATCCTACGCCAGCATGGTTCGCAATGCACCTATGGATGCTGATGCAAAGAGGGACGCTCTTTCAAGGATTACAAGGGCTCAGAATGAACTGACCAAAAACATCCAAGACGTTAGGAAGGCCGTGCAACCATAAGGTGACCGTTCTCAAAGAGCCACCCGATGGTGGCCCGATGGGCACTCTCCCATATATTTAAACGTTCCTCGCGGGACAGCTTAGAACCTTGGTCAATCTCGTAGTGACAGCGGTGGCACAGGGCTGCGATGCGGTAGTCTGCTGCCTTGATGCCCCTGCCCTTTCCATCACGCATCTGATTGGAGTGGGCGGCTACAACTGTACCGTCCTGCGCCCCGCATTGCTGGCAGGAAGATTCCCGCACAACCTTCAGAAGCTTGTCATTTCTGTAGGTCATGCTTCTTCTTGACCGGCTTGATAGCCACAATACCCTGACCATTGTTTAAACGTTCAGACATGAACTCATCTGCAAGCTGAAACGACTGTCGTAGGGTACTGGCATCAGGGCCATTACGCATCACCAAACCGCACATAGCGAACATAGCCGCTAGGTCTCTGAGGTTTTCGTCGTGTTCATTCATATATAGGTGGGGTACTCGCTGTGTCTGTGGTAGCCGTCTTTAGTTCGCTTGGGTTGCAAAGCAGCACCCTCGTCATTTCTCTGGCTTTTGCCCGGCTCACAGCATCCGCTTTCCCCCGTATTAGTTAAGCATGCCCTTGGGTGGCATGTCTCTAGTAATCACTTCATAAAGATTCTTGTGAGCATTCTCAAGAGCACTCACAACCTCTGCGCTGGTCATGTTGATAGCTGCAACACCTGACGAATCTTCAGTGTCAAAAATAATCGCAACCTTGACGTTGCCTCTATTTGCAAAGGCCATCATCATCATGTGTGTGTATATGGAGAGGTAGTTCCTGTCGTCCTCATCCATCTCTTTTACAAGAGCCTCAACGGACTCTTCTGTTATAAGCTCTCTTTTCATTTGGTTCCTTTGCTGGTTTGGGACAATCCTCGGGTATCTTCACTATGCAATACACGGCTTGGGCTGGCCTTTGATATTGAGATGCAGACCACCTGTCGATGTAAACATCATCCATGTCTGCAAGAACTCTTCTCAAGTTACTACCATCAAGACCCGTCTTTACAATTAAATCGTTGATGGTCAATCCATCTTCATAACCATGCAGAATTTCCCGCAGGTTTGGTTTGATTTTGCTGTATCTCATCAATAGCGATTTCGTTTAGGCATAGGACGGATAAACCCTGAGTTGCGAACAGGGGCTCTAGGAGCGGCTGGCTCATCATAAAAAGTCCTCTCCTCAATAGAGTAGTCAGAGTGAAACTTATCAGGGCACTCAGCTTTGATGAGCTTAATAGTTGCCTCAAGCTTTGGGTTCTCCAAAACATAATCCTCTTTGTCAATCCTCTTGGGGTCAACTGCGTCTATGAGCATCTGCCGGTATCTAGGTTCAAGCATTCTTGTTCTCCGTGTAAACAGTAGAGGTTTCTTTGGCATGACGCAGAGCGGCATACATCAGTCGTACGTCAATGATTGCATCCATCGTGCGGTTCAGAGCCAAGTCCAGCTTGTTCTCAATGAATGCGTTGTGTGCATCCTTCAGGGCTTGCTCTGCTTTCATGCAGGGAAGTGCGTAGTCAATAATTTGTTCAGTCATGTTTCATGGTGTTTAAAGCACCCCCTAGTTCGTTGATTTTGGGTGTCTTCTTGTTGAGAATCTTCTGTGCCTTGAGGTAGTCAGACTTGTACTGAACCGCCCGTTGGTAGCTACCGTTAGCCACAGACTCAGGAACACGCTTCATGGCTTCAGCTAAAGCAATCTTCATCCTGTCTATCTGCTCTTTATCATCAATCATTTGCGTTCTCCTGTGACTGCATTGTCCATGAGAACCATTGCTTTCTACAGGGTGACAATTTATAAAATTGACACCACACACCCTCACAAACAAAACAAACTTTCATAAAATTAACACAAAATGATGTTAGATTCCGCCAAACTTTTGGGAGTCGTTATGCAGGCTAAAGTTTCCAGAGAAGAGTTCATCAACATCTGGAGCCGTTTTGGCTCTGCTTCAAAAGTGGCAAAATGTTTAGATGTCTCTGAGCGCTCTGTCCTCAATCGCAGGCGAAGGATTGAGCAAGACACAAATCAACCTCTCATAAGTTTTAATGACAGGTCACAAGCATATTCAAATGTCCAGCCCATCCAAACATCACTCAACAAGATTGAGCTTGGCATACTGAACCAAACCATCATCGTCTTCAGTGATGCGCATTTTTGGCCCGGCGAATACACCACCGCCTATAAGGGCCTGCTGTGGGCAATCAAGGAACTGAAACCTCATGTGGTCATAAGCAACGGAGATGCATTTGACGGGGCCAGTATTAGCAGGCATGACCCGCTGGGCTGGTCAAAGACACCAACCGTCATAGAAGAGTTGAAGGCAGTGCAAACTCACTTGGGTGAAATTGAAGAAGCTGCCAAAGAGGCCCGCCACAATGCAAAGTTGTTGTTTACATGGGGCAACCATGACACCAGATTCGCCAACAAACTAGCTTTACAGGCTCCGCAGTATCGGGACGTTCAAGGGTTTAAACTACAAGACCACCTTCCCGCATGGGAGTTTGCTTGGTCTGTCTGGCCCACAAGCCAGTGCATTATCAAGCACCGCTACAAATCTGGCATTCATGCAGCCCACAATAACACCGTGGGCGCTGGAATCAACATCGTGACTGGTCACCTTCACTCCCTCAAAGTGACTCCGTACGCAGATTACAACGGTAATCGTTATGGTGTAGACACTGGAACTCTTGCAGAGATTTATGGGCCGCAGTTTGATTACGGAGAAGGCAACCCATTAAACCATAGGTCGGGGTTTGCGGTCTTGACATTCAAGGATGGTAAGCTTTTGTGGCCTGAGCTAGTTCACAAATGGAGTGAGACTCAGGTTGAGTTTCGTGGTCAAGTTATCAACCTATAGGAGTTTTCTCATGTACAAGTTTATGATGATTTTTAGCAACTGCGCCGCAATGGAAGACGACGAGTTTGAGGCGTTCGTTGACTGCTTTGATGAAGATGAAGAATACTTCTATGACGAGGACGCAGAATGCTACTGCTGGTACGACGAAGAGTATGACGCATGGTACTGGCTCAACGAAGAGACCAACGAGTGGCTCTTGGTTGAAGACGAAGAAGCCGATTGGGGCGACGACGAGGAAGAGTACGAAGACGAAGAAGAAGCTGAGGCAGCCTAATTAGGGTAAATCATCAGCATGGCATCTTGAACAGATGCTTGAATCTTCTCTATGACCTGCTCAAAAGGCAGGTCATATTTTTTGTGCTGACGAAGCGTCTCATTTATCTCGCTCAAAGCCTGCCAAGCATAGCCCGAGTGAATAGACTTGATGGCTTCTTCCTCATCATCAAAGGTTGCGCTAATCTTCATGCTGCACCTTTAGCTCGTTTAAAGCTATATCTACCTCGGCCTGCGCCACCATCCCATCCTCATATCCTCTTGCATAAGAGTTTTGCTCCATTGCAATTAGCTGGTTAATCAGCCGCTGCTGGATGTCGCATATCTTTGTCAGGCTATCTAAAGCCAAATCTCGCTTGCTCATGTTTCTTCCTTTGGTTTAACGTTAACTTCTTCGGATGCACCGATGTGATAGACATTTCCTTCCTCATCTGTACACACACTGTACATCCCGTCGATGTGATGGAACTTCAACTCTAGTCCATTCTTTAGCACAACCATGCTATTTCTGGGTACGTTGTATAGCTTCATGTGTTTCTCTCCTTCAGTAGTTGCTCAATGTTCCTAACCATTTCAAATATGGTTGAGCGCCCAGCCCCTGTCTGCCAATCTTCCCAATCCCAGTAGAGTTCTACCTCCTCATCCGTCAGTCCTACCCACGGCTTCTTGTAGTCTTGGATGTCATCGTCTTCTTCAATCATTGTTTTTACTCCTTAATTTAGCTGTACCGAGGTGAAGGAACCACTCTTGGAACACATCAGCAGGGCGGCATGCTAGGTATATCCCTCTGCCATCACGCACCTTGGATATCGCGGCAACTACGTCTTTCCAGTCGTCTTGGTTCATGCCGTAGATTGCTTCCTTCTGTGCCCTTGCATCACACGCAATACATCCGTCAACACAGTACTTGCATTTCCCGTCCTGCGCTGGCTGTGCTGCTTTCTTACCGTCGTAGTAGCCGCTTTGGTAGGCAATGGTCAGGGCGTCAGGCTCCTGCGCTGGCTGTTCCACTTCAAATTTCTCAAACAACGCATCTCTGTCCGCAGCCATCTTGCGCTTGGCTTGGAAGCCACCACCCCAATCGCCCTGCTTCTTCGCAAGTTCATCAAACGCTTCGTCTTCTGCATCTTTCATGCTTGCTCCTTTAGTTGTTGGTCTATTTCGTTATAGGTATTGACGTACTGCTGCGCCCATTCTTGGGGGGATGCCCCCGCTTTGCGCCCAGCTTCGCTTACTTCAATAAGCGCACGGAAAAACTTGCTCCGTTCTTCTTCGGGCATTGTTTTAATTTGCTCGGTAAGTGTCATTGCGGTGTTTCCACTGGGATGCCTTGTTCATCACACACCATGATGTAGTGGTCGTTAGGGCCAACAAACTTGTGGAGCAAGTGCCCCGCCTCTTTATCTTTTGTGGTCAGCACCAAGTGCGTCGCTCCACCATACTGGTCTTGTGGCTTGTCAAACGTAGTGCCGTGCCATACGGGTAATATTTCGCCATGTTTAGTTTTTACACAATATTTCATTTCAGTCTTCATTTTTTAGCTCCTTGTCTATTTCATCCAACAAACGCTTGAAGGCTTCAACGCGCACATCAAAATTAGCATGCTCAACCATCGTATCGGTGAAGACTTGTTGGATACCCACAATGGGTTTAGACCTGTCGCTGTGTTCGTAAATTACTTTAACAATCCAAGTCATAGCCAACTCCATACAATTAAGACAGCACCAACCACAGCAAACAGCACAGTGAATATGGTGACTGCCACGAAAACAAAACTGAAAATCATGTCCTCGGTTTCGTCATCGTCGTTCATGCTTTGCTCCTTTTTTGCCAGTCTCTATAGTCAAAAGGCTGCTCCCTCATAAGGGGCCATGCGGGTCTTGGGGGGCCGTTCAAAACAGTCACCATCTCTTTGAATGTCTTCATGTCCCAAAAGTGGTTTCCGCCCGATGTGCGTATGACATGGTTAATTCTTGCGATACTTGCGTTTACAGCACCCAACCACTCTTCGTCATCGTCGTTCATGCTTTGCTCCTTGCTCTGATTGCGTCCGCGCATTCTCCTGCGCTCATCATTCGGTCAGAAAACCTCTGACACAACTTGGCGCACTCTTCACGCTCATGCGCGGCTACCAACTCGGCAAAGCGTGTAAGTTCTTCAACCCAATATCCAGTCTCAATCCGAATGCCGTCATTGTTTGACTCTGTCAACTTGGATTTTTTTGCAAGCTCTTTAATGTTCATGCCTCGTTCCCCTCGCTTTCAGCATTGCGTCCGCCCACTCAAAACAACTGCCGCAAAGTCCGGCAATCGTTATATCTCCATTGCTTATGGCTACATACACTTCGGACATGGATAACTGTGCTTGCATCGCCTGCCCAGCAAATTCATCACGCAGGGTCTTGTCGCGGGCATAGCCGCCCGTCTCTGCCATCCATGTAGGGTCAAGGGTTGTGTTGTCTTCTTTCATTTGCATTCCTTAGTAAAGGAAGCGACCCACATGCCGCACTCAGGTTGATAGGTGGCGTAGCCCACGTAAAACCCCGCCACGATGATGGTGGACACAAGACCCACCATCGCAAATAAA
>Ga0209354_10000324_pt1 | contig 22505 bp, 25 predicted proteins | sample LauGreSpBDMM15DD_2_FD_187562 | JGI IMG/M metagenome (GOLD analysis project Ga0209354, IMG submission 187562) | Freshwater lake microbial communities from Lake Michigan, USA - Sp13.BD.MM15.DD (SPAdes) (version 2) | ecosystem: Environmental > Aquatic > Freshwater > Lake | place: Lake Michigan...
CATTGTTGCCGCTAGATATATAAGCAACAGAGCCATCAGATAGTAAAATAACCAAATAATTTTTACCATCGAAGTAATCAGCGCCAATATCTTTGATTGTTTTATTTTGTAGAAAATCGAAATGATCGTCAATGGTATCATGGAAATCTTGCATTCAAACTTTCTATCACTATTTCAGGACTGACAAATTTGTTAGCATCATGTTCCGTTTGTTCCCACCATAGGAATTGGTTTTGAACCAAATTGTTTCGATCCTTTATAAGATTAATATTTTCAGGGTGTCCAAATATTAAAGGGTCAGAAACCGACCACAATACTATACCATATTTTTTCTTATCCCAACCAAAATGTTGAAAAAAAGAATCGCAACTTATCCATGTTTTGCATTCATTCACAAGGCTTTCAAGTTCTTTTAGTGATAAGTTTTTTCTAAAATCATCAACTAATTGTTCTTCACCTTCTATTCCTACTTGAACTATTGGTTCTTTAATTAGTCTAATAAGTTCCTTCCAATAAGGATAATTTTTTGCATTTGTTTTACCGCTTCTTAAAGCTTTAGAATAAGGACTAATAATAATCATATATACATTTTTCTATAAGCATTTTCTAAATTGTCAGTCCATTTCCATTGCGCCATTTTTCTATAAATATTCCATTGCTCTATATCACCAAATAAAACTTTAGCTTCAGCAATAGAACGACCAGGCACTATGTCAGGATAGCAAGTAAATACTTCCGCATTTGTAATGTCAGGCATTACATGACTAAATACAATATGATCGCCCATGCCGCAGTTAAGCACCACAATCTTTTTATCTTTATAAGCAATTGTATTTCTAAATATTAATTCATCTTGCTCATATAGTTTTTGATTTGTTTCTGATCTGATACCACCATTAGGATTTTTAAGATGCCAACTAACTGCATTAGGAACTGCAAGAATTTTATACCCTTTTAGGTATAAGCCATAAGTAAATAAAGTTTCTTCCCGATGTGCTACTCTTGAAAGCCCTGTGTTGTAATCATGCACCCCAGCTCGATAAAGAAAAGAACAATGAAGATGCTCAACTTCTTTTACTTTATGAATAAATGACCATTGAATATTAGGCTCTGTATCTATATTTTCTATTTTGCCTGTAGGCCTAAAGCTTTCAAATCGTAATGGCGGCGTTAATATTGCGCCACCTACTGCACCTACTTTTTTGCTTGTATAATTAAATAAAGTTTGTAAGACATTTGGTTCGGGTATTGCGTCATCATCAACGCGCCATACCCAATCAAAACCCATAGTGTTAGCCATTTGATGAATATGATGCTGACCTTTTTTGTGAGCATAAATCCATTCCCATTGAATGCCTTTAATATCAAGCATTTGAAAAAAGTAACTATAAACCAACTCTTTTCGCATATCTTGTGGCTCATCATTGTCATCAAAAATAACAAGTTTATCAACCTTTTTTGTCTGATTAATTATAGCGTTAAGCGTTAAAGGTAAAGTAGTTTGATAACGACCACGAGTGGCTACAGAGCAAAGAACTTTATCCACGATCCCACCGCATAATCATAAGATTAAATTTATTTTTGTCATTAATTTCGGGTAAAGTTTCCGAAATGTAGCCATGTTCGTTAATATAGTTATATTGAAAGTCGGGAAAGTGTGATTCGTTTAAGCCATGAAGCTTATGATGCTCGCCCCAAAAACCTACAGGCTCATTATGCGGAGTAGTTAATAAAAGGCGTTTGCAATGTTGTTTAAGTTTTTGTGCCATTTCAAGGCCATTATCAATATGCTCAATAAATTCAAAAGCAATTATGGTGTCATATTGCGCTAAAGGATAGGTGTTAATATCAGCGTTTGTAAAAGATGCGTTTAAGCCCCATTCCTGTTCGCGTGCGACACCAATAATAATAGGATCGTAATCTAAACCTATATAGTTTGAATCATTTGGAAGAAATTGTGAGCCGTAACCTGTAGAACAACCTATCTCAAGAATATTCTTGCCTAATAGATTGCGGTTAGCCCAAAGATAACGAGTGGCTTCTCTAGGGTAAACTGGATCACCTTTTAGAAAAACCGCCCGCTCATAATTGTTTGTTAGTAAATATCTGTATTGATTTGGATCATACTTTTTAAAGTATGCCAAAGCATCTTGTATTGTCTTGTCCATGTTAATCCTTTAAATTGGATACACTAAATCTACCTTGCTTGATGTCGCTGGCGCGGTTACAAATACAACTGTTGTTCCATTTGATACTGTAACATCAACTGCATTTACCATTTGAACCCCCTGACAAAATACTTGTATTTTTCCTGATGTATATGTTTGTGTTGTAGTAAATGTTGTTTGTGCCGCGCTAGAAGTAAATTGATCATAAATCATCTTACTTGTAATGCTAGGCGCACTTCCACTATAGCCTGAATATCCTGAAAAACCTGAAACTCCGCTACCTGAATAACCACTTATTCCACTACCTGAATATCCACTAAAGCCACTTGCTCCGTTAGCTCCACTAAAACCGCTATAACCTGAAATGCCTGAAAAACCGCTTATGCCACTATCGCCGCTATATCCTGATATTCCTGAATAACCACTAAAGCCACTAACGCCTGATCCACTATATCCACTAACACCTGATCCACTATATCCACTAATTCCTGAAAAGCCTGATATGCCACTATCACCTGAATAACCACTAATGCCACTATCACCGCTAAAACCTGAAATACCACTATGGCCACTATAGCCTGATATGCCACTAAAACCGCTAAAGCCTGATATTCCACTATAACCACTATAGCCCGATACACCATTAACAAGAGCAAATATTAAATTGTGATTATTTGCAAAGTTTGTTGTTCCTGTGCCTGCACTTGAAACTAAAGCAACAGGATAAGCCCAATAAGAAGTTGCACCGCCAGGATTGTAATTAACAGGCGTTCCATTAATAACCCATGTTTGAGAATTAACACTTGAGTTTGCATCTTGAATAACAAATTCTTCAGTTTGTTGTAATAAAGATAAATAAATATCTATATCAACATTGTTTTCATTAAGGTGTGAAACATTAACTATAGTTGAACTTATTTGAGTTGCATTATCCCAAGTAATAGCACCATCGCCTGGATAACCTGATAATGATCCTGTGTTTGCATGGTATTCAAAAAAGCTGGATGATGATCCAGGAATGCCACTAAAGCCGCTATAGCCACTATAACCTGATATACCTGAATCGCCGCTATATCCGCTTATACCACTATCACCGCTAAAACCGCTAATACCGCTATCGCCTGAATATCCGCTAATACCGCTATATCCTGAATCGCCTGACATACCGCTATCGCCACTATAACCGCTAAAGCCTGAATAACCGCTTATACCTCGTGAAACAAATATAGTCCAAGAAGTAGGATTAATATTTGGTGAAAGGCCAAAAGGCGCAACATTTAAAATTGCAATATAAGTTTCATCAGCATAAGTAACAATGTCATTAATAATATATGCGGCATTGTAATCCCACACTCCTTGAAAATATAATCCAATACCTGAATAACCTGAAATACCTGAATCGCCGCTATAGCCACTATAACCGCTTATACCTGATTCGCCTGACCATCCTGATATACCGCTATCACCTGACCATCCGCTAATGCCGCTATCACCACTAAAACCACTAATGCCACTATCACCACTAAATCCACTAATACCGCTATCACCTGAATAGCCGCTTTCACCACTATATCCGCTTTCACCACTATAACCACTATATCCACTTGTGCCTTCACCGCTATAGCCGCTATATCCTGATTCACCTGACCATCCACTAATTCCTGAATCGCCACTAAAACCACTGATTCCTGAATCGCCACTGTAACCGCTTATGCCACTGTCGCCACTATATCCACTAATACCTGAATCGCCACTGTAACCGCTTATGCCACTATCACCTGAATAACCACTTATACCTGAATCGCCACTATAGCCACTAATACCACTAACACCACTAGCACCTGATTCACCGCTATATCCTGAAATACCACTATCGCCTGACCAACCTGATTCACCGCTATATCCTGAAATACCTGACGCGCCACTATCACCGCTAAAGCCACTTATACCTGAATCGCCACTATATCCGCTAAAACCTGAAATACCACTAGCGCCAGGTGGCCCTACAATTTGACCTACATTAATCCAAGATGATCCATCCCATACATATAAATCACCATTAGAATCAACAATGTATGCGTCATTTATATTTGCGCTTGGTGGTAAAGCCGCAGGATTAGCAACACTTCCAATAATATTAATTGATGTGCCTTGTTGTCCGCTATAGCCTGAAAAACCGCTATAACCTGAAATGCCTGAAAAACCGCTTATGCCACTATCGCCGCTAAATCCTGAAATTCCTGAATCACCGCTAAATCCTGAAATACCACTATCGCCACTATAACCACTATAGCCTGAATCGCCGCTATATCCGCTTATACCACTATCACCTGAATAGCCACTATTGCCACTATACCCGCTAATGCCGCTATTTCCACTAAAACCTGAATAGCCGCTATACCCTGAAATTCCACTAAAGCCACTTCCGCCTGCTCCACTAAATCCTGAATAACCTGATAGACCGCTATAGCCTGATTGCCCAGCAGTTAAAAGTTCAACTTTTAAATTATTTGAATCAACAACTTCTATTTGATAATTAGCCATATTAGTTTACCACCCCGTCTGATCTTACTAAAAATAATAAAAAGATAATCATATCTTGAGCGGGTGTTGCTCCTACTGCTGGAAATGAAATTTTAATTCTACCTGAAAAACCAACGCAAGGATCAGCATTAATATCTAATTGAGGATCAGAGGAAATAATTGACCATGTTGATTCATCTATTTCTAAAGTAAATGTGCCTAATGCATCAACGCGATTAGATATAGTTAATGAAACAGGTGAAGGCGGTGGGGTGTAGTCAGCTATGTCAAAAGTTAGGCCATAACGACTATCGCGAATATTGCTTAATTGTCTGCGAATAATGGAAGCATTAATAGTAACTCCAGTAAGATTAACTGGCGTTCCATCGTTGCTAAAAGTTAAATTCCAAAAGGTTTTTTGATCATATACAAGTTCGCCAGCAATGATTTCATTATCAAAGCCCGACACTTGTTGAAGTGTATTTTTATTAAAGATAGCCATGTTTTCCTCACTAGGTAAATAACGCAAGCATCTCTCTGACGCAATGCGATGGTCTTATCTTGTTTTATAAAATTAATATTTATGTTTAAAAGGTTTATAACTACAAAATTGAACCATTGAAACTCTATAATTATCTTTTTCTACTTCTAAAGGCAATGCTTCATGCAATAAACTTCCTGCAAAAATAATCATTCTATTTTCAATACATTCTATTTCTTCATCATATTCTGTTAATTTAAAATTTCCACCTTTAAAAGTTCCTATGGAAAAAAATGTAATTGCGGTTAAAGGATTGGCATCATGATGACTTTTATAATAATCTTTATCTTTATAAAAATTAATTAATGTTGTATCGCTATTGCAATAACTAATATGGTCATACCAACAATTAAATTTTTTTAATTCATTTACAAAATTTGTATCAAATAATTTTCTATTGGCATATAAGATATTAGATTCATTTCTATTTTTAATATAATGATCGTCTAAAAATAATCCTAATCCCTTTTTTTTTCCTTTTGCCGCACCTGTATATTTTGGTTTTTTTATAAATGGCAAAAGTTCGTTTAATTCTTGTTTTATAACTTTAAGTTCTTCAGGTTCATAAAAATTGTCAATAATAAAATAATTTAATGGGCCTTTTACAACATAATTAATTAACATTAACTATTTTTTTTGCCAAATTGGTTCGGGCATTGTAGGCCAATCTAAATTTCCTTCTTGCGGATTATTTACATATACTTTAACAATATTTTGATAATCAATAAATTCTTGTTGATTTGTTAAATATGGATTGCTAATATTAGAATCTGCAAATATAGGTTCAATTGCCCATTCTGTTTCTTCTAATAAATTAAGCGCTCTTTTTCTATTTTGTAAAATAGTTGGTATTGATATTGGCATTGGTTCAATTTTTTGTGTATTAGGATCATACCAAAATTGATCTGCTATTACATCATCAGCACAATCCACCCAAAAAAGATCATTAGCAACTTCAAATATATTATTTAAATCTTCTACTTGAGCTACTCTGTAACCTGATTCTCTAGTTTCAATTGTTGATATTAATGCTTTTTTCATTTTTTATGTTTCCTTTTTAAGAATATTCTTGAACTATTACAACTCCACTAGCACCTGTGCCTGTTCCAGCATTATTTGTCGTTCCATTAGAAGCCGCACCACCACCGCCACCACCATATCCATTACCATTAGGGCCAGCTATACTTGTATTTGTGCTGACGGCATTATTTGCAGTAGTGGTAGAAGCAAGTGGGCCAAAAAAAGAAGCTCCACCATAAGTTGCAGTATTTAAACTAAAATTAAAAAAACCAGCTGATCCTGATATATTTATATCGCCTGATGATCCTGCTCCACCTGCACCAGGAACGGCACTATATGAATTAGCAGAAGAACCACCACCACCACCTGTTGCAGTAGATAGTGTTCCAAAACTAGAACTTTGCCCAGCTCCACCAACAGTTATTGTTTCAGTAGCTCCTATTTGAGCGGCAGTTAATCTTCTCATAGAATATCCACCACCCCCGCCGCCGCCGCCTGCTTTTTGTGATTGAACTGCTTGAGTAGTTGCACCACCATTCCCACCGCCTGCTTGAACATGAACAATTACATGCGAAGGATTATTTGTAGCTTTTGTATAAGTCCCGCTTGTTGTATAAACAGTTTGAGCTATTAATCTTCCTGTTGCTCCCCCTGCCGCAGAAGTCCAAGTCGATCCATTAGAAGTAAGAACATTACCATTTGAACCAGGCGCTACAAAAGTTACGGCAGAAGTTCCAGCCCCTAATAAAACATTACCAGTAGTTAGTGTTGCCGCGCCTGTGCCACCATTAGCAACTGGTTGAGTGCCTGTAACGCCTGTGGCTACATCAAGCAAACCTGAAGAATTAACTTTATTGGCCAATTGTGATAAATTAAAAGCTTGTGTCATTTATTTCCCCTTATGCCGCACCTGCTGATGCGAATGTTTGTTGAACAAATACGACTGATGTCGTTGTATATGGCGTTGTTAAACTCCAAACGCCTGAAGAAGTAGTATAATCAACAGATTCCTCTAATAATACACCATTAGCATATAAATTAAAAGCATTAGCGCCGAAATTAAATGAATAATTAGTTTGATTTGCTACGCTAAAAGTTAATACATTTACAGGTGTTCCTGTTGGCGTTGTTAAATTATTACTACTAAATTGGATATTGACTAATTTACCAGTTGTTGTTGATGGAAAATTTCCTAATGTATTTGCTGATATATCAAAATCTTGCTCATTTAAAATAGTTCCATTTATAAATGGCAATTCATATCCTGAATGAAATTCCCATGTCGTAGGCGTATAACTAGAAGCTGAAGTTAAATCATCTTCAAATCTTGAAAATGCAGGATAAGATTGAGTGGCCGCACGATAATTATAAATGCTATCGCCAAATACAACACTTGTTACAGTCGTTGTAAATGTAATAGTGCGCGTTGAATAATTAACGCTAGATACAGTATATTGAGTTGGAGTGCCTGTATTGGCAAAAGTCATAATACTGCCAACTACAATAGCTTGATAAGGCATAGTTGCACTATCCCAAATTACATCTGCACCTGATACGCTATCAACAGTTAAAAAAGTATTATTATAAAATACTCCACTAGATTTAGCTCGCATAGATATAACTGCAATCACATCATTTAAAGTAGCACCTACGCTTAATGTTACACTTGCTGATGCGTCTGTGTATTCTGATTCTGATAACAAACATCCATTTTGAAATACTAAACATTGACCTACAATATAATCAGCATCGCGAGTTACGCTAAATACAGTTTGCGCTGAAGTAGCATCAAAATTATCAATCGTAATAAAAAAGTCATCAGGCGCAGTAAATCCTACCACTCGACCATAAATGTCAATAGTTAAAGTAGCCGCACTTCCTGTTTTTGTAGAAGGGCCACCAAAATCTAAAAATGTATCTAATGAAGCTACTACTTGACCTGTATTAGTATTTTGAACTTTAATTTGGCCTGTGCCAATTGTTGTAGTGCCTGTGCCAATAACTTGTCCAGTTGCTTGATCTAAATCAATAATATTTGGAGTTACACCTAAAGGATCAAGAGCTGACCATATTCTAGGATTAAATTTTAATGCAGTAGTAGGAGTAAAAGTTCCAGTTGTTCCAGCGTAACCTGCAAAATCTGTATCAAAACTAAATTTACGACTTTGCCTATTTGCATAAGCTAGATAAATATTAGTGCCAAAAGTAGGATCAGCTAAATACCATTTATAGTCGGCTGGATTAGAAGATGGACTTGATGATGCAGTATTATAAAGACCAAAATAAGTTCTATTTGTAGGACTAAAATTAAAGTTACTTGAGCCAGTTATATTATCTGCATAAGCAACAGATATATATTTTTCTGTATATTGAAATGTCATTGGTCGCCATTGAAAAACTGTTGAAGCCAATGAAAAATCACTTGTTGCAATTTGATTAACCATGCGACTAAAGAAATACCAATTGCCTGCTGAAATGCCATAAAGTTGAACAGTTGGCATAGTAGTATTAATGCCATAAGGATTGCCATTAGATTGTATAGCCGTAGTGCCTGCAAATATAAGTTGAGCAGTAGTTGGATATTGATAAGCTGAATACCAAATTTCAGCATATTGTGTTATGCCTGCACTTGAGCTTGTAATAGTTACATCAAAATAAGGATTATCAACTGATGGATAATTAGCTGATATAACAGGAACAGGAATTGTGCCAAAAGTGATTGGTGAGCTAATACCAGTATTTGACGCAGGTGTAAATTGCGTTATATTTATGTCGTCATAAACTTCAGGATTATATTCCATTAAAGTTAATTCAGCCGTAATTGCACCTGTGTCTGCTATTTTTTCTACAACTTTTGACACTCTATATAATTTAGCATTCCAACCATAATTAGTATTGGTAACTGTTACAATATCTCCAGCTTCTAATTGAATGCCAATATATGTAATTTCTAAAACAACTTGCAAATCTTCTCTAGCCGCTTCAAGCATTCTGTTTGCAAGGTATTGAGCCGTTACATTATTATTTGTTAAATATAAATTAACTGATTGTTTATTAACAGGCTCATTTGGAAATAACAATGAAGGTGCAATAGTCTGAAGATCAAAAGTAGCTGAATTAAATGTATCTTTTTCTGATACATCAGGAAATTTAACTTCTATTACATTAAATGAATTGGCTAAATCTATAGGTGTTATTTGTATAGGCGAAATGATATTGCTATCACTTAAAGCCATTGCTACTGTATATGTTGGCGATTGAATAATAACGCCCCAAGTTCCTGTAATTTCATTATATTTAACTAAACAATCGCAACAATCTGACATGGATTGTATGTTTTGCATAATTTTTTGATTAGTATCTATTATTCCATTAAATTCAAATCTTGGTTGCGTTGAAGAACCGCCTGTATATGGCGTATAAGCAAAAGATGCATCTGAATAAGTATTTAATGCAGTTAGAGAAGTAGTATCAATTAAAGATGTAGGAATAGCCGCGCCATAACGAGTAGAAGTAAAATAATCTAAAAAGCAATCACCTGGCGATTTTCTTGCATTTGTTATTTCAAATCTTGTGGATTGCAATGAGGTTAAAGCGCGATCAGCATTATATTTAAGATGAATAATAGCAAAAGCGCAATTGCTCATTAATTTAGTGCTATCCCATGTATAAATTAATCCTGCTGATTGCATAATAGTTATTGCAGATATTCCACTATTAGTTGGATTACTTGAGCCATTACGATATAAATATATATCCATATAGCCAGCTATATTTTGAACTTCGCTAGTTGATTCATCTTCTAATGAATCGACAGAATATCCATTAGCATTAAAATTAACTTTTTTCCCGCCCCAATATATATTTCCAAAAGTAATCGTATCAGGCGATCCACCTGTTTCTGTATTAGTTACTTCAGATAAAGATATAACCCAATATATGTCTTGATTGTCTGCCGTAATAGACATATCGGTAACAATGCCACCCACATAAGCTTTGCCATAAACAACTGGTAATTTATTATCGCCCGCAGGCGGAAGTTGTTGGCGACTGCCAGGATTAGGTTGATTAGCTTGTTCAAAATTACCTGCGCTTGGGGGTTTAGGTGCAAAAAGACTAGATACAATAGTTGATGCAATCATATTAATTGCAAAGCCAACTACAGTTGCAGTAAATCCTGAAAGGCCAATAGCGGCGGCAATAATAGAACCTGCCGCTAAAGCTTCAGAGCAATATAAAAACCAAATTAAAAAAATTAATATAAAACGAATCATTGCATCCAATTTTCTTCTATTTTACTAAATCCAAATCTAGCATAATTAATATCAGGGCTAGTTATCATTTTAGTCATTGTAAATAATTTAATTCTACCTTCTTCTTTTAATTCTTTAGCTTTATCTATATAAGCTTTTAATAATTTATATCCTATTGTCTTATGCCTGTATTCAGGTTTTACATACCATGCTAATTCATACAATGCAAAAGTTTTATCACACCATACGATAGGACTAATAATGCCCATAATAAATCCTATGTTATCTTCTAAAAAAATTATTCCACGCCCTGCAATAATACTATCTATAATGGAATTAAAATAATCAGGATTATCAATGTCTTTATATTGTTTTATTGGGCTTTCATCCCTAAACATTCGCATCATATTTTGTAATTGTATTTTGTCGTATTTTGTAGCTTGTCTTATCATACATCCTTGCCAAAAGAATAATTTATAGTTTCTATAAAACCAACTCTTTCCATAGAAGTATCCGTAGGATTCCAATACATCCAAGCATTATCATTGGTATATCTGCCAGCCGTTCTATTTTGTAAAATAATTTGTATGCTTGAAGCGGCTATACTAATTACACCAACATACATTCTTATTTCTTCCATCCATTGTTCAGATATTGCAAAAGAATTTACATAGCCTGTAAAAAATTTATATAAACCGCCTGTGCCACCTGTAGTTATTAATGCGCCATTAGTATCAAAAAAACCATGCCACATTTCAATATAAGAACCTTTTATTTCATGGCCTAATGTCCATCCTAATAAAGCAGTATCAATGCCAACAATAGTCATGCTTGTTTCATTAGCAGTCGATTTAATATCTCTTTGAACATCATTAATTTTTACTAATCCACCTAATGCGTCAAAAGGTTCGGAATCAACTGCGGCTATAGTTAATGCACTTGGTGTTGTAGCAAATCTATAAATTACTTCCTCATAAACTGTGCCTGTGCCTGATCCAATACCTGTTGCTACAAAAACTGTTCCGTAATTATTATTGGCCGCGCCAACTAATGTCCAATCTGTAGCCGAACCTGCGCCTGTAACTGTGGTTCTAACTGTATAAGTTTCACCAATAATAAGACTGCCAGCAATAACAGTTGCTCGCGTAGTAACGCGAACAAAGTCTGCCATTCTTATATTGTTAGTATTAGTTACGGGTGTTATTACATTCATAGCACATCTTCAATAGCTACAAAAGGGCCATTCCAAGAAATAAATGAATCATTAGTCATAGGAACTAATGTGTAGGTTGGATATTCGCGCAATATAACAGGAAATGTAACACCTGTATAACTTGTGCCACCTAAAGATATAGTTGTTCCGTATTGACCAATAACTGCGCCAACTGCACTTACTAAAGTATCAATTAAATTTCTGTGAACAGGAATATTAACAGTTGAGCCTGATCCTCTTTGAACATCAGCCGTTGCAATATAAGCATATCGGCCTACTTGGCAAAAATCGCCTTTTTTAACAATATAAGAACCTGAAGATATACTAGGCAAACTACCCAATACAAGCGTTTGATTAGCGCTTGATGTTTGCCATTGACAAGCCGCAATTTCGCCTAATGTCATATCGCCTTGATAGGCCACATAATTAAGCCAGCCAATATTTGTAAAATTAAGATATTGCTCTGTAGCTTTATCTGCTACGCGCAAAGATGATAACAAATCTCTATTTTGACTATAAAGCAAATACTTCATAGGATTCATAGTAAATTCAAAAGGTTGAACAGTAAGAAGTTCGGAAGTTGAGATGCGTTGATTGCGACTTAAAACTTGACCAACAAGCTTTTGATCATTAATTGCAATTGATTCTGAAACTTCTAATATTGTATTTAATGACATAATTATTATCTCGATTGTGGTAATGATCTTGTAGCGGATTGATTAGCCGCAAATACCGCTTGTTTATTTCTTGATAAAAATTGTGTTGCTGATTGCGTATCAATAGCACTCATGCTTGCAATATAAGGCCCATTATACACTACTTGAGGGCCACCGCCCATAGAGCTTAATTGATTGTTAGGAATAACAGTTCCACTTGATTTTGGTATCATTAATTCAGGCCCTTGTTCACCTACAAGATATGGCGCGCCACCTGCAACATCGCCACCACTTGCTCTTTTACCTATATGAATTGATCCGCCTACTTCGCCTGTAGAACCTGTAAACATTCCGCTTCCACCACCACCGCCGCCAAATAAACCGCTAAAAAATTTACCTATGCCTGATTGTTCAAATATAGCCATAGCTTGCGCTTTTAATTGTATTTTAATTAAATCGCTAATAATACTTTTTGCTAAATCACCAAATTTAAGTTTGCCTGTTTGCACAAAGTTATCTAATGCAGTTTCAAGATTTTGTGTTACAGATACGAATGCTTGTTCACCTAATTTAGCCGCATTAGAAGCGTTATCTGCATAAGTAGCAAAAGCTTTTTTCCAACCAAATTCAAAACTTCTTTGTGATTCAGCAATTTGATATGCTTCTTGCGCCCTTTTCTTTTCTGATTGTGCAAATTCATTAGCTTGTTCTTGATTCATTTTCTTTTCAAGAACTAATAGTTTGCGCTTTTGTTCAATATCAAATAATTCTAATTGCAGTTTTTTTTCGTTTTCTGCAAGAAAAACAAATTCAGCTTCCTTTTGATTTCTTTGTCTTTTAGCTTCAGAAATTTGCAGTTCTTTTTTATAAAATTCTTCTTGCTTTTCTGCAATCTCTTTTAATCGTTTTAATTCTGCTTTTTGTTTTTCATCAAGTTCAACTGCCCTAACATCTTTTTTAGGTGCGGCCATACCGCCAATACCTGACATAATGCCAGGAATAGTAGCATCTTGAACAGAGCCGCGTGAAGGAAACTCAAACTTTCTTAAACCTTCTTTATCTAGCCAAGCCGCCCACCAACCAGCTTCTTTTCTAATTTCAGCAAATCTATCAATTGTTTCTTTTGATTTTTTTTGCCAATTTTCCATAGCAATTGTTACATATTCAAAAGCTGGGCCAAGATTATTAGCAAGTGTTATTTTTAAATTCATAAAAAATCTATCTAATCTATCAACAGAATTTCCTATGCTTTTAAAAATTTCATCTGATCCTGCAAATTGATTTTTAGTTTTTTCAAACTCATCCGCCATACCTTTAATATCAACACCGCGAATAGCTCTGCCAAACATATCCATAGCAAGCGCATTGCGTTTAGCAGTATCTTCAACACCAGCAAGGGATTTAATAGTTTTTTCAAATAATTCTTGAGGAGCAAGCGTTCTTAAATCTTTTAAAGAAACGCCAATAGATAAAAATGCTTTTTGCGCTTTTGATGATCCTTGAGCGGCTTCATCAATTTTATTAGCGAACGATGCCATGAGTTTGCCAGCATCATCGGCATTACCACCATTTGTTGATAAAGCTTGCGACATACGCAATACAGATTGAACGGACATTTCATTAGCTTTAGCGACATCGTTTATTTTGTCAGCAAAGTTAATTGCTTCGCGAGCGGAAGCAGTAAAGGCTACCGCAACTGCGCCTAATGATAATTTTGCACCTGCGCTAAAGCCTTCTACTTTATCTTTAGCTTTACCTAGATTGGCATTAAACTCGCCCGCATCAAGCCCAAGTAAAACCGCTAATCTTGAAATAATTGCCATAGTTATTTACCTTTAAATCTATCCATTTTAAAGTTTGGTGCTTGGCTCATAAATAAAATAAGTGAATCGCTAGGATTAACTTTTTCTATGCCATAAAAATATTCATAAGCACTACCTAAAACGCTTTTTAGAGTATAAGGTTGGCTACTACTTGCTCTTAAATAATTAAAAACTCCAGCTATTAGAGTTCCTTGCATATTTAATAAAGCTCTATTTCCAACTAACCCATCCGCATACATGACTGTTATTTCATTCATGGTTGCTTCATCAAGCGCATCTATATCTTGTATTGTATGCCCGTTAAAAACCATAGACGCGCGAACTTGGGTTCTTAACGAGCTTACTACTTTGACTTTATGTCTTTATAGTCAGGGCTAATAACCTCATTAATTTTTTCCACTAAAGTCATTTGAACTGTTAATGGAAATTCATTTTCTACATCTTCATAAGTTATATCTTCTAATGATCCCGTTTCAGGTATTAGAAATTTAATATATTCAGTTATTCTGTGTTGCAATATATGTTTATTTTTAGCGGTTTCTTTTACTGACCTGCCGTCAATAATAAAGTCATTATCTTTAACTTCCACACCTTCTTGATCTTTAAGATTCTCAAAAGCTTTTATCATTAGCTGATACTCTGCTTCAATTTTTTCTTCATTAGGATTTTTAAAGTAATTATAAATAGCTTCAATTTCTTGAACGCTTGGCACTCTTACTTTAAATGTATGATCGCCTAATTCAAACGACCTAGTTAATACTGATAATCTATTTTCCTCGTATTTTTTACCGAGTGCTAATCCTAATTTACTCATATCTTTTCCTTATGTTGTTAAATTTTTAGCTTTGTAAGCATCCATTTTTTGTTTAATAATTAAACCTAACCTTGTTGCAACGGCTTGGGCTTGTGATTCTAATGATACGCGCAAATATGGTTTAGCTGACATATTAGCCGTTCCAAACTCATTGGCTATTGCTCTAGCGTCAAACATAACGCCAGCTTCAGTATAAAACTTCCTTCTAGCCTTTTTATATTCCTTACCTTTTAAATTACCATATTGAGAGTGAAATTGTTGTTTTACTTTTTTAGGAATTGGTCGAGTTGAAACAAGAGATATAACAGAATCTTTTGGTGTTACATATCTTGACTTCATATCTTTTCTAGTAGGTCGCCTTGCGGTAATATATAAAGAACGATCTAATGTGCCTGTGTCTTTAGGTGATAATGCTTTAGACATAGCCAATACAGGTTTCATGGCTTCTCTAACGGCTGGTATTAATACTTTACTTTTTGCGTCTTTGTCGCCAAATTGCTCTTGAAATAATGTAAGAGTAGCAAGAGTTTCTTTTAAGCCATTGACGGCAAACTTGACACTCATTATTCTGCCTTAATTATTTTTTGATAAATCGTATTATTAAGTTTAATAGCGTAATCAACGGCCTGTTCGGGCGTTAGTTTATCAGCATGATTTTTAGCAATATCGTGAGCTAAAGCAATGCCTGTTAAGCGTTGTTGGGCAAACCCAAACCAGTTCTTTTGACCTGAACCAGCTTGGGATACCAAATAACTTAATAAATCATCAGTTGTTTTAACTTGTGTTGTCATTTCTTTTCCTCAATTAATTAAGAGTTAGACCATCCGTATTGGTTGCCGCGTGGATGGACTGTAAACATACATTTAGCTTCAGCAGTTGGGTTAGGATCAACTTGGAATTGACCTACGCGACCATTAAATGCGTAATTAACATAATCTGTTCCATCGGTTGCCTGAATAACAAAAGTTCTATCAATTGTGCCGTTTTCAGCATCATCTCTCATTAATAGTAATTGTGTATCAGCAGGATTCCATGCCGCAGTAATAGTCATTGATGTTGGTGGGGCTTGTGTAGGAATCTTGTCAGATTGACGAGAACCTGCCACATTGTAATTAGCCATTGCATCATCTTGACCAAAAGCAGGGATAGCTTCTACTGGTAAAACATTAGCTGAAACACAAAAAGCGTCTGTATTAGCGAATGTCGATAATTCAGCAATTGTTAAAACAGTTGGAGTTGCACCTGCTTGACAATATAGAGTTGCGCTAAAACCTGGTAAAACTTTATTTGGAAGTGCCATAATTATTTCCTCACATTAAAAAAATTAAAAAATCTTATGTTGGTATATATAAAGTGCAGTCCATAAATATATTATGAAGCCCAATCTCATTGTCGTATCCATGATATAACCACACTACATCTGCCTTTGAAACATTAAAACTATGGCCACCGCCACCAAAAGTTCCACTAAAACCATGTAATGCTTGCAAAATATCGTTAGAGGTATCAAAACCATCTGCCATTTCTTGCGTAAATACACTAATCTGAAAAACAGGGGTATCTATACCTTTAATACTTTGAACATTACCAGTATAAACTGGTTGATGCACATCTCTTAATTGCCAAGTAATAAATTTAGGTTGCGTTGCATAATTTCTATTGAAATTTGCATATACAGGTATAGGCGTAACTATACTAGATAATTCTGCCTGTATTGCCTGTGCATATTCTCTAACATCTTGTTGAGTTGCCATCTATACATCTACACTTGGTTTATTAAAGTAACATATTAAAGTTACACTCATTCTATCATTAGATATACTAGAATCAGCTATTCGCCAATCAACATTTTGATAAGTTATTGAATATAAATTATCGTTATCTACTATATCTCTTGTGTTTGGTGTGTAGTTAAATTTCATTTGCACCAAATCACTATATATTCTAAATTTTTCTGAAGTGCTTACACTAGCTCTTACTTCAGATATTAATGGCCTGCTTGTAAATTTAAGAGTTTTAGTTGTTTGTGTTGCACCATAACTGCTTGTGGCAAAAGACAAGTCATTAACTTCTACTGTTTCGAATTTTGTTATGGCCATTTACATTACCAATGGTTTATAAGGTCTTAATAAACAATCCACTCCATAAGGAATCTTTTGCAAACCATCCGTTACTGATTCTGATCTATTATTATAAAGATGCGTAAATAATAACAAACCAGCTTGCTTAATTACAGGATAAGCCTGTGTAAAGTTTGCATTTTGTGTATATTCAACAATGACAGGACTTGTTCTAAAAGTGCTTACATCCGATGGAATACCGCTATTTAATACAACTTTATTTCCTGTCGAATCATAATAATAATTACTTGAAGCAATCGTTGTTAAAACGCTCGGTGTGCTTCCATTATAATAAGCAACTTTTGTAATGCTTAAATTACCGCTATTAAACTTATCAACATAACTTGTAACTGGCAAATCTAAATAAACAGGCGTTGAAAAATTAGCTGATAAGCCATAATAAACCCTATATGAAGTAGGAAATATTGACATACCAAGATAATCTTCAATATGCATGCGAACCGCTAATTCTAAACTTTCTAAATACGCATCTTGCGATTCGTCAGTTCCTAAATTTAACTGTTGCGCTATTTCGTCTATTGTTAGCCAGTTTGTAGTTAAGTCGCGACTAATCTGTTCAAACTTATCATAGTTAAACGGATTGCGAGTAGTTCCATACGGCACTTGTCCTAATGTATCAGTCATTATGCAGAACCTATTAAAAATACTCCAGCAAAAGGATCACGAATTGTTGATGCTAAACGCTTTTCAGCATAGAGCGTTACAAAGCCTGGAGCAGTTTGGTCAAAGCGTTGAATTGTCATTTCTTCAGCATCCGCAATGGTATAAAAATGTTCCCAACAAGCTAATACGCCTGATAAAGAACCTGATCCTGGAGTTGTTAAATATGGATTAGGTATAACAGGAAATCCAAATAAATAAACTAATGATCCACCATCTTCCGTTCCTGTTTCTACAAACATTGGAGCGCCACCTGTTGATCCTTTTAATTTTCTTAATTGAAGAATTAAAGATGGATGTAAATGCCACGCCGTTCCTGGAACATTCATATATTGTGAAGGTAACGCTTTAACTGCTTCTACAATTTGATCATAAGTTATTTGAGTGTTAGTAAATTCAGTTTTTAATATTGTATGAATACCATTTGTTATTGCAGTTCCACTACTTCCATAAGCTGGAGTAGAAGCGCTTGTTAGGTATGTAGTTAATCCTCTTAATCCACTTGTTCCGCCTGTTGAAGTTGTTGATGATCCTGCTTGGTCATCATTAGTTGCCATTGATTGCGCTTCTAATTGACTAAATTCCAACATTAAATCATTAACAAGAGCTGAATCAATAGCATTGATGTCATCCATAACGGCAGTTCTAATTGGTAATTGAGCAGTAATAACTCGTGTTGGCATTTGCCAAGTAGTTGTAGCAATATTTGGTGAACCTGCATTTGGAGTAACAACATATAACCAAGGATTTGTTGAGTTTGCGGCATTACCTGTTTTAGCCACAAATTGAGCGGCTGATCCTGTGTATGTAACTTGACGGCTTCCCATTCTAAATGGGTTTGCATATCTTAAAGCGGCAAAAGCGTCATCAAAATAAACTCTACCACCAATATTTAAACCTGATCCTGTTAGCGTTGATGCTTCTTCTACATCTTTGGTCTTATTCTTATCAGTAAAATTAACTGTGGCCTTGCCTTCAGTTAAAGCCTGTTTAATGCCATTTAAAATTTTATTAGATGTATTCATTTGTATTCCTAATTAGTTAAGAAAAAAAGGCGGCGATAAAACCGCCTTTTCCCCATATTACATTAATGCTATAGATCAGCAGTTTTTGTTGATCTGTAACGAACTAAAGCAAAAGGATCAACGATAGATGTTGCTAATCGTTTTTCACCATAGAAAGTTATAGAACCTGGCAATGTTTGATCATAACGGCGTAATATCATGTTTAAACGATCAACAATAGTATGACCTTTAGTAAAATCACCAAAAAACATTGGATATAGATTATCTGTTCCAGGCGATGCAGAATATTTAGAAGGTGCATTTACATAAGTATTAACAACAACATCAAAACCTAGTAATTTACCAACAATACCATCATCGCGAGATAAACCATCAACATAAATTGGGCGCTTTTGATCATCTACTAATCCACGAATTGCTGAAAGCATAACAGGATTAATAACAAATTTAGCATTAGGTGTCCAATATGCTTGTGGTAATGCATAAACAAAATTAACAATGTCTTTATAAACAACATTATTTGCTAACGCATTTCCGTTTGTTGTTAATTGATCGTATGTTGCTAAATTATGCAAACCATCGCTTGATGCCGTTCCTGATGTTCCAAAAGATGATGTTGAAGTAGTGCCGCCTGTATAACTAGCATTAGCACCTGGATATTGATTAAGACCGCGTAAGCCGTCAGAACCACCGCCACCTGTTACAGTAGCAGAACCTTGATCATTGTTTGTAATCATAGATTGAGCTTCGCGTTCGCTAAATTCAGCTAACATATCTGAAACTACATTAGATTCTAAACCATCAATGTCATCTAAAGCCGCAGTTCTAATTGGAAATTGAACATTTAAGTCTTTCATGTTTAATTGCCAAATTGCCATTGCTTCAGTTGTAGCCGCAGTATTATTAACAACAGGATAACCCCAACCCGCGCCTGCATCACCTGTTTTAGCTCTAAATTGATATGTAGAACCATCAGTAGCAACAGAACGAGATACGCCGCGCATAGGATTTATTAAACGCAATGAAGCAAATACTGGATCATAAGCAGTTCTACCACCAATGCCAGCACCCGAACCTGTTAAAGTTGAAGCTTCTTTAATGTATGCGTCATATTGACCAACATCTTCAAATAATTTAATTTCTTTTTCTACGCGACCATTGCCCTTCATAAATTCAGCAAGTTGGCCTTTAACCATACGATTAACTTCTTGCGAAATTGATTTGTATGTTTTAATTACTGGAGTTGAGTTAATTGAAGCCACTTTAGCTTCAAGTGCCGCTACTTTTTCATCAAAAGAAGCTACAGTTTCAGCAAGTTTAGCATCGACAGTAGCAGTTACTTCTTCTACCTTCGCTAAATTAGCCGCTTCTATAGCGTCTAGTTTTTCAATAATTTTTTCCATGATTTATCCTTTTAAACGATTGTTAAGATGTTTAAGAAGTTCTCTTTGCTCAAAAGCTTTAAGCAATTCTGCTTCTTGATTTACCACCGCATCAGCATCACTCTGAATAGGTGCTTTTTCAACTTTAATTTCAGGCTCATCACGAGTTGCTAAAATCTGTTTGAAAATTGAAGATGCGGTGGTCGCATCTTTTCTTGAAAGTTTTGCATCACGCAATGCTTTCTCGATAAGTTTTAAGTCTAAAGAACCATCGGCTCTAAAGCACTCTAATTTCGAGATTTCAGCATCTAAATTATTTGGTTGCATAACGATTGACACTTCTCTTAATCCGCCTTTAGTAATTTGGAAATAAGCTTCATCCATATCATCATCGTCTGCTAAAACATTGCCTTCTTTATCTGTCATACAGTATTCGTCAGCATAAGCGCCTACAGAAACACCACCAACAAGGTTTGGGCTTTCCCTCATAATAGTATATAAGTCTTTACCCATGCTTGTATTTACAAACATCTTACCTTTTGCGTGCATGCCTTCATCATCCATCATAAACTCATACCATTCACCAACTGGCATAGACATATCGTTATGTTGAAAATACATTGGCAAAGGTTTTTCTGATTTCATAAATTCATCCATCCAATCAGCAAATCCTTCAGCTTTATAATTAAACTTACGACCATCAGCACCTTCTCTTGGGCCAAAAGTTGTAACTGTTGCTTCAATTACACCGCTATAATCGGAAGCTTCATCGGCTTTAACACCTAATGCAACTTTTGATTCAAAAAAATACTTTTCAAAATTTAGTTTATTAATCATTGATTGGAACTCCCTTATTTTTCATTCCGTTAGTTTTAACAGGTTGAGGTTTTCTCTTTTTAGCCTGTTGCGTTAATTTGTCGAGTAGCTCTTTTAATGTCATTAGGCTTTACCTGCCTGACCTGTTTTGCCAACGCTAGAAGTGTTGCCGCCGCCACCCGTATCTTGCGGTGAAGTGCCACTAATAGGCCTAGCTTGTTTTGATGTATCTTTTAATTCGTCTGCGCCTTCAAAATTTTCTTTGCCAAGATATTCTCGCGCTTCATTAGGTGTCATTATACCTGAATTTACGCCTGCTACGGCATAATTCATTTGATCTAATGGTGCGCCTTTTAAAAAGTTTTCAGTTTGGAATTCAATACAAAGATTTGGATAGCCAACAAGCAATGAAGTTTTAAATTTTTGTTGTATATTAACAATCATTGGATACATTGTTGATTTGTAAAATTCATCAAGCATAGTTTGGGTATTATTATATTTGCTTTCGCCAATACCTATCATAGATGGCGGAACTCCAAATAAACCACATATACGCTTCATCGTTTGTTCTTTTAATGCCCGCGCATCAGCATCTTGAAGTGTTAGCATATTAAGTGGCATATATTTCATGCCGTTATCTAACAACATACCTTGTCCTGGTTTAGATAAATCAGTTGATTTAGAACCTGTAAGAGAAGTCCATGCTTCTTTTAATCTTGCGGCTATTTCTTTAAATTTAGCGTCAGGAATAACTTGGTCTGTAACAAACATCCCGCTAGGTTTAGCACCATTAAGCATAATAAAATTGCTATATAAATCAATATCTTGATCTAGTGATACTAATTCAGTTGCTAGAATACCTTTATTAAAACCAGCGCTACCTTGCCAGGCCATTTCACTTGCATGAATAACTTGGAAATAATCTAATGGCTCATCTTTATTAAATCCGTAAGTGCTAGTCGATAGCCTATATGTAGGGTATCGCGTTGGCGTGATTTGAGCGGTTATTAAAGTTGAATCTAAAAGATACATTTCCATAGGAGTTAGCGTAGAGTTAGTTTGCTCTTTACGCCATAAAGCAGTAAATGTTTCGCCTGATAAGTCATACCACATTGACCATTGAAACCAAAATTCGAATGAAGATTGATAATTATTAGGATTGTTTAATAAATAATAAACTGCTTTTGCTTTTGCTTTATCTCTAGCTGAAACATTAGGATCAGTAACCGCATCAACTAGCTTACCATTTTCATCATAAGCCATAATTTTAATAGGTAATTGCGCTAATGCTCTTGCTTTAGCATTTACGCAAGCCATAACAGTTGAGTTGCGTGATAGCATAGACATATCGACTACGCGACCAGCCGCATTTACAGAGCTTGTTGTTACATATAATAATTGATTGTTAGATTGATAACCTTGCCCTTGAGCATTGCGTAAAATGTTATTACCAAGAGCAGTTTGACCAAA
>Ga0209354_10000326_pt1 | contig 22422 bp, 30 predicted proteins | sample LauGreSpBDMM15DD_2_FD_187562 | JGI IMG/M metagenome (GOLD analysis project Ga0209354, IMG submission 187562) | Freshwater lake microbial communities from Lake Michigan, USA - Sp13.BD.MM15.DD (SPAdes) (version 2) | ecosystem: Environmental > Aquatic > Freshwater > Lake | place: Lake Michigan...
TTATTGCTACCTTGATCACAATGGATGCCTACAAGATGAGAAGTATCCTGATGATGAGCCTGATACACCACAATGGTATATTAATAATGGTTATAAAGTAGAGGAGCTATGAATCAATTTAAAATGTACAGATGTATCAAGTTGATGCAACTAATGCAAGAAAGACCTAGACAAATTGCAACAATAGAAAGATACCTGAATGTTTCAAACAGAACAATCTACAGATACTTTAGCCTATTCAAGTCATTAGGTTACCAGGTGAATAAAGATAAATTTAACAAGTACTATTTAAACACAACAAAATGATAGAAAAAATCAAATACATGATTGAGCTACACAACCTATGTGATAGTGGTAGGCAAAGAGACCTGGTGTACAAGCGAGACTACATTTTCTCTGAGCTGTTTAAACTCAACTTTAACCTTTGCGAGATTGGTAGAATGCTTGACAAACATCATGCAACTGTATTAAATGGACTAAGAGTTGACAGTCAATTTCAAAACTTTGACAAGATCTATGATGATGCTATAGCACCAATTAAAGACTATCTCTATCCACCAGTTGAGCTACCTAAGTACTCTATCTTTGAGGATGTTATTAAGTGCAACAACACAACTGATTTGAGAATAATTAAGGAGAGAATTACCAATAATTTGTACTTAGAAAGAGAGGTGTAAAGTGTAAAGTGTAAAGTGACTTTACAGTAGGTAAAAAAAAAATAAATAGAAAAAAAATTTAAAAATACAATTTACTGTAAACTTTACACCTAAAACAGCTACAAGCCTTATAGACACTAAGAAGTTACTGTAAAGTCAGGTGTAAAGTCACTTTACAGTAGTTTACAGTAAAAATAAATTTGTAATTAAAGAAAAATTACTATATTTGCTGAGTGAAAATTAACAATGCAGAAAGTTAATTACTAGTCACAAGGATATTTTTTTAAAGCTCATTAGTCAACACCGCTGCATCGGAAGAGATTAATGGGCTTTACTTTTTAAAAACATTATGCAGAATGGAAGAACTACAAGCATTAAATTTTTTAGAATATTTCTCAGTTATAACTATTGGAGATGATAAAATTCCAAATCACACTTGGAAAGAATGTCAATCAACAAAACTAACTGAAGAACAATTCCTAATTAACCTAAGAAAACAATCTACAAAAGGGATAGGTATAGTCACTGGCTTTGAATCATTAGAGGTGATTGATGTAGATACTAAGGTATTCTCAACACAACTAGAGAAGGATCAGTTTTGGAAAGAATACTACCAAACTCTTAAAGATAACATCTTAGACTTTGAGACAAAGTTTTCTGTGTATGTTACTAAAAGTGGTGGCTATCACATCTTATACAAGTCTAAGAGAGTAGTAGGAAATTCAAAGATAGCTAAGTTAAAAGGACATAAAGAGGCAGTAATTGAGACTAGAGGAACTGGTGGCTATGTCTTTGTTTATCCTGGTAAAAAATTAGACAATACTAGATCCTATTTTCAACTAGAATTTATTACTGATGATGATAGACAAACATTGTGGAATTTATCCTCAGCCTACAATCACATTGACAAAGTACCTGAAGAGCCAAAAAAAGACAAACGTACCTATCAAGATGATGAGGTGACACCTTGGCAAGATTTCAATGATAAGACAGATATTTGGTCAGTTATTCAGGATGATTTCTTTATCCCTACTAATGGTCAAAAGAAAGACCACTACCTAATCAAAAGACATGGAGCTACATCCGCACATTCAGGTAGTGTGTTTAAAGATAGTGGATGCATGTACTTATTCTCAACTGGTACAGTCTATCCACATGAGCAGTTAATAAGTCCATTTGTGGCATACGCATGGAAGAAACACAATGGTGACTTTAAAGATGCTACTAAAGACCTTTATGAACAAGGATTTGGATCTAGGAGAAAGAAAGAAATTGAAAAGGATAAGCCAAAGATTGATAAGCCATTGCCTATCTCAGGAATTAACTTCCCATTAGACATCTTTCCTGAAGAAATACAGCACTACATTTTAGAATGTAACACCAAGTTAGATGCTAACATTGACTACATGGGCTGTAGTTTACTTTGGTTGATATCTGTGTGTGTAGGCAACACTTATGAGATTGAAGTTAAAAAAGGATGGACTGAGCCTGGTGTAATTTGGCTGGCTGTAGTAGGTAGAGCTGGTATAGGTAAGACTCCAAGCATTGATAACATGATAAAGCCATTGAATGTATTAAACTTCAAAGAGATAAAGAGATACTCAGATCAGATGGAGGTGTATAACTATTACAATGATCTTACAAAGAAAGAGAAAGAAGAACATCCTGAGCCAATGAAACCTAAAAAGACTCAGTTTATAGCCAATGATATTACATTAGAGGCATTGGTTGACTTACACCAGGAGTCAGATAATGCAGTTGGTGTGTTCAAAGATGAGCTTGCTGGATGGTTTAAAGACATGAATAAGTACAGAGCTGGATCTGATCTAGAATTTTGGTTATCATGTTGGTCTAGCAAGTCAGTATCTGTGAATAGAATGACTCGCAAAGGATCATTTATTGAGAGACCATTTATACCAGTGCTCGGAGGTATACAGCCAAGTATCTTTAACCAATTTGCAACTGATGAAAATAAGGACAATGGATTCTTAGATAGGATGCTATTGAGCTTTCCTGATGCAAAAGTTGAGGAATACAATGAGAATGAAATGCACATAGCTGACATCATGTGGTATAGTAACACTATCACTAGATTTTATCAAGGCTTAAAGAGTGCATTCATAAAGCGAGATAATGATGGCAAAATAATTACTAACACAGTAAAGTTCAAGCAAGAAGCTAAAGAGGAATGGAAGCGAATCTTTAACAGAATAACTAAGGAGCAAAATAATGATGAGGAGAATGAATATCTTAAATCAATGTATCCTAAGCAGAAATCTTACATCCCTAGATTTGCTTTATTAATTCATTTATTCTCAAGCAATTTTGATGAGAATGTCAATTATTTAGAAGTATCTAAGGATAGCATTTTAAAGGCTGAAAAGTTAAGTAACTACTTTATCATGAATGCTAAGAAAATTAAGATTGAAGCAGCTGAATTAAAAGATATAAAAACAGCTATGAAGGGAGCTGAGACTACCTATGACAAATTATTAGCTATCTATAAGTCAGATAGTAACTTTAACAGAACAAAAGTAGCTGAGCAGTTAGGTATAAGTAGACAGCAAGTAATAAATTTAATTAAAAAAATAGAAGAGAAATGAATAAAACAGCAATTGATCAAATGGATGTCAATGAGTTGATGTCTACAGTGTGTGTAATAGCTACCCTTAAGTACAATGGACACTTCACTTTGCTATCCTTCACTACTAATTTTAAAGGCTGTTTTGGCACAGTGACTGAAAGAGAAGAGATAAAACAATTGTATCCATGCGAATCTTTAAGAGAGGTATTGTTACACATGATATACCCTGAGCTATGATAACAATAACTAACGAGGATAACATGGAGCTCATGGCTCGCTATCCAGATAAGTATTTTGATTTAGCTATTGTTGACCCGCCTTATGGGATTGATAGAAATGGAATGAACATGGGTAATTCAGTTTTTAATAAAGACGATAAGAAATGGGATAATTCAATACCAACAAATGAATATTTTTATGAACTATTTAGGGTAAGTAAAAATCAAATTATTTGGGGTGGTAATTATTTTCCTTTACCACAAAGTCAATATTTTGCAATTTGGGATAAAGGTGAAACTATGTACGGAAGAGATTTTGCAGAATGCGAATTTGCATGGGTAAAAAGTGGAGGCACAAGAATTTACAAAAAGTCACCAAACCAACCCGAAAGGATACACCCAACCCAAAAACCAGTAGCACTTTACAAATGGCTCTTAGACAAATACGCAAAGCCTGGAGATAAAATACTTGACACTCATTTAGGCAGTGGCTCAATAGCAATAGCCTGCCATGACTATGGCTTTGAACTAACAGCTTGCGAACTTGACAAAGAATATTTTGATAAAGCAATGACAAGAATTAATAACCATGTAGCACAACAAAAACTATTTTAAATGACCAAAGAAAACAAAGCTAAGCTCAAAGCCTTAGAGCTTGAGATGATGATGGCTAAGTCATCAATGAATCCAAAGTATCTACCATCTACAGAGTGGGCGGATAACTCAGCTAACAGCCTTACTAAGTCTATTATCTTCTACATCAATGCAACTGGCAATCAAGCTGAGAGAATTGGCAATCAGGGCCAGTACAGAGAAGGTAACAAGATTCAAGTTGGCACTGGTGAGATAGCATACACTAAACAACTACCAGGTAAGTGGACACCAGGGCAAGGCACTAAGGGCACAGCTGACATCTCAGCTACTATCAATGGTAAGTCAGTCAAGATTGAAGTGAAGTACAAGCGTGATGTTCAGTCAGAAGTACAGAAACAATATCAGCAAAAAATAGAGAGTGCAAAAGGTATCTACTACATTGCTAGAGACTTTGACACATTTATTATTTGGTATGATAAAATAAATCAATAAAATAGTTGCACAACTAAAAATTATTATTACATTTGTAAACAATTAAAAACAAATACATGCAAACAGAAGTAACCAAAGTGCCACTGTGGATCAAGATTCACAAGGCAAAAATGAGCATTGGAAAGGTTGTTAAGAACAGCACTAATCCTCACTTTAAAAAAAGCTATGCAGACATTAACGCATTGCTAGAAACAGTTGAGCCAATCCTTCACGAGAATGGACTGCTCCTAATTCAACCTATCCATGACAAGATTCTGACTACTCAGATAATTGACATTGAAACTGGTGAGATGATTGAGTCATGGTTGACATTACCTGAGAACATTGATCCACAAAAAATGATTAGTGCAACGACTTACTACAGAAGAGCAACACTTCAATCACTCTTGAGCCTTCAAGCTGTAGATGATGATGGTAACTCAGTCGCATCAGCAACTAAGCCAACGCTAACAGATGACAGATTCAAAGAAGCTCTTAAGTCTATCGAGTCAGGCAAGTACACAGTAGAAAAATTAAAAACAGATTTTAACCTAACCAAACAACAAATACAAGCACTATGAAGTGGCATCCATCATCACTAGGTAAATTAATGACTGAGTCTAGAACAAAGTCAGAAGTATTGAGTCAGACTACTAAGTCTTACATAGCTAACAAGGCAAAAGAGGACTTCTTCGGCTACAATTCTTTTATCTCTACTAAGCCAATGCAGAAAGGCACTGACTGGGAGCACGAGTCAATTGAACTAGTCAATCAGGTAAGAGACACATTCTATATTAAGAATGAAGAAACTATTGAGAATGACTGTCTAATCGGTACACCCGACATCATCTTAGACAATTCAATCATTGACATCAAGACTTCATGGTCTTTAGAGACTTTCCCAGCTATCTCAGCTGAGGGAGTTAATAAAGATTATGAGTGGCAGTTGAGAGGCTACATGATGCTATGTGATAAGCAATCAGCTGAGCTAATCTACTGCATGATTGACACAGATGACTTCTTACTTACTGATTGGGATAACAAATCTATCCACAAGGTAGCTCACATTGATCCTAAGAAACGAATCACAGTGCTTGAGTATGAACGTAACACTTTGACAGAAGAAGCCATTAGAGAGCGTTTATTGGCTTGCACAGAATATTACAATGAATATATTGAACAATTAAACTTTAAGTAAGATGAAAATTAGCAAAGAAGAAGCAAATAAAAAATGGATTGAATCATTAGGTAATTTTAAAACTTATGTTTCTGAAAAAAATGAAAGAAGTAGAAATATGCTTTGTTTTTACACAAATTTAAGCGAAACATGGGGTAGGTTTTTATTTGAAAAAAATATAATTTACGGAGATGAAAATGGATTTTATAGATGGAATGAAAAAATCCCAATTAGTATGTCTTTAATTTCATCTTATAGAAATTGGAGTAAAGAAATAAGAATCATAAAAACACACAAAATGCCAAAACAAATGAAATCAATACAGACACCACCATCACCTAATAGACGCAGAAGAACACCATCTGTAGTAATTGAACAGACTCCACAGACTCAGGTAGGATTGATTAGAAGGTTCTTAAGATGGCTGTACTAATGGAAAAGTCCTACTTCATTATTGAGTCATGCCTAGAGAATCTCAAGTATGCTCGCTACTCAGCTAAGACATTCAACAAGTCAGGTCATGACTACTGTATTTTAGTCACAGAGAACTATGACCAGCTTGATGTTAGGAAGGTAAGTAAAGAAGAATTTAACAATTTAAACAAAATAAAATGACAGCAGTAGAATGGTTGGTTGAATATATACATTCAGAAGAATATCAAATAGCATTTGGCAGAACATATATCAGTATTGAATTAGTTAAACAAGCCAAAGAAATGGAGAAGGAGCAGATTAAAGAAGCTCAAGATAATGGATTTTCAAATGGATTTGATTCAGCACTTAACCTTTAAAACAAAACAAAATGATTGAACTAAACAAAACATACAAGAATTTAACTAGAGAGCAGTTGGTAGTGCCAATCTCAAATAAGGGTGGCAAGGTTATTTATCAAGTTACTAAGGCTAGCTCAGATAACTCAATCAATGAATTCAAGTGCGCAACTGCACGATTTTTAAACCTATATAAATTAACAAAATGAGTCAACACACAACAACTGGAGTAATTATTAACAAATTGCCCGCAAAACAAGTATCTGAAAAATTCAGAGTACAAGAATTTATCCTCAAGGTAGGAGTTGATAAGTATCCGCAAGAGGTAAAATTTCAGCTAGTCAATGACAACATTGATCTACTAGACTTTATCCAGGTGAATGAACAAGTAGAGGTGACATTCGAGCTGAGAGGTAGAGAATACAATGGCACACACTATGTCAGTCTTAATGCTCTAAAAGTTATCTCTAAGCTATTCTAATGAGACTAGTAAAGTACATCACAGTAGTGCTATGCCTAATGGCTACCTTTGGCTTGTTCTTTTATGGCATGCACTACTTTCTCGGCAAGAGAGGACTCACAATCGTTTCAATAATAATACTAATTTATTTCATCTATGGATTCATCAGAGACCTATACAATCACTATACCAACGACTAAGGACTTCTCCATCAAGCAATGGATGCTAGAGCAGACTAATCTGAGAATGACAAACAGATACAAGCAGATACACATAGCTGAGGACATGGAGGTCAATTACTCACAGCTCACAAGGTTTCTCAATGGAAAGACAGTGAAAGACTCATTTTATGAAAAATGGTTTAAATGGTACATCCAAAATTAGTATCTTTACACACATGACAGCATTCTTTACTTCATTAGTAGCTACTTGGTGGTTTGTTAACTTTGAGCCTATTCAGAACTTTATTAACAAATTCATACTACCTGACTGGCTACACACTGCTCTAGGATGCTGGAAGTGTATGTCATTTTGGACTGCACTCATTTACTCACAATCATTCACCGTAGCATGTGCTACTTCACTTACAGCAGTATGCTTGAACAAACTGATATACAACTCGTAGAATCAATTATAGCACTACCTGAGAAGGAGATTCTGACTAAGAGGTCACTGTCACAGCTCAAGATGGTAAAGTTCATGGCTACTAGAGAGATTGATAAGGAGTGCTTTTGTTCTACAGTGAGAAGGAAAGTGTGGTATAAAGACTTTTTATCCTGGTATGAAAAGAATGCTTGACCAATACTTGACTAACAACTACACAGAGGTGCTCAAATATACCAAGCACTTCATTCAGCGACTCAAAATCCCTAGCTCAATAGAAGCTGATGCTGTCATTAACAATGCCTACCTTCACTGTGCTAAGCTAGAGGCTAATGACATGACCATTGATAAGGCAAAGAGCTACCTACTCAACACAATCAAGTATGAGTTAATTTGGACTCAAGGATCAAGGACTAAAAAAGATGACATCTATAGGTCACATGAATACTTAGAGGACTCACTAGATGATCCATCCGACATTGAGCACAAGGTGAATGTAGAAGAGAGCTATAATTTTAAGAAGGCAATGGTGGAGATATATCGCAACTCTTTGGATGATAGAATAAAAAGAATTATCTTTGAGGCATACTATGACAAAGGTCATTCTACTCAGACTGCTCTAGCTAAGTATTTTGACATCAATAGCACATCAGCATTCTTTCTAATCAAAGAAATAAAACAAAATATAAAAGAGATACAATATAGGTATAAAGACTAAAATTATGGAATATAAAATCAAATTAGAATACGTAGGTAAGACAGTGAAAATCTATGACAGATTTCAAGGCACTAAGACTATTGTCATTGATAAACTTGACCTAACTAAAGTTAAGTACTACCAAACTATTGGACTCAAGCATATATTTGAGGAGGTAGTGACTGATACAGCTCCTGAGCCTATGGTAATTGAGTACACAGCAGTTGAGGATGTACCAGTGAAAAAGAAACGTACTAAGAAGGTAGATGCACCTACTGACTAAATATTTTGCATCACTAGCAGAAGAGTCATACACTGACTATCCACAACAAGCTACTGAGAATGCTAAGATAGCTCTCAGATACGCTGAAGAGAATGGATGGGGTAGCTGTGGCACACCAGTAGGCAAAGCAAGAGCTAATCAACTTGCAAAAAAAGAGCCTATCACTAGAGATACAATTGCTAGAATGGCTGCATTTGAAAGACAAAGACAAAACTCAGACAAAGAGCTAGGTGATGGATGTGGTAGACTAATGTGGTTAGCTTGGGGTGGAGATGCTGGTGTTGAATGGGCTCAAAGAAAACTAAAACAGATAGACAATGGCTAAGCACAAATACATAGCTACTCCTGAGGCAATGTGGGACTTATTTGTATCCTACAGAGATTGGTGCAAAGCTAATCCTAGATATCAATACTCACTTTCTAATAAAACTGGTGAGGCAACTGCTATTCCATTAGAGAGACCATTGACGCAAGTAGGTTTTAGATGTTATGCATCTGAGAATGGTAGTGCAGTGCAAGATTATTTCGCTAATACGGATGGGAGATATATTGATTATGCGACAATCTGTACACGCATAGAGGAGGCAATCAGGAAAGACCAAATCGAAGGTGGTATGACTGGGCAGTACAATGCATCCATAACTCAAAGACTAAACAACCTGACTGAGAGAGTTGACACTACATCAAAAGGTGAATCTATCTCAGAGATTAAAGTGAATATTATTACTTCTAATAAAGAGTAATATATCTTAATAATAAATAATACAAGTACTACTAATAGTGGTATGATTTGTCTATGGAGCTAAACAGCACAGTAATCTTTCAAAAGAATCACGAGGCACTCAATGACTCAAGTCATAGGTTTATTATCAATGAGGGTGGCTCAAGGTCATCAAAGACCTACTCACTATGTCAGCTGATTATTGTGTATTGCTTACAGAATCCTAACAAGGTAGTGTCAATCATTCGTAAGACCTTCCCAGCATTGAGAGCAACTGTGATGAGAGACTTCTTAGAGATAATGAAGAACTTAGATATCTATGATGTGGCTAGACACAATAAGTCAGAGCACATCTACACATTTAGTAATGGCTCTATAGTTGAGTTCTTCTCAGTAGATGATGAACAGAAGATAAGAGGTAGGAAGCGAGACCTTGCCTGGTGCAATGAAGCCAATGAGCTCTACTATGATGACTTCACTCAGCTCAACATGAGGACAGAAGGTAAGCTAATCTTTGACTACAATCCATCTGAGAGCAACTCTTGGCTGTATGAGTTACCAGTTGAGGAGTCAATCCTAATCAAGTCAACTTATAAGGACAATCCCTTCCTACCTGATAGCATCAAGAGACAGATAGAAGACTTGAAACGCACTGATGAAGCACAATATCAAATCTATGCACTAGGAGAGAAAGCCATCAGCAAGAGCAACATCTACAGCAATTGGTCATTTGTCAAGCATAGGCCAGCTAAGTTCACATCCTTTGTATATGGACTTGACTTTGGGTACAATCACCCTACAGCATTGGTCAGAGTATACTGGAGAGACAAAGACATCTACATTGAGCCAGTCATCTATGAGAGCTACTTGACCACTACTGACCTGATAGCTAGAATGGATCAACTAGGCATTGAGAAGAGCATCAACATCTTAGCTGACTACTCTAGGCCTGAGACCATAGCTGAAATTGACAGAGCTGGCTACTACATTGAGAATGCCAACAAGGTAGTCAAGCAAGGGATAGATAACATTAAGACCTTTGGCATTTTCTGTGAAGACCATCCAGCAATCAAGAAGGAGTATGAGAACTACAAGTGGAAGAAGATAGGTGACCAAATCACAGATGAACCAGTCAAGCTGTGGGATGATGCTATGGATGCCATTAGGTATGCGGCAACCTACATCAAGAAGGAGTACTTTACCGATGACAGCTATTTATCCTTCTAATTGAAAACAGATAAAAAGACAATATAGGTATGGCAACTACTATAATCGCACAGCCTCAGGATTTCACTCCAGCTTACAATGAGTGCAAGTTTATCATTGACTCAACTAACAAGAATAAGTCAGGTTTCAGATACATCTTTGAGGTGTTTGACTCAGTCACATTAGATAGAATTGGCTACTACAAGGCACTGCCTACTTATGGCACTGGTTATGGTGAGCAAGATTTGAGCAAGCTACTAAGCAACTCAGTGAGCTTTGACTTCAATCCTTCAGTCACTACCTTCTATGATGCTGAGCATAGCTACTTTGGCTATGATGTTGTCTTTGGTGAAGAGTACATCTTTGACATGGACTACACTGCATCACTTACTGACAATGCTGGCAATGTTCGCATCACAGCAACGCATCCATTTGTAGTGGGTGATCAAGTGAACATAGTACAAGGTGCTGGTGGAGCAGCTGCTAATCCTGGTGTTGAGGGACTTCACACTGTGATAGCTATAACTAGCACAACTGACTTCACAATCAATGCACTTTGGTCAGGTGTCACAGATGCTACCATCAATGGAGTAGTAGACTATGCTGATAAGAGAAAGACTATTGACTTAGACATAATCTCTAGCTTAGATAAATTTGTGTTCAATGGTGTATACTCATGGCTAGAATTCCCTTATTGGGATGAGGCAGAGTATGAGCTTGATGGTGTTACTAAGGAATGGCTAACAGACCAACCTACTTCATTCAGTTGCACACCTGGTCAAGATTTATGGCTTAACATGAGAGGCTTTGGTGTTGCACCAGGTGGGAAGGTATACTTTGAGAATGATAATGGAGATATTTTCTCTAAGGTAGTAGCTGGCACTGAGACTATCAAAGGTGTGGCAGTTGGTGCTAACAACTATGGCTCATTGACAGTAGTAAGTGGCACAGCTCCATTGGTGAAGAATGACACTACAAGCTATGAATTCTGGTATGTTGATGGCAATGTGCCAGTGCAGAATTCAATCAAGTATAAAATAAACATAGACAGACGCATGCTTATCTCTGAGAGTCATATTGTGTTCTTGGATAGATTAGGCTCATGGAGTAGCTTTGCATTTCAGCTTAAGGCTTATGAAAGAGGCACCATCAATAGACAGACTTACAATCAAGATGTACCTGGTGCAGTTGTTGACAGTCAGTGGCAGTATAAAAGTTATGAACAAGGCACAGTTAACATCAACACTGAGGTGTCTAAGCTCTATGACTTATCAACTAACTTTATGACTGAAGCTGAGGGAGAGTACTTCCAGCAGTTACTAACATCACCACAGACATACATTAAGAATGTACTTTACCACATCACAGAAGATGGAGCTGTACTTTTTGATGAAAATGGCTGTGTCATTCACGTGCCTGAGAGCACAGAGTATGTGAGTTGTAATGTCACTACTAACACCTTTGAAGTGTTCAAGCAACGCAACAATAATTTAATCAAGCAATCTGTTCAAGTAAGGATAGGTAACAATGACACAATCAATGGTTAAGATAGTTCTATCAACTGGTGTGCTAGATGTTGCTGAGACATTAGCTCTACCTATCACTTTCAGTATTGGTGACATTAGAGATTTATCCTCACGTAAGGGTACATTCTCAAAGACTGTCACTCTAGCTGGCACTAAGAACAACAATGAGCTACTAGGCCACTACTACGATGTTAACATACAAGCTGGCACATTCAACATCAACACACTAACTAAGTGTCAAGTCATACAGAACGGTGTGCCTATCTTAGATGATGCACTATTGCAATTGGTCAGTGTTAACAAGGTACAGAGTAACACAAGATTTGAGGATGAGGTAAGCTATGAGGTACTAATCAAAGACAGTAGAGCTGAGTTCTTCACAGCTATTACAAATGCTAACTTGACTGACTTAGACTTCTCAGACTTAGACCATACATTCAGCTCTACAGATATTGCATCCTCCTTCAGTCACACTGTAGCAGATGGCTATAAGTATGTGATGCCATACATTCAGAGCAATGACTACAATGCTAATGACTTCAAGCCAGCAATCTATGCTAAGACTTATTTTGATAGAATCTTTGCTGTAGCTGGATTCACATACACTTGGGATGATATAGTTTCAGCTAACTTTGACAAGTTGTTGATTCCTTACAATGGAGATACTAATGACCAAGATTATGCTGACTTCTTAGTAGAAGCTACAAACACCTGGACTACTAGTTATGTGCAACCTACTGGAGTTAACAACACATTTCAGGAGGCAATTGACTCAGGATGGACTGAGGTAATAGATGCACAGAATATCTATGACCCTACAGTAGGGGAGTATGACACACCATTCAGCACAAATGCTGTAGCTGGTGAACACTATATCTATACTTTAAACATTGGTGGCTCAATAACATTGGATAATAATAGTGGAGGTGATGCTGAGCTTGCTAACTTAGTAAGTGGTACAGTTGACGCAAATAGATATAGAGTCTTTGCAAAGGTTATAGTTCAAGGTAGTGGTAACGCTACTGTCTATGGCTCAAGTGCTCTAGTTGTTTATCCAGTTGCAACACCACTACCAAATGGTAACACTACTATTCTTAATTTCTCAGACACATTGTCAATCCCAGTTATTGGAGATGGAACTGGAGTAAATAGTGGAATTGATGCAAATGACATACAAATCCTTGACATAGGAGTAGAAGTTGTCAGTTCTCAAAATGGAGTAGTTCAAGGGACTGGCTTAGGTACTAATTATTGGATAGCAAGTGGTGGAGGTTTCACATTTGTAGACGTTAACGTAGTCCTTGACTTAACATCAATCAACTTGTCAATCTTACCTAGTGCTAACATTCAAGTCACTGGAACTACACTTAACATCAACCAATATGTGCCAGTTGAGATAAAGCAGTCTGACTTTGTTAAGTCTATCTTTCAGATGTACAACTTGTATGTTGAGCAAGATATAAACAACCAAAACAATCTTATCTTAAGACATAGGGATGAATACTATGACTCAGGAGCTGAGAAGGATTGGAGCAGAAAGTTAGCTAAGGATAAGGAGCAAGAACTTATATTTTTACCTGACCTTAGTAACAAGAAGCTCAAGCTAACTTATGCACCTGATGAGGATGACTTCAATACAATGTACACACAAGCGACAGCTGAGATATATGGTCAGATAGAGTACACATTTGACAATGAGTATGTGAAGGATGTTGCTACACAAGAATTAATATTCTCACCTACACCAGTATTCTTAACTTCATTTGGAGCTTATGTACCAGCTATAATTGGCTCAGCTCCTAACACTAACATACGCATCTTGTATGATGGTGGGGAGCAGTCATGCCAGCCATTTGACATCTTAGACTTTGGCACTACTGGAGAATTTGGATTAACAAGCTATCCCATGCTAGGTCACTTTGACAATGCGTTAACACCTAGCTTTGACATCAATTTTGGCACAAATGACTTCTACTTCTATGAGCCATTGTCATTGACAGCTAACAACCTTTACAACTTGTATTGGAGACGTACAGTCAATCAAATTAACGTTGGTAAAATGCTGATTGCTTATTTTGACTTAAGAGAGGTAGACATTCAGGCATTGAAGCTCAATGATAAGATTTACATAGATAACTCTTGGTGGAACATCAACAAGATATCTGACTACAATGGCAACCAAAGACAACTCACTAAGGTAGAGCTAATCAGCATTGACACTGAGATAGACTTAGCACCATTTAAGACTGGCTTAGGCAGACCATTTGGTGATGTTATGGTAGGTGTCGGAGTAGATGCCTTGTTGACTAGAGCTACCTTCAACAACAATGTGATACTACCAGGTGCAAATGCTCTAGTTTTTGGTAAGGGTAATGTGGTCACAGCTGGCACTAAGGGATTGATAGTTGGTGATGGTCAGACCTTGACTGAGGATGGCATGGTGGTGAACAACCTAACTGTAACTGGCACAATCAATGGTGATGTGGTGGTAGCTTATAAGAAGTACATAGCTACAATCAGTCAGGCAGGAGTAGCTGACCCTACAGTCACAGTGCTTGAGAACACAATCGGTGATATTGTGTGGACACGTTTTGCAGTTGGTAGCTATTTAGGTACTTTAACAGGAGCGTTCCCTGACCAAGATAAAACATATTTAATAGTAGGTAAGTCAAATCAAAACTTCTTTGATTTATATAGAGCAAATTCAGATGAATTATATTTGTTATCCTCTGACCCATTAAATGTACTAAGTGATAATTTACTTGTAAGCACAACAATAGAAATAAGAACATACTGATATGAATGAAGTTGAGATACCATTAAAGATAACAGGCATTGGTGCCATTAAGGCAGAGTTAAGAGAGTTAAAAGGTGCTATTGCAGACGCAACAGATCCTGAGTCAATTGCCAAGTTATCACAGAGAGCTGGAGAGCTGAAGGACAAGTTATCAGATGCTAATGAGGCTGTGAATAACTTTGCAACTGGCTCTAAATTTGAGCAAGTCAGCAACTCATTAGGTGGTATCAAGGACTCATTGCTTAGCCTTGACTTTGCTGAGGCACAACAGAAGGCTCAGGTTTTTGCTAGTGCATTAGGTAACGTCAATCCAAAAGAGATAGCGGCTGGATTCAAGGCCTTCACTGGTGTCATTAAGACAATGGGTGGAGCATTTGTTAAGTTAGGAATTCAAATCCTAGCGAATCCTATCTTCTTACTAGTGGCTGTTATTGTGGCTATAGTTGCCGCAGTTGTAATGGTACTCAAATACTTTGGTGTACTTGATGTTGTACTTAAGGCATTAATGGCTCCTATCAACATGATCATTGATGGATTCAAGATGATTACAGATGCACTAGGATTCACGAGCTTTGCAGCTGAAGAGAATGCTGAGGTAGTTAAGAAGACTGAAGAGGCTAAGAGAGAGCAAATGAATGAATCTCTAGCTAACAGAAAGAAAGTAGCTGAGATGACTGCTACAATGAGCAGAGAAGAGATAGCAATGATGGAAGAGTTAACTGGTGTACAGATTGACACTAGTAAGTCATCATTTGACATAGAGAATCAAAGACTACAGAACAACCAAGATTCACTTGACGCACAGCTCCAATCATTGCAAGATATTGAGGATGCTGGTGGTGAGCTTACAGATGAGCAGATTAAAGACAGAGAGAAGCTCAAAGAAGAGTATAAGAAGAACAATCAAGCAATTGAGGAGAACGAGAGAGCTAGAGCTAAGGCTATCATAGAAATCAATCAAAGACAGAATGACTTACTTATCAAGTCAAGAATGCGATTGATGACAGATGAGAATGAAAGAGCAAAAGCACAACTTAAATTAGACCAGGAGAAAGAGATAAAAGAGCTTAACATTTTAATTAGAAACGCCAAGTTATTAGGTCAATCAACTAAGGGATTTGAAGAGGCTAAGGTCAACACTAAGGCATTCTATGCTGGTGAAGCTACTAAGATAGATACTAGAGTTGCCGATGAGACTAAGAAGGCCGCTGATAAAGAACGCAAGGAGAATTCTGATAGACAAAAGGCTAACTATGAGAGCTATGTCAAGTCACTTGAGCAGAAATTAAAGGCTACTAAAGACTCAAACAAGGTGCTAATCTTGGCTACTGAGGAAGGCACTCAAGCTAGAGTTACAGCTGAGGTGAAAGCATTGCAGACTGAGGTAGACTACATGGCTAAGAATGCTAAGGCATTTAAACTTAGTCAAGATCAGTTGACAATCATTAGGTCTGAGACACTTAAGCAACAAGAGAAATTGCAAGAGGATTTTAATAAGAAGGTAACCGATGCAACAAATAAAGAGAATCTAGCTAAGGCACAGAATGACTTAATCAATGCTACCACAGATGAGGCTAAATTTGAGGCTAAGGCAAAACTACTAGAAGCTGATGCTAAGGTAAGACTACAGAATGAAGGACTAACAGCATCTGAGATAAAGAATATTAATGACCAGTTAGCAGTTGACTTAGGAGCAGTTGAGAAATCTAAGACTGATTTGATTTTTGAGAATACAAAGAAATTGATTGAGTCTGAAAAATTCAGAGTTGAGACAGCACTATCATTAGCATCCTTTGAACTTGAGAGATTTAAAGGCAACAAGGATGAGGAGATAAGATTGACCAATGATTTTTTACTAAAACAGTTGGCTGTACTAGATGCACAGAAATTAGCTGAACTTAACAACTTGAATCTATCAGAGACTGAGAAAGAGGCTATAAGAGAGAAGTTCAGACAAGCTAAAATTACAGCGGAAGAGGCAACAGCTAAGAAAATTGAAGAGATAGAAGCTGAGGCTCAAGCTAAGACCTTGAAGAACATCAATGAGGGATTTGACACTACTAAGCAAGCACTATCAGCTATCTCAAGCATTCAAGAAATTACTACTAGGAATAAATTAAAAGGTGTTGAGAAAGGTAGCAAGCAAGAAGAGGCTATCCTTAAGCAACAGTTTGACCAACAAAAGAAAATGAATCTAGCAATGGCGGCTATCAATGGAGCTCAAGCTATCTTAGCAATCTTATCAGTTCCTGACTTCACTTTAGGTATTGCATCAGGTATAAGAATAGCCGCATCTATAGCCGCAACTGCCGCATCTATCTCAGCAATCTCTTCTACATCATTTGAGGGAGGTGGTAGTGCTCCAAGTCCAGTAAGCGGTGGAACTCCTCCATCTAGCACTGGACAGATGGCTACTCCTAACCTATTTGGTAATAGTAACAACGCTAACAATGTAGGAGGAGGTAATCAAAATGACCAATCAACACCTAATTTCACAGTCACAGCTGTAGTGAGTGAGACTGAGATGACAAACACACAGAATAGAGTTAATCGAATCAAAAGAAACGCAGAATTATGACAAGTTATCAAGCACTAATCAATCACATTGAGGCATTCTATAATGATCACCTACAAGTTAAGAAGGTAGGTAGTGACTTCAATGAGCAACTTCCTAACTTTGCCACAAAAGATGAAAGGTATCCCTTAGTGTTTATCACTCCTATAGTGGCATCTACTACAATGGATGTTAACACTATCAGCTTAGAGGTGTATTGCTTAGACATCATTCAGAAGGATAGAGCTAACATCACAGTTATTCTCTCAGACTGTCACCAAATACTAGTAGATTTAATCAACTATTTTAACTTTAGTGATGATTATAGCTTTGACATAGTAGGCTCACCTTCAATCACTCCATTGAACAATCAACTACTTGACTATGCGGCTGGATGGGTCATGAGCTTAGATGTTGACATCAGCAACTGGACTAACTGCCAAGTCCCTCTTATAACTAATTTACCTTCTTAAGACAATATAGTTATGGCAACTAGACAGAAAATATCACAGATGCCTCCTAAGGGAGCTAACCTTGATGCTACAGATTTATTAGAGATTAGTGAGTTAAGTGGCTCAGGCTACATCACTAAGTCAATAACTGGTCAGGAGATAATTGATGGAGTATTAGCTAGTGCGGTAACTGATGTCACTGGCACACTTCCTATTTCATCAAGTGGTGGTAGCACTCCAGTGATTAGCATTGCTGATGCTGTAGCAGATGGCACTACTAAGGGAGCACCTTCCTTCACAGCATCTGACTTCAATGCTACTTCAGGAAACATCTCTATTGACTACACCAATGGACAAGCGGCAAGTGGGTCTGTTAAGGGCTTCCTTACATCAACTGACTGGACAACGTTCAACAACAAGGCATCATACACACCAAGAGTTCATACAGTTGCAAGTGCGGCAACAGTTACACCAACAAGCACTAATGACTTAGTAACAATCACAGCGCAAGCGGCAGCCTTAGCACTTGCTAATCCTACTGGTACTTGGGATGAAGGTCAACCTTTAATAATTAGAATAAAAGACAATGGCACTGCAAGAGCAATCACTTACGGCACTGACTACAGAGCCATAGGTATAACACTACCTACTACAACTGTGCTGAGTAAGACTACCTACATAGGTTTAATTTATAACGATGCAGATACTAAGTGGGATGCAATAGGAGTAACAACACAAGCATAAAATGAGCTACTATCCATTGATATCTATAATGCCAAAAACAGTGGCAGCCTATGATGCAGACGCACAAGCATTTATTACAGCGGCAGTAATAACAGATGTAACTCAACAAGGTGCAATCAATACTTTGGTACTTGCATTGAAAGGATATTCTATTTGGACAAAGTTCAAAGCTATCTACCCAATTGTAGGTGGCACAGCTTCACAGCATAAGTTCAACCTTAAAGACCCAAGAGATTTGGACGTAGCATTTAGATTGACTTATGCAACTGGTTTTACACATTCGGCAACTGGTATGCTACCTAATGGAACAAGTGCTTTTGGAAATACTTTTTTAGCTGGTAACTTATTAACTGTGAGCAACCAAGCTATGAGCTATTATTCAAGAACAAACACATCAGCGGCTGTTAATATGTATGAAGTAGGTTATATTCCTGCTACTATTTATCGAAATGGATTAGGGGTAAGGTCAACATTTAGAAGTGTAGCAAATAGATCGGTAAGTGATATTGCATTAATCGCTGGAACTGGTGCAGCTATATTAGCTAACAACCTTGATAGCACAGGTTTTTATATTGCAAATAGAAATTCAAATGTTGATAATAAAATACATAAAAATGGAGTTATTGTTGGAATAAATACATCAAGTATTGGAACACCAACAACAAGCTCTTTAAATTATTATATTTCAGCTTCTAACAGCAATGGAACAGCTAATAATTTCTCAAATAGAGAATGTGCTTTTGCATCAATTGGTGACGGCTTAACAGATACAGATGCTTCTAACTTATATACAGCAGTTCAAGCATATCAAACAACACTAAGCAGACAAGTATAATGGAAGGAAGAATAGTAACAAACGAACAAGCAGAACAATTACAAGGAGTATTTTTTGACTCAGATACATTCTTTAACTTTGTGCAAGATATTAATGATTCTTACTTTTTATTTTTGAGTAGCTCAGATGAAGTTGACATAGCACCGACTGAGTATGCTTACTTATTAGAGATACCCTTGAGTCCTTATGTACCTAAAACTACTAACTAATGGCATACGCAAATAACGGAGAATTTAATGTGCTCTATCCTACAAGAAGAAGGATGGCTAACATACTTAAGAGAATACTTAGAAATGATATAGTAGCTGGTCAAGGTACATTGGTAGAGTCAATAAGAATCAATGCTAAGATAACCAGTTTTGAGAAGTTAGAAATACAGATAGTAGCAATGTACTACTTTATTTTTCTTAATAATGGTGCTTTCTTGTGGAATGGTGGAGTAATTACACCTAGAGACTACGTCAATCAATTCACACAAGAGTTAAATAGCTCAGGAATAACAGCAGAAATTTACTCTCAATATACAGAATGGTTAACAAAGCGTTATCCTATCCTTAAAGTAGCTGATATACTTGAAAAGAATCAAAGAATTACATACACATTTGAAGCACTTGATCCACCTGAAGGATTCAAGGTAGGCTATCCTTTAGACGTTTAATTCTTTCTTCATTGCTAACATATTAAAGGTCATGATAAGTGGTAAGTTGAGGACTTCCTTAAATTTTGTTAAGTCTTCATTGCACAAGCTGTAGACTAGCCTCTCCCATCCCCATTTGAGCTCACTCTTTTTAAGTTGTATGTCTTTGGACTCCTGAGAAGTGGTAGGTTTCTCATCCTCCTCATCCTCTTCGCTCTCATCATGGAATAAGTTGCCATAGGTTTCCATAAAATTCTCCCTAAAAGCTATGAATTCAGGCACAATTCCATAGATGTCATTGATGCTATAGTCTTCAAAGAGCTCAAATCTTTGTCTAGGACTGAAGTCATAAGGCTCATACACAGTGACACCCCATTGATTAGTAGACTTTTGTCTATAAAAGATAGATGCAATGTGGCCAATGTGTTGATTATAGTCCTTAGAGAAGTAGAATTCAAGGTCAATATATTCACCAATGGTCAATTTATCTAGTGGCTTGAAGTGGTAGTCATCTACCTGGTGCTTGTATTGCTTAGATGGCTCAGAGTTAACAAACTTTATCTCCTTAATTAGAGCACTTACATCTTCAATATCAAGGTCTTCAAGGTCTTCTGAGCTGACATCCGCAAGCACAGCCAGTATCTCTACTTCTCTATTGAAAACTTCAGGGATGGTATACAGCTCTCTAATTTCTTTGAACTGTAGAACATCAATCTCACTCCAAGATTTCGGTAGGTGCATCCTTAGGTATGTGTTTAGATAACTTTTGACCAATCTCCACCAGGTAAGGCACAGCTATCTCAGCTTTTAATTCTCTAATTAACTTAGATTTCAACTTGATGTGTGCATCTGAGTAGTGCTCTACCTTAGTCAAGTCAGTACGCTTGAATAGAACTGCTAACAACTCAGAGACATAGCCTTTATGCTTTGAGTTCATAATTTTCTCAATTGACTTAGTGTCTTTAACTGAGAGCTTAAACTTATCCTCAAATGCAGTATAAGTGTAGCCATCAATCTCAAGTGAGCTCACTAGCTCAGGCTTGCCAGTCACATCATTAAAAGATTTTACTATTTCTTTGAACTCTTCAATCTCTACATCATCCCATTTGATTGTGGGCACTCCTAAGAATTCAAACACTTGCAAATGCTTATCAATGACATCTAGCTCAATGTCAGCATGGATAGTTGTGATTGTTTCAAATTGTTGTACTGTCAACTCATTCAGTTGGTTAGGTACGTCAAAGCCTAAAATATTTACCATAGATTTTAATTTTTAACAAATATAAGAACTTTTACAATATAGGCATGGATAGACCAGTCTATAAAATTACAATTGAGGATGAATATGCTGATGGTGAAAACTTAGGCATAGAAATGATTGCATTTACTTCTAAGCCAGCAATAAAGGTTAAAGGTATGGCATTCAATTCTCATGTAGCAATGGCATTCAAGGATGATGTAAAAATGAGAGTTGTTGCACCAGCAATGATTCCTATGAACATCTATCGTAAAGATGAAGATGGAGAGGAGTATGACGTTCAATTCTCAGCTGAGGTGATTGAACAGATACATACTAAGTTCATGCAGAATCTACAGAATAAAGACATCTTTAACTTAGAGCATGACACTACTGAGAAAGTCCCAGCTTACATCCTAGAGGCTTGGATAGTAGATAGTCCTACAACTGACAAAGCATTCACTACTTATGGCATTGAAGTACCTAAAGGCACATTGATGCTAACAAGTCAAGTGACAGATAGAGCTTACTATAATGAGCTTGTTGAGTTAGGTCAGGTAGGTTATTCTATTGAAGGCTTTTTAGGTATGAAATTATCGGAACAAATTAAATTAAATACTATGAAATTACCTGATGGAGAGCATCTAATCGGTGACAAAATCTACATTGTTACAGATGGAGAAGTTGTTGAGATTAAAGATGTACCAACCGAAATGACTGCTGATCCAGTAGCTGAAGAAGAAGAAGCTGTAGCGGCTGAAACACCAGTAGCTGAAGAAGAGGATGCAGAGGCAGACACAGCAGTAGCTATGGCTGTTGACCCAGCATTAGATGCTGAGGCTATTATCTCTATTGTACGCCCTTTATTAGAGGAGCACATGAATTCAGTTATTGCTATGATAGCTGGATTAAAAAATCAAATTGAAGAATCTATAGCAGTTGATGCTGAAGAGGAAGTAGCATCAGTGGCGTTGAGCTCGCATGAAAAGTTCAAAGAATTTGTAAAATTTTCAAAATCAAAATAAAATGAATCGTAACTTAAAATTTAACTTGGATGTAGACGCAAATGCGTTATTAGCAGCCAACCCTGAGGAATTCTACTCTAAGGCATATTTGTCTTCTCCTGATATTCCCAACAACTTTAGAACTTTACCAGGTGTAAAGTCAAAAACCAAATTAGCTAATGTAGTTTTTGGTCAA
>Ga0209354_10000330_pt1 | contig 22316 bp, 28 predicted proteins | sample LauGreSpBDMM15DD_2_FD_187562 | JGI IMG/M metagenome (GOLD analysis project Ga0209354, IMG submission 187562) | Freshwater lake microbial communities from Lake Michigan, USA - Sp13.BD.MM15.DD (SPAdes) (version 2) | ecosystem: Environmental > Aquatic > Freshwater > Lake | place: Lake Michigan...
TAAAACAAAAGTATCACTATTTGCATCTGCGGCAGTTGTAATAATGCCGGTATATTTCTTTGGACCAACACCATCGGCAACTAATCCATAATTACCAAATGATGAGTTAGAGTTCGTTAAATCACAAGCAGAACCACTACCACAAAAAATAGCAGTATCATTACAAATGGTAAAAATAGAAACTAATTGTGCATATCCTTCATTCGTAATTGAAACTCCAATACCACCTTGATTGTATTGAGTATAAGAATCAACAACCATAGACTTTGTTGGTCCAATAGCATCTAATCCATTTATTTTCATTCCAATACTATTTGGAATGAAGTTAGTACAGTTCTGCACATAAGGAGAAGCATTAAAATATCCAACATTTACTGGATTAAAAGCAACAATTGCCTTACCGGAATTTAATGACCCAGTAAAGGACATCTCTGCAATATAATCACCATTTGCAACATAAAACAAATCTTCATTTGCATTCTGTGGTGATACTGATACTTCTCTTAAACTATCTCCAATAATACTTACTTGTTCTGGAATTATTATGGGGTTATTTTCTACATAAGATCCAGCACTAACTTTAATAACAGTTCCTGTTCCTGCTGCTGCGATTGCTCCTGCGATTGTTGCTTTTGCATCTCCAAGTTTTTTTCCTGTGTTTGTATCACTTCCATCTTTCGTAACATAAAGAACATTTGTAACTGTTGCACCGGCACCAAGTCTTACAATATCAGTTCCTATACCACTTCTTTCTCTTGTGGTATAAAGTTCTGCATCATAAGTATTGAGTGCTAATTCACCTAGCTGTAAATCTGCAACTACCGGTTTCTTACTCGGTACAGCAGACCTTTTAATTCTAAAAGGAGTTGCCATTGATATTCATTCTCGGTATATACCATTAAAAACAGAACTTATATAAGTCCTTTCGTTTATTTATAATATCAGTAAAATAGGAATTAAGATTGTCAGAGCTCCAATTATAGTACCGCCAAAAAAAGAATTCATTTTGTTAAACTTGATTTTTATTACATTCTTGAATAGAAGTTTTTTCCAGTTCTCTTGTGAGTTCAGTTTTTACTTCAGAAGGAAATGGTTTATTATTTATTTTGGTTATAAGCATTTGTACTTGTAAACAGGTCAGAATAAGAGTTTCCATAATAATTTTTTAGTATTTTTGTAGGCAATACATTCCATTTTTTTCTAAAATTGCACTACACTGATCACACCAGTCTCCACAACACATATATGTAAGTTCATCAAAATTACGAATATTTCCATTATGAATATGCCCACATATTACTCCAGAGTATTCAGAACTTTTTTTAGAACAATAAGATGCAATATCTGTTTCGTATTGGTTAATATAATTTTTTCCACGAATACTATTCTTTAAAAAATAAACCAAAGAGAATTTAAAAAATCTTTCTAACCAAAAACTCAACGGACTAATGATTTCATATCCTTTATTAAACATCAATTGTTTCCAGGAACCAGAAGAATATTCTGAATACTTGTCTCCGTGAACACAAAGAAACTTATTTCCTTTAGCATCTATATGATCATATTCATCTACAATACTAAAATTATGATGTGTAAATCCAGAATAACGCCGAAGTTGTGATTCGTGATTTCCAAGTATATAAACTATTTCTGTTCCTTTTTTTGCAAGATTAAAAATCTGATGAATACATTCAGTATGCTCTCTTCTCCATCTCGTCCCGTAGTGTTCCATACAGGCAATATCAAATATGTCTCCAACCATTACTAATTTTTTTGTATCAAGTTCTTTAAGAAACTTTAAAAACTTATGAGCATCACATCTATTCGTACCTAAATGTGCATCCGAAATAAATACTGAATTAAACATCTTTAAAATATGCAATCTTTATAATTAAAAAACTAAAACCCACAGCAAATAATAATAAAAATGCTGTATATTCCATTTTAGTATCGGGATTCGTTAATTTTGTCTAGAACTCGATTTAAATATCTATGAGCGATTTGCTTTGGATTTGTCGTATATTCAGTAAGTTGTTCTTCGTATAATTCATGTTTGAGTTTAAGAACCCAAGACTTTATCTCATCCTTTGTTAGTTCATTTCTTGGCATAAAAAAAGAAGAGACCTCAATCTTATATAGATCAAAATCTCTTTATAAGGTTTATAATTTGTTAGGGTTTCAGAATACACCAGGCAGAATTTGTCCAGTCGTGAGGTAAGTTCCAACAGCAATTACAAATCCCAGCATCGCTAATCTTCCATTTAATTTTTCTGCGCGTTGGGCATAAGTTTCTTGTTCGTGTTCCATTTTATCCTCTGGGGTAATGTACATTTTTGGTTCTGTCGCAAACATATTTTGACGGTTGCCGTCTTCTGTTGTGATCGTCATAATAAAAAGCGTTCAACAATACTAATTATACAAGATTTTTTCGATTTTGTCAAGAAGGTCTTGGAGAGGGTTCCGTTATTCTTCCCAGATATGGATCATAGTTCATTATATCATCAATTTTTAAATCACACCCCTGCGTCTCCCAGAAGTTTAGAAGACCATCGTGACTTTGGCGATGAAAGACATCAATGTGTTCTGGATGAATCGAAGAACCCAATTCAATCTTATAAAGGAACAATGGAATTGAAAAGGTATTACCGGAGTTATAAATTAAATCATCAGCAACCGCTCTGGGTTTAACTCCATTATCCAACTTATACTTATCATCACGCACATGATGCTTCAAAAGTTTTTCGGCATGATGGCGAGTAATCATATAAGCGGCAGTCGAGAAATCATTCACAAATCTCTTATGAAGTTTTACATGTAAATCTCCAGTACATATAATCGCAAGTTGAATTACATCATAATCATAAGGAACCTTTGCTGCAAAATCAGACCAAGTAAAGTCCCAAAATCTAACGAGTTGTAAATCTACATCATCTTCCATAATAATAGCATAAGGACTGTCAGAGGTTTCTATCCAGTGCCGAAGTGCCTTAAGGTGCGAAGTGGTACATCCAATCTCACCAGAGGTCATATTGTCGGGATAGCGACCTTTGATAATATCACTCAGGTCATCTTGTCTTCCATCATAGGCAGAGATACGAGTATAGTCTTCGATTTCCCAATACTTAAACTGACCCTCCATATATTGTGCTCTTTCTGGTTGCCCATCAAGATTTAGATAATATACAGGAGCAATATTCTTAAGTTTATAGACTGCTTTATTTTTGTCCATATCAGTGATGTACGAAACACTTAATTCCTAATTTGTTTAAATTTGCTGTATAGACCGCACGTTCTTTTTGTTTGGATATAATTCCTTCTTGCCCCTCATGATACCACATTCTCTCATGCCATTCAATATACATCTCTTTGATATGATGAACATATTCAGATTCAATAATTCTAGGAAGAACCACAAATTCAGATCCTTCAATATCACATTTAATATAAATCTCTGCTTCAGGATCTTTATTGCAAATTTCACTCAAAATATCTTCAATATCAACACATTCAACATCATATTGAACCCGATCAAAAATTACACCATTACCAATATCAATTTCTGGATTAGTATCCAAAGCATTAGATCCGGTTGTATATCCATCCCAATACTCACTCCTTTCTTGATCCTTCCAGGCTCCGCGATGACAATTAAAAGTAATTACACCACTTTCATCCATAATTGCCGTATCATAAAACTCTAATGATTTATAATTATCTTTAATATCTTGAACTACTTTTTTTGCTTCTTCCTGAATCAAAATATTTGGTTCATAAGAGTAAACCTTCCATTTTTTATCTATTCCCAATTTTTTTGTAAACTCTTGCAACCCTTCTAATTTGTGTGCCCCTAGATCAAGAAAATGTTTCATTGTAAGATTTTCTCCATTATACGATTAAAAATTTTTGTTTTTTTAACTAGAGGATCATTAGAATCTCTCCAATTAGAATGCCAGTTAGTTGCAGCACGATAGTGTAAGAATTTGTCATCTAAATGCAATTCAAAGTTATATCCTTTTGTAACCTGATCATTCTGAATCTCAATATCACCAAAATGAGTTGGATATAGTGGGAACTCTTCATCAGTTTTTTTCATCTTGATATTATTTTTTTTAAAATAATAATAGGTATGTCCACCAACATCTGTCATCTCACCTTCAACAACACCATCAGAAAAATCAATATCCAAATCAGTTATCTTAGACATATTGAAAAACATTATTCCATTCCACATATAAGTAACTTCTCCCCTCTTTTGTGGAAGTCCTGCAATAATAGCATCACTCATATATTCTTCAATATTAAATTCACCAATCAAAAACATATCTGAATCGCAGAACAAAATAATATCATTCAAATGATTTTTTCGAATAATATTATCATATGTCCACTGGACAGTATCGGCACAAGCTTGAGCAGGATTTAGTATAGATGCTCTTTCTGGTTTTTTATAATAAGAAAATTTATTTTCAAGACAAATGGACTGGAATTTATTGGAGATGTCAGAATCAATTGAATCATCTACAATATGAAACTGATATTTATCTTTCAGAAACTTTTTAAATAAATTATTCTGAAGAATAATAAAATCTGGACGATTTACTACTGAAGTAAAAATGTGGATCATAATTGAATATTAACAGTAATTAAACTTTTCATACAATTCTTAATGGGTGATATGTACTTGGAGATCTATTTAAATCAGGCACACCTTGCAATCTAGCAAGGTCATATTTAACGCTATCGAAAAATCTTTGAGCATCACTCACATGAATTCCAATATCTGTTACCTTACATGTAGTAACTGCGTTATTATATCCACTCTGTTTGAATAAAGGATCATTGACAGAGTAGACATTAAAATATTTTTGAACTTCTGAAAATCCAGGATCTTGATTATATCCAATGACTTCGGAAGCATGATATGATATTCTTTGACACATTCTAACATAATCTGGGGTCAAATACAAGATAGAATGTCCTCCCAGCATATTATAAACACGGACAATATCATTATCAATAATATTATAATGAACAAAAGGTCCAGAAAAAGAAAAGTATCTTGCCCACTGTGATGTTCCAAGATAAACAGCATCTGCATCATCAGGAACTTCTATAATAGGTTCAAAGTTATGTAAAAGACAGTCATCCTCAAATAAAACAAATGGAGGATCAATTTCACATAACCCATTATAGTGAGCACCGGCACATCCGGCAGGAGGATTATCTGGTCTATAAGAACCCTCAACTCTAATAATAGTATCAAAACCACATTCATTAAGAAGATTTTGCATCTTCTCATTTTTTTCAGTGTGCGGTTTAAGGTTCATATAAACAGCAGAAACTTTTCTCAAATCAATTTTCATACTGGATATTGACCCATTTCAATTTTTTCTTGATTAAAAGAAGTTTGTTTTTTTAATGCAACTATCTTTGGTTCAAATGGATATTGAGGATGATTAATGAGTTCTTCCGGAAACATATAACTAGGTGATAGTGCTGTAGGAGGGTTCTCATTAAAGTATTTGTTTAAATGACTTTCATCATGCCATTTCGCAATAATACCATTTCTATCATCCTCTTCTACTCTTTCAGCAATAGTTTTTGCCATCTTTAAAAAATTAGTAGACTTTCCACCAACAAATGCTGCAGCATAATACTTATCATGGTCTTGATCGGCAACATGAGCAGTAGATTGCTTACGTTTTTCGTATGGATAAATTTCTTTATTTTCAAGGATCTTATACGGATGAAGAACTCCAACTAGATCTTTCAATACTTCTTCACCAACAGTATCAACAATACCAACATCAGCATCAAACAAATAAAGATAATCAAAATCTTTTAGATATTCTGATTCTGAATTAATATAGTTATATTTTTTAAGTGCTGGTTCTGGCCAAGGTTTATGCCCTATTTGAGAAACCTTTACATTATCAGAAGTTTCTACTTCATGATCAGTAAAAAGAAGGCATTTAATATCATGACCTTTTAAAAAGTTTTCTTCAATATTATCAAGAAGTCTTTCAACAAATTGAATATATTTATTTGTAGCAATCGTAATAATACAGATTTTCATTTAACTAAAACCATTATACGATTATCTAAAATGTCATCATCAGTTCCAACTTGAGCTCCATGTATTCTCAATGGATGTTGCAATGCCAACAATTCTAAGTATTCATATCCAACCAATGTGGACATCCATTCTTTAAATTGAGGTATTTCATTATTTTTAATATCTTCGATTATATAAATTCCACCATTTTTTAACTTATGAATAGAATTTTCAAAGAAAACTTTATTCGCATCAAAAGTATGTAATCCATCCTCAATAATAATATCAAATTCAGTATCATATAAATCTGGATGATTCCAAAGGTCTCTGATTAGATCTGGATCAGTTTGATCTACAAAATATGTTTTAATTCGTGATTGTTCATGAATTAATGACTTAAGATCGATGTCTGCACCATACAGTTCCGCTTTTGAAAAATAATCCCTAAATCCTAAAAGGGAGGATCCAGGTGCTAATGCTATATCTCCATTATGAATGGATAATCCCAATTCAAAAAGATTAATATTTTTGTCTTTTATTGGGAAAAAAACATGATTATAAAAAGTTGAATAATTATGATTATCTCCTTTGTCAGATCCATATGATGTAAATATTTCACAAAGTTTTGTTAGTTTCTCATACAAATGTTCATCATTATAGGATTTCACCTTCTCAATAATATCACCAAAATAATTAATCACTTTCTCAGATTTTCTTTTTTTACATTTTATATAAAGAGCATCACCCCATTTATACCAAGTCTCTGGCCAATGAGTTTCAACTCTTTCAAATCCATATTCATTAAGAAATTCATCAAGTTCCTCAACCATTGGATTTCCTTCATACATTTCACCACGATTAACTTCACAATAAATGTAATCAATTGCTTTTAAAGTTTTAGTAGCACCTTTGAAAACTTCGAGTTCATAACCCTGAACGTCAATATTAATAAAGTTTGCTTCATGAACTTCATAATTATCAAGTAAGTCAACTTCAACTTCTTCAGTACCATTAAAAGTCACATCGGGATGATGCTCCAAATGTTCCTTGGGTTTTAAAATTGAACTACTTTCCCCATGATTACTGCTCAAGTACATTATTGCATTACCTTTTTTGCTACCCAGAGCTACTTGATGTCCCCGAATATCAGCATTAATGTTTTGCAAACGTTCAGCAAGAACATCAAAGTTATTTGAAAGTGGTTCAAATAAAGTGATATTTTGAATCCCATTATTCACATACTCTTGTACTTCTTCACCATAATGAGCACCAATATGAACAATTCCTTTAATGTTCATATTGTATTTTTTATATAAACTTGTAAAATTAATCAGCATACTATCCTCGCAATTGTATTAAGGCAACCATCCCAGGTTAAGTGTTTTTCATACATTTCTTGTCCATAATCAACCATATCTTGATATTGACCACTTTCCAACAAAGCATCAACTTTTTCTGGAATAGTTTGAATTTCATTTTCTTTGATTAATAGACACATTTTATCCCATTCAATATATTCTGTAAAGGGAAGCCAAAACTCATCACTAATATAAATGGGAACGCATTGCATTTGAATTGCTTCATACATTCTAAATGAGGCAGGTCCAAATCCTCTTGGAGAGAGTGCAAATACTGATTTATATAGAATGTCACGAAAAACCCCAGTTCTATTGTGATCAATATTTAAAGCAAACTTATACTGAGGTAAATGAGATAAAACTTGATTCATTTTAACCCTAAGAGGATGAGTATCTCTACCTGCATATCCAACTTTATACTCCCGTATTGAATTTGGAGCGCCGTTGTGAGGATCGCAAAGAAGTGGAATAGGTTCATAGGAAGAGTTCTTACCAAGAGGAGAATTAAATCCTCCAGATGATGCAAAAATAGTACAGTTATCAATAGGAACCAATGTCCCACCATCATATTGAACTACAGTGAAAAACTTCTCATTCGGATGTTTTTCTGTAAGTTGATTACAATATTCAGTCAATGGTTGAGTGTTCTGTCCGTATTCACCACCAGGATTAACATGCCATGAAGTCCATTGAATAGGAATGTAAATATAATCCGACTCCAATTCTTTTTTTGTAGAGAAAAAAGAATATGCTCTCTCCTCGATCATAGGATTATTTCCTTGATGAGGAGGATATTGTACAGGCATTTCTGGAAGAAATTCCTGTGGTACATCAATAATTCGAATCATAATTGTGCCATTAAATTTTTGTGATATTCTAATGAGTTTGTATTCCTATTTCCAACAGAATGAGAATAACTATTACTCCTTACCCTATGATTATAACATAAATTTTCAATTATTTCAATAGAATTTCTTTTTTTTAACCAATTATAACAAAATACTATCGCATCCGCTTCAAAATATGGATAGTTTGAATCCTCATAAACATCTTTCATAGATTGAATATAATCATCACGGTGAACAAAAAAATTGCCAGTATTAATAAACCAACAAAATTCTTCCCAAAATTCAGATTTCAATAATTCCTTTGCTTCATTGGAATCAACAGATCTGAAATCATACTTAACAATTTTTCCATCCAATTTAGGATCTAATCCATCATCTACTAAATGAAGTTGGGATGGTGAATAATATTTACCTCTTTGGGCGTTAATGTTTTTTACTATTTCCAAAGAGTTCTCAAAAAAATAATTATCACTATCCAATAAGTAAACCCACTCATTTGTAGATTTTGAAACAGCAAGATACTTATTTTTAAATGCACCTACATTTGTTTCATTTCTATAAACCTTTATTTTTGGATGTGTTGATTCTATTTTATTATCAGAACAATCATCATGAATAATAATTTCAGATACAAAATCAGAACTCAGTGGAATTTCTAAAGCTTGTTCCAAATATTTTTCACAATTATAATATGGTATCGCTACTGTAATCATGACAAATTAATTATTTTTTGTTCATAATATGTAGTGGATATTTTTGAATTATCTCCACAAGCATTCCAATAACTATCAGGTCTACAACGATGATAATATTCCATTCCCTGAGTTACTTTACAATATCCACCATTATTCATCCAATGGTAAGCAAAAGCAACGCTACAGGCATAAGATGGTTCATTAAGATTTTCAAATCCAAATTTGAGTTTTTCTAAATATTTTTCTCTATTAAATACGAAATTGCCAGTATTTAAAAACCAATCAAAATATTGGGTTTTTTTAATCAAAGCATCCTGTGCTTCATCTATACCAATTTTATCATATTTAAAATTATAAATTTTTTCATCTCTATACCCATCATCACTATAGATAAAAAGTTTTTGTGGTACATAACAAATATCAGGATCTGGATTTTCAATAGATTCAATAACATTAAGAGTATCTTTAGTTGGATGATTATCACTATCCAAAAGATAAACCCAATCACAACTAGAATTTTTAACTGCTATGTACTTATTTCTAAATCCACCAAGATTTACTTGGTTTCTGAATATTTTTATTTTATCGGTATTCAGAGTACTTACTATTTTATTAAGTTTTTCCCATTCATCATCTCGGGAACAATCATCACTTACAACTATTTCTTTGACAAAATTGCTACTCAAAGCATATTCAACTGCCTGCTCAAAGTAAGATGATGTGTTGTAAACTGGTATCGCCAGGGTTATGTTATTCATATTAAAATTTAAGAAAGAATATTATTAAGATAAGTTTTCATCTTTTTCTCTTGTAAATAAATTTTGTTGGGTCTAATTTTTCCAAGTTATAATCATTATAATCATCACCAGACTTAGTATCACACCCATTACCAATATAATAAAATCCTTTACAATTACTAGCAATAGATTGTAATGCAAACTCTTCTACACATCCACCAAAATCAAAAAGTTCATACATAATATCTTCATTTTTCTGGAAGAAGTCCATAATATATTCACACCCATCATATCTAAAACATGCCCCCTCATGCATAGAATGAGCAAAACTCATATTATTATTTTTAATGTGTTGATATAGTTTAGTTTGACTAAATTTTGGCCACCACCAAATGTTTACTCGATCTAAGTGATCATTAAATGGAAGATATTTGGAATTTTGCCAGGGAATGTGATCACCATGAACTTGACAATAATGTCCAGATTCATAAAAATTTGGCATACCAAAATCTACATGATCAACTTGTACATTTTTTTGATTGATGACATGATTTTCGATTTGTGAAATATCATCCAAAACCTTATAAAAAACATCTCTCGAAGACATTACCAAAAAATAATCAAATTCATAATTATTTAAAGCATGGGACATATTGCAAGCAATTCCATGTACCAAAGATCCATGAAATGTTTTTTTATTTAATGATTCAGGAAAAACTTCAACATCTGGTATTGAAATATTTTTCATATGCTCAAACATAAAATCATTACAATTGAGTATTATTCTTTTCTTTAAAAGAACAAATTTATTAATGTTTTTTATTTGTTCCAATAAATATTCTGGATTTTCATGAACATTTATTGATATTACAATGTCATATTTCATTTTAAAAATTTAATAATGTCTTCTTTATTAATATCATAGGAATTTAAAGATTTATCATCTATCAGAATATCATAATGAATTTTCCCCATAACAAGTTGATGATATTTTACTTCCCAAGATTTAAGTTGATCGTTAGTTTGGTTATATAACTTACTATATATCTCAACAATATTTCCAGAAAATTGACTCATTCCTCTTGCAGTATATATGATGATTTTATATCCATCATCATATAGAGAATTAACTAGTTGTATTGTTTCTTTGTATGGTTGACAATATGAATATTTTTCTGGACCAAGATCTTCATATCCCGTTGGTCTAAAACAAATAACATCATCTAAATCAAATGCAATAATTTTTTGTTTGTTCATTTAATAATTTTAATTTAGAAATAATTCTAGTTTGTATTAATTTATCAGCGTTTGGAAAATGTATTTTTACTTTTTTTTCAAAATTACTATCTGATAAAACATAATGGCAACATGTAATAATAATCTGTTCTTTGGTTACCCTATGAACATCTGGAATCCATTTTTGCCACTTTCCAGAAGTATAGCATATTTCATAAAGAACATCAAATAGAAAAGTTCCTTTACACTGTTCCAAATAAAACTCAGACTCTATTTGCCCAAATTCTGGTGCAATATTGATGGCATCTAGACCGGAAGCATAACGAGTCTCAACATCAAAAGAATCAATTAAATAATCCCCATTATGTTCCTTAGACATTAATCCAAAGTTTTTTACTACTTCAATAAAATTCAAAAGTCTTCTATTATTAAAGTTTCCAGTATTTGTTCTTGTAGATAAATCCAATTGTGTCCCGGACTGAACAACAGCATATTTAATTTGAGCGTATTCTTGCTCATAAAGATGCTCTTTCACGTAAGTCAGAAACCAACTCAAATGTTCTGGTTCATACTTAAAAATTGCTTCCTCAGTCCCAACTTCATAAAGTACATTTGGATTTTTCATAAAACAAAGTTTTATGAAATAAACTGTTTTTTCTGCCGCCTCATAAACAGAGGTAGAATCTTTAAATGGATCAATATGAATTAATTGCAATTTTTCACAGTCATTCAAGAAAGAGTCAATACCATCATCTTCATTTAAACCTTGTTTTGGCCCACCATGATCTCTACATAGCAATACTTTCTTATTTTTCAAATATTCAGAAAATGTTTTAGTATCCCAGTTGCTTACATATCCACCACAATAATCTACCTGTCGTCTTGATGGAATAAGACCAATAGGATATTTTTGACCATGCTTAATTACACAATCAACTACATTTTTACTCATAGGTCCAATATAATATTTTGGGAATATCATTCAGATAACGCTAAAAACAAATTGTACTTTCCAAAATAATATAAAAACATATCAAGTGGATGTTCGTGTAGAGGAGACATGTTAATCCAAATTAAAGCAGTAAGTATTTCAATATTATTAAAATTTATACCATTTTCTTCACAAAATTCTTTAAGAATACTCTTACAGTCTATTAAAGATTTTTTAACATGAACATCACACTCGATTCCTTTAGAAAAATCAATTTTAAAATAATCATGATATAACATATCATGATTCAATACCAAGTTATGATTTAACTTAGCAAGATCATAATTCATATCACCAGATTCAATTATACCATTAAAGTCTTGTCTCCAATCAATTAATGTAAATGTATCTGAGATTAATATATTATCTAGAATAAAATCACCATGAAACCCAGTAGGTTCTTTGCCTATAATGTCTTCAAAATTTATTTGTGTAATTAGATCTTTAATCTTAGGAACTTCAACACCATTAATATAATTAACCTCATCCAATAAGTTATGCTTATCTAAAAATTTTTCAATTCTCAGTAAAGTTTTATCTTTATAAAAAGATAAAGCATTATCATAAAAGTTTTCTTGCTCTTTAGAAACCCAAAGATTTTCTTTTGCCCACTGCAATAACTCCAAAAACTTAATACGATTTACAACATCAGATAATAAATCTGCCACAACATATTCATACTTATAGAAGTTTTCGGTGCTATCTAAAAGTTTAGGAGTCAAACCACCCAAACTAGTACTTCTAAGAACTCTATCATAACAAATCTTTTTATTATGAAAAAACTTAATTACAAAATCATTTAGGATAAAAATATTTTCATCTTCCTTATCAAGAACTTGTATTGTTGCTTTTATTTTTGAACGAGTTCTTTTGAGTGCGTCAATATTTCCAATATCATACCAATCACCAATAGAGATAACTGAAAAATCATTCATTTTACAAATGACATGACAATCACTCAGATCACTGGTATTGACTGTTTTAAGAATATTTTTACAAGTGTTCCAGAAAATTTCATAATCATAAAAACCAGAAACTCCAACATAAACATAATCAAAGTTTTGCTCACCTTTTTCATTAATGGATGAAATTTTCCTATTTAAACAATTGAGAGTTCTATATGACTGACTATTATCTCCAACTCCACCAACGGACCAATTAGATGTAAAATCAACCTCGGCAATATAATTTTTTGGAAGAAGTGTATCGCAAGCATGAAAAACAAATGGGCACTGCAGATGTTCCTCACACAAAGATATAGAGTAAAGTAAACTACTCCCTTCACCCATATAGTTGTCTACCTCCACAAAGGTAATATTACGATCTGAATGTGCCAAAGTCAAATACTGCTTTACATGAGACCCATAGTGCCCCAGTGTTACAACAAATTCAATATTTTTTGTATAGGTCTCAATGATATGAGAAATCACTGGTTTATCACCAACACGAACCAAACTTTTATTAGTAAACTTAGTTAAGTTTCCAAGTCTAGAGCCAAGTCCACTTGTTGTTAAAAGAACCTTATACTCTACCATACTTATCCTCTAACCTCACAATATCATCTTCACCAAAATATTCACCAAGTTGAACTTCTATAAAAACCAATTCATCTTCGCCAATATTAGTTACTTGATGTGCTGTTTTTTTTGGGATACGAATAATATCACCAACAGAATGTTGCATTAAAACACAATCTATTTTAACTTCTGCTTGACCCTTCACAATAATCCAAACTTCACTTCTTTTGAAGTGATATTGATAACTAGGTGATTCACCAGGTTTAATAACAATTTTTTTAACTTTCGTATACTCAATATCTAAAAGATTGGTGTACGAACCCCAAGGTTTTAGTTCCATATAAATTTCCAATTTTCAAGTTTAGGTAAAAGTAACATATTTAAAAATATATTATTGCATTCAGAACCAACACATTTGCGATGTGTTTCTTTTCTTGCATATGCATGTAAATTAACTTTAAAGTTTTTCAATAAAAATGCTGCTTGCATATGATAAACAAATAAAGATACTGTGTTCTCGATAAGATGAATATCATCAGAATTTTCTAGTATCTTCAATACATCCACCAAATTTGGTGAAATATTATGAAGATTGACAACCTTAGAATGTTTTAAATACTTCCTATCTATAAGGTTTTCATCATAGTCACATATGACTGAATATGGTTCAGTTAGGTTTAAACTATCAAAAAGTTTTTCTTCAAGATCTACTTTTCTAGAAAAAAAGAAATATTTATTTTTAACTTCTGAATTGATACCAAGTTTGATATAGAAATTATCAGAATTTGATGTTGGTCCGATATGTTTATAGTCTTCTAAGGGATTATGATTACTCCAATAATTACCACTACCAACTCTAGAATAATATTCATTAACTCGGGTATCAATTACATCTTCATTGGTGCATATGCTCTCAAACTCATGATCCATTATTGTAGATATTTTTGGATTATCTCCATACAATAATTCTACAAAGTTTTTACGAGTCTCATTATATTCCAAAACAAGATAGACTTTTTTATAATGATAATGTTGAATTAAATAACGAACTAGACCATTTATACTTACCCAATCCCCAAAAGCATCATAATGTCTTACAAATATGGTTTTCATACAAAGGCAGGATAATCAGTACAAACACCAAAAGAATTATTAAAAACGGAAGTGTTAGTTAAACTAAGAATCTCATTTTCAGTAATGAGTGGAATAATAGTATTATCACCAATCTTCATTGAAAGATCGTGCAACCAGATCTTTCCAGTTGTCGTGTAAGTAAAGGGGTCATTAGTATGGCAGAAAGAATGATATGCCCAACATTCAACTGCCGCTTCAATATTTTTACAATGCAACCAAAGGTAATCTCTACGCTTATCTAACCAGTTATGATCAATTTTATATTGAGATTCATCATGTCCCAACCAAAGTTCATCATTAATTGAACGAACATCAATTTCTACATCATACCCACTACCAATCGCACAATCAATATAACTTGGACGATTCTCTTTATTCGGCACTGGTCCACGAATATTACCGCGATGAGAAATAATTTTCATAGTTCTTCAATCCTCAACGATTTATCTTCAATAAACAAATCATAAAATGGTTTATCTGTTCTCAGTTCATGATACTTTGCACCCCATTCTGTGAGTTGCTGTCTGGTTAGTTCAGTCCAATCTATTTGTTTTCTAGATCCACGAGCAGTCCAATAAACAATAGTATGTCCTTCATCATAAAGTTTATTAATTTTTTCTATATTTTCCAGAATAGGTTTTGCCTTTGAATAGTCATGAGTGGTTCCAAAATCAACAGATGTTTCTCTGTGACAAATGGTTTCATCAATATCAACATAAATCACTTTCATTGGTACATATCTCTTCTATAGTTTTCATTTGGACATCCATCAACCTCAGCAACTTCTTGTTCGGTCAAGAACTTAACTTCTCCCAAAAGTTTTGCTCCAATAAAAATATCTGCGGATTTTTCACACATTAGAGTAGAAGCTGAGCAATCTTTTTTAGATGCAGATGCTGAAATTATACCATGATTTTGTAGAAGAATCAACTTAGGAAAATACCCCTGATCATCCACAAACTTTGATACATGCTTATCAACTAACTTTAAAATTGATTCGCCAGGAGGAGCATAAGGAACAACACAGGACTTAATTCCATTTCTCACAATCTGATCGGGGAACAATCTGTGTTCTGCAAAATCATAGATTGATTCCGAACAAAGAATCTTGGTTGTATGTGGAGGATGAGTATGTGCGATAAAATTAATATCAGTAAATGTCTTCATAATCCAGGCATGGAATGAAGTTTCAATGCTTGGTTTCTTATGGAGAAGTTCTATCTGAGCACCATTTGTATTGCACAATGTCAGGTATTCTTCTGATAGTGTGTGAAGACTTGTACCACTTGCCTTGATTAAAAAGGTATTTTCATCTACTCTTACAGAAACATTTCCTTCACCACAAATGGTGTAATCACTAATCTCTCTTGCCAGTTCTAGTATTTCAGACATCTTTAATAAAAGTTTCTAGAGTATTTAGATTTACTTTCCAAGGTGAGTTTAAACCACCAGAAATAGAAAGAGCACTATCACTGTCAACAGTTTCTTCCACCTTTTCTACAAACTCAGTATGATTGAAATGGTGAAGTTGTGTATGCATCATAGAATACTCAAAGCGAGTATTCACATCAAAAAATAATGGACTATTTATTGAAATAACCTTTGTTTTTTGTGGTGAGAAGATTACATTACACATACCACCACCAATAGGACCGGCAACATGCTTTGCTGAGTTAAACAATCCAATCTTCTCTTTCATCGTCATATTTTCACAGAAGACCTCCTCATATCCATAAGACTTGAATAGTTCTACTACTTCATCCTCATTTACACAACGGCGGCGTTCTGTATAGTTGGTGCCAATGTTTTCAAAGTTATTATGTAACCAGGTTCTGCGGGATACATAGATCTTCTCTGGCCCCTGATACTTACCTTTCATACGGTGGATAATATCAAATACCCCAGAATGTGGTGAAGTATTTGAAAGACCATTATGAGTCAACGAAGAACCCACTACAACCGTGTCATATAGAGTTTCTTGGTTTAGAAACACCACATCATTTGGACCTATTCCTAGGAGTTCCAGGCACTCCCAGACGAAGGGATACAAGTCATCTCTACCCTCTGGTGGACTTACAAGAAGTTTCAGATCTGTATTAATCTCCTTTTCATTGAAGTACGAATAAAGATAAGGCAAAGTATCATAGATAAAATGATAGTAGTTTGCCATATTATACACAAAGTAAAACACAGGAACTGAGAAGAAGTTCTTAAAGTCAAATGGATGTTCTACATCATATTCCATGGTTTCTTCATAAACTGTTCCCCGACCAAGAGACATAAACATCTCTTTGGTTGGGAGGTGTAGTTTATGAGTCTGATGTGAATAAATTAATGGTTGAGGATAATGCTTTGAGAGTCCAGTAAACTGACAGGAAAAGAAGTAAGCAACTTCAATATCTCTACCATTTTCATCTCTTTCTTTGATTTGTTTTGTTCTTCCAGAATTCCAATAATGTATTTTATTCATAAACAATCCATTCTCCAGATTCTTCCATTTTCGCATAGTTAAAGAATTTAGGTATCTTCATTCTAGCATATTTGTGAAGATGGAACTGAGGACCTTTTAGGTTTCCTGAGAAATATAAGAAGTAGCAAAGTATTCCATAAAGACTATCATATAGATGAACTTCCTTTGCATTTTCAATGACCTTAATCATATCAATAATTTTTGTTGATCTATCGTTCAAATAAATTAAAGGATAATTTGCTTTTGAAAGGTCCATTTCATCAACATGGTGAATGACCGAATATTCATTAGTTGTGACTAGTTCATTATACATGTCGTCTTCAGCAACAGGATCTCTGAGTATTTTGAAGTAGTCAAAAGCAATAGAATGATCTAATCCAGATAATGTGTAAAATCCAATTCGCTCGTCAAAATCTGGATCTTTAGCATCTCTCTCTTTTATATGGTCAATATAGTTCCATGCAGTTTTTCTTAGTGATTCACAATTTATTTTTTGTATCTCAGTTCTAGGTATAAAATTTTGTCTCAGACAAACTCTAGTAAAAGAATATGAGCACTGATGACCATCCATGAGGAACAAATAACCTTCATCAAAAAATCTTCTTGCCAATAACTCTATTTCTCCCTGATCTGGACAAGTAACAAAGATTAATTCAAAATCTGGATAAAGTGCTTCTAAAAATTCTCTTTGATGAGGAAGACATATCAATGATACGGATTTATATAAAGTTTTATAATATCTAACCATTCCAGCATGTTGGATAAGATCTGTCCACCCCCAATGCAACATCAAAACAGCATCTATATTTTTATCACTTGGTAAAGTAGTCATTTTGATACTCATAAGGATGCCATTCGACTTTGTTAAAGAATCTCTGCCAGTATTGATAAGTTTTTAAATCGTTTGGAGTTCCCCAACAAATGTAATTATCTATCTCAAAGTTCTTAACTTTGTATCCTAATAAAATTGCTTCATTAAGTATACTATCAACATAAAACTCACCGTTAGTTCTTACATTGTTCTTATATAATGATTCTAGAGAACGGAAGAAGATTTCTCTTGAACGGAAAAACATTGTTCCAGTAATAGCAAATTCCTTTACTGGATCAGTTCCTGTAAACTTTTTAACATCAACTTTACTCACATTTCCATCATCATCACATTTAACCCAAGAGTATGCATCTGGTTGCAAATGACTTGTGTAGTTATTTCTATAAGTCCAAACAACAATATCATTTGTATCATCATTAACTAACTCCAAAAACTTATCAGCATCATAGAAGACGCCATTATCACAAGCAGAAATTAAAAAAGAGGAATCTGGATCACATACATTAACTATTCGTTCAGTTGTACATGCTTGACCTTCCAGAACTTCTTCAATCCATACAGTATTTTGTCCAGGAGACTGATGACCTTTTAAACATGCATAAATGATGTCATCTGTTTTTGGTAAGCAACGAACTGCCTGATCGACCATATTCTTTCCATTTACAGGAATAAATGGTTTTGGTTGCTCATAACCTTCTTTCGAAAACCGACTACCAGCGCCAGCCATAGGAAGAGCAAGAATGCAGTTTTCAAGTCTTACTTCTTTCTGTACTTCAAGTGCTTTGCGATAATAGTTTGACCAACTATTATAAACATCAAGATCAAACGGAGTTCCCCATTGAAGCATATGAGGAACTTCATAAACTCGGTTATCTAAACCATCACTAATGAGTAAGTTGTAAACAAGACTTACATAATACTCACCGTTGATGTTGATATCTCCATCCATTAATTGTTTAAAATATTTCTTTACATAACTTCCTTTCTTAAAGTAATACGTTCCAGTCGAAGCAAACTCAGACATCTTATCGTCCGTAAATGGTTGCTTCTCACGAATTTCTGCAATCTTATTATTCTCATCCATTTTGCAGAAAGCATAGTTATCGCTTCCTAACATATGAGGATGAAATCCAGTGTAACAAACGACGCATCCATCACACTCGGTTTCATCCACAAACTCTTTAAAGTGTCGATAGTCCCAGTACATTGAGAAATCGCAATAATTTACAATAACTTGTTCGTCATCATTAATTAACTCTTCAAATTCAGATACTGTGAATACAGGACCTTTTTTATGTATGGGTATTTTAAGTATTGTTTTCTTCTCTATAAGTTTATCTAATACTTCTACAATATCAGTTTCTACCTCGTGGTTATCATTAATAATAAAAACAAAATCACTATTATCTGGATATAGACTAACAATATGCTCAATAACTTTCTTTCCGTCTATTTCTATAAGATACTTTGGTATTGTATATCCAGCAGCAGAGAATCTACTACTCATACCGGACATTGGAATAATGACTTTCATAAGTGGAACTTTTTTAATATTTATTTTTTAAATTACAATCCACCCAGGACAATAAAGGTCACTCAGATCTTTTGAGGCATCTGGTCCAGCAAACCAAATACTCGAAGCAACAGTCTTTTTACTCTTTGCCAACCAAGAACCCCACCAAGAGAATGAAGAGTTAGCAATGATGTGATATGCACAGAGAGACTGAAGGCAAAGATCAACTCCAGTATTATTACCTTCAGCAAAGATAAATCGATCACCTTGAAATAATTCCTGTTCCCTACACCACTCAATACCATCAGAAAATACCATCACAGGGATCTCTTCAGGCATATGCGAAAGTCCTTGAGTATAATATTCAAGTGTTTGAACTGGGTGATGAGGGTACTTTAAGTAATCTCCTCTACGCAGATGAATTGATATGACTTCAGTATCACCAAAGTTAGATTTAAATGCTTCTTCTGTTGGTTGTCGAATATCATCTACAAAAGTGAGTGCCTCACGAATTTGTTTTTCAATATGTTTAAAATATTTTTCAGTTTGGAAATATCCATAAAGACTGATATTATCTGGACAACGTTCCCAAAGGGTTTGGTCTAATCCAAAGTTCTCTTCCATGACCTTAGGAAAGTTAGTAACGTGTTTTGGTACCTCCGGAATTTTAAAACACTCAAACATCGTGATATCTGAACTAACAACATTAGGATCTCTTGTAGCTACAACTTCTCTTGGAGGAAGACAATACTCATATCCGTGCCTTTGAGCAAGACCACGAAGAGCAGTGTATTGAAACATCTGGTTACCAAGTCTACCCAGATTTCCTAAATCATCATTCGCAAGCATTTTCTTTATACCATTCATAAGTATTTTCAATACCTTCACGAAGACTAATCTTTGGTTCCCAACCAAGTGATTTAATCTTATCCACATTTAGAACTTTTCTTGGAGTCCCATTAGGTTTAGAAGTATCCCAACGAACCTCTCCAGTATATCCAATTACATCTACAATTTTTTCAGTCAAAGATTTAATTGTAAGATCTTCTCCAGTTCCAATATTAATAATTTCCGAATCATCATAATTTAACATACAATAAATAGATGCCTCTGCCATATCATCGACATGAAGAAATTCACGCATCGCAGATCCATCACCCCAACATTCAACATAAGGTGCATTTGATTCCTTTGCTTCATGGAAACGACGAATTAATGCCGGAAGAACATGTGATGTTTCAAAATCAAAATTATCATTAATACCATAAAGATTTGTAGGCATTAATGAAATGGCATTAAACCCATACTGTTGATAATATGCTTGACACATTTTAATACCAGCAATCTTTGCAATTGCGTAGGTATCATTTGTTGGTTCCAAAGGACCAGTCATAAACTGATCTTCTGTAATTGGTTGACTCGCAAACTTTGGATAGATGCATGAAGAACCAAGAAAAACTAATTTCTTAACTTCATAACGATAAGCGGCATCAATTACATTAGTTTGAATCTGTAAATTATCTCTAATAAATTGTGCGGGATAATCACTGTTTGCTTTTATTCCACCAACTTTAGCAGCCGCAAGAAATACATACTCTGGTCGATTAACTTCAAAGTATTTTTCAACATCATTTTGATCTCTCAAATCAAAATGAGTTCTTGGAGCAGTGTATATGTTTTTATATCCTTTATAAATTAAATTTCTAACAATTCCAGATCCAACCATTCCATTGGCACCTGCAACTAAAATCCTACTATCATTGTCCATAAATGCACATATCCTCTACTAATTGTTTAAAAGAAATCTTTGGTTCCCAACCTAGTTTTTCCTTTGCCTTAGAGGCATCACCTAACAAAGTCTCTACTTCAGCAGGTCTAAAATATTTAGGATCGACCCTAATGACTATTTTTTTACTATTCCTATCATAACCAACGGTATCCAAACCTTCATTCAACCACACAATATTCATACCAAAATAAGGTGCCGCTTCCTCAACAAAATCTTTTACTGAATATTGAGTTCCAGTAGCAATCACAAAGTCTTCAGGTTTATCTTGTTGGAGCATTAACCACATTGCCTCTACAAAATCCTTTGCATGTCCCCAATCACGTTTTGCATCAAGATTACCAAGATAAAGGCAATCCTGAAGACCAACAGAGATCTTGGAAAGTGCCTGAGTAATCTTGCGGGTTACAAATGTCTCACCACGACGGGGAGATTCGTGATTAAACAGGATACCACTACAAGCATACATTCCATATGCCTCACGATAGTTCTTTATAATCCAGTATCCGTAAAGCTTTGCCACACCATAAGGAGAGCGAGGATAAAAAGGTGTGGTCTCCTTCTGTGGGGTTTCTTGAACTAGTCCGTAGAGTTCGCTTGTAGATGCCTGATATATCCGCACACGGTCTTCCATACCAAGAAGACGCACTGCTTCAAGGATACGGAGAGTTCCCAGAGCATCTACATCAGCAGTGTATTCAGGCATCTCAAAGGATACCTTGACATGACTTTGAGCACCAAGATTATAAATTTCATCTGGTTGGACTTTTTGAATAATTCTAACTAGGTTAGTAGAATCAGTAAGATCACCATAGTGAAGACTAAGACGATCATAAATCCCATCAATTCTGTGAGTATTGATAAGAGAGGATCTCCTAACGATTCCGTGTACTTCATATCCTTTTTCTAAAAGCAATTCGGCAAGATAAGATCCATCTTGTCCAGTAATGCCAGTAATCAAAGCAATTTTCATAAAACTTCTACTGTCTCAAGATCATGTAGAATATATTCCATTAGCATATCATAATCATCTAATGGTTCTCCAGAAAATATAACTCCTTCATTTTGGTAAAACCTTTTAACTTTTTTATAAAGTTTAGGGCTTTTTACATCAAGATAAAAATTACCATTTGCGGCATCACGA
>Ga0209354_10000335_pt1 | contig 22161 bp, 38 predicted proteins | sample LauGreSpBDMM15DD_2_FD_187562 | JGI IMG/M metagenome (GOLD analysis project Ga0209354, IMG submission 187562) | Freshwater lake microbial communities from Lake Michigan, USA - Sp13.BD.MM15.DD (SPAdes) (version 2) | ecosystem: Environmental > Aquatic > Freshwater > Lake | place: Lake Michigan...
ATCTCTGCGGAGCTGGCGCAGGATGCTGTCTCAGTGGACTTCGCACTTCAGGACGTGAACAAATGATTTTTTTCTCGACAACACCCGAACCGAAAAGCGCGGTCGCGACTACGACGCGCACGCTTGAAAAGGCAATCACGGATGCGTTTATCCGATATTTGCAGGCTGAATTTGAAAGCGACTTGACCGTCACATCGTCGGAGAACTTCGCCGCGATGACGCTGCCAGCGTGCTTTGTAAAGGCAACCCGGCAGTCGGAGTCGATTACGAACAGCGCGATTTTTCAATTCACGATTGACGTTGTTTTAGCCGTCCAAGCAGACGACGCAAACGCGCAAACTCTCGAAAATCTCTGGGCTGAATTGCTGTGTGTGACGCATGATGTCTTTGGAATCGTGGACAAGCTCAACGCTATTGAGCCTAAATCCTGCCAAGTTTACGGCGTTCTGAGAGACGGGCCGGTTGCACTCTCGACAACCGACCGGCACTTTTTGCGGAGCGTCTCTGTGACGGTCCATACTGGGCTTCTCTAAGGTGAGAGCCGCGCTCGCCATCCTGCTTCTCGCATTGTCGGCATGTACTCCGACAAACCCCGAACGGTGGATGGAAATGGAGCGCAACGCCTGTCTGCCGACCGCAATCGCAATGGACGCAGGGCTTCGCAGGCAGGGCGTCACCAGTCGCGTCTTGCAATACGGCTACCAGCGCAACGGCAAGATTGCCGGTCATGCCGTGACGACATACTTCTTTGCGCCTGGGGAAAACAAACTTTGGGCATACGACTTCGAAGGCAGTACTCGCATCCGGGCATTCATCGACAATCCAATTCAGGTCGCGACGCAAGCGGAGATTGCGCGCGGGCGAAATACGCGCGTTGTCTTTGCCGAGTTCCTCAACTGAGTTGACATTTTTTGCGGGTATGGCCGCATCCGTCATCACCTCATCTTCTGCCGCAAGTGTTACTTTCGGCGCAACCGCCGAAACTGGCATCATCCTTTCCTCGTTCAACCGCTCCGTCCAAGGTCAGAAGGCTGAACTCATGGACGAAGACGGCGATATTGTCGCTATCTCCACCTACGGACGCACCGCAACCATCTCGATCTCCGGCGCAATCAACGGATCGAGCGGAGTTGCCACGGCATCCGTCGGCAGTCTCTTAACCATCGCAAATGCCACCACTGAATTTGGCGTGAGCGGCGGCAAGATCGTTGTCGATAGCGTCTCGTCCGAGCAGAGCAGCGACACATTCCGCACCATGACGATTCAGGCGACGCAATACCCGAGCATGTAATTTCTCGCACCCGCTCGCACGCGCCCGCTGACAGACCGGCTAAAGTCTGTCGCCTTTTTAAAATATGAACACCGAAACAATACGAGACAGCGAACAGTACTTTTACACGCCGAACCTGAAGGTCGCCACGGCGCTCGTGACTCTGGGCTTTCTCCCCAAGATGCCTTGCCCGATCACTCGAACCGTTCGCTCAGACGGGCGGGAATCAACTGTTTTTTGGCTTGACGCCGTGAATGCCAAAGGCCAGCGCGCCGAAGATGTCTTTACCGGAATGACGAAGGGCGGCGAAGCACTCAACGAAAGCGACCCTGAGAATCTGCTTAATTACATCCGCGCCGCACTCGCCAATCGCGACGTGCTCGTGGACTGGATTCGCAACACACCGCGCCGGATCGAAGTTGAAATCAAGGGCAAACGACTCCTCGTCCGCGAAGACGCAACCGATGCAGACAAGAAACAAATCATCCAAAACCTATGAACACCGAACTACTAACAGACGACGAAGTACTCCGCGAAGCTGGCATGCGTGAAGGCACACGCAAAACAGGCAAGTGGAAACTCAGACCATGCGTGCCCGGCACGATCTCAATCATTCGCTCAAACATGCTGGAGAAGCGCGACGAGTTTTGGTTTGTCGCCGCATTTGCATTTGTGCACATCGCACCGCTTGAGGACGTGCTTGCCGTGGACAGCGACCAGATCGCGTTCAACAAGGCGGTGCGCCGTTGGCAACTCGACAACCTGACGACAATCGACGAACAGAACGAACTCTCCGCGCTCGTATCCGCAGCGTGGGACAAAGTGAACGCCGCAGAGACTAAAGCTCAACACGCTTCAGGGGCTAGTCCGAGCGGGGGAAAGTAGCATCCCCCAACTGGCTCGCGTCTTACGTCTTTAGGCTCGCGAGCGCGACCGGCTGGGGGTTCAAGGAATGCATGTGGGAAATCCCGTATGCGGCTGGGCTACAAATTCTCGACGCCGATTCATTCTCTCGAGGCATCCCGCGCGAGTACACGCGAAGCAATGAGAAGGAGGATTTTGACGCGCTCGCCGAAATAGAGCGGATTCTCAAAACTCACAAAATTCACAATGTCCGGGAAATTTAAATTCGACGCGCAAAAATTCAGAGAGATCCTGAAGGATTATTCCGAGATCGTTGAGAAGACAATCCCCGACTGCGTGGCGCTCAATGCTCGCCTGCTTTGCGTAGAGTTGGCGAGGCGGACGCAGCCTTTTGGCAACAGCGAGGCTGTAAAGAAAACAGGCGAAAAGGCTATTGTCCGAGACTTACTTGGGAAGGGCGGGTCTGGAACAACAAGGGCCGGATTGTTTATGGGGTCAAACGCAAGCGAAGACGATGGTTTTAAGTATTATGCTGAAGGTCCAAACGTTCGCTTGTTTATCAGCAAAGATGGGCATGCTTACGGAACAGACAAAACTTTTTTTCGGCCAGACGCTTCGCAAGATGAAATGCGAGCATTCCACAAGGGAAAATTTGTGAACGGCAAAATGTCCTCTGCGGGATCGCGGACGCGCGACGTTGGACGCTGGAAGTTTATTGAAAAAATGGTTGTCGGAAAGGATGCGTTAAAGACATACGTGGACAAGCAAATACTAAAGGTTGGATGGGTGAAATCCGCTTGGGCAGCATGCGCTAACGAGCTTCCTTCCGTTATATCAGGACGGGCAACAAGAGGGATTCCCACGTGGGTTACTCGACACGACAGCCCAAACTCAGACGTGAAAAATCGTTTGAACGACAAGGAAAATCCAAGGGTTGTACTCAAAAACCGTACGGGTTATGCCAGCCAAGTTTGCCCGCCAAGCGAACAGCTCAAAGCCTCGCAGGTCGTAGTTGCCAAAATGAAAAAGCAGATGGCGTTGATCCTGAAGAAGCGCAAAAAGACTTTGACTGAATAGCCTAATATATGGCGGACGTAACAGTCGAATTTGGAGCAAAGGACGCGGGACTATCGCAGACGTTGAAGAACGTCCAAAAGGAACTCGCCGAACTTGACACGCAGCAGAGGACAACGGCGATGTCCGCCGATGAGTTTCAAAAAACTCTCAGTCGCACCAAGCAACTTGAGGGGATGGAGAAAAAACTTAGGTCGATGGGGGACGCAGCTTCAGACACAGCGCCCAAAATTGATCGACTCGGGAAAGAATTGCAGGACGTTGGCAACAAATCCGAAAATGCTGGCGGATTATTTGACTCGTCATTCGCGAAAATTACAGGCGCATTTACGCTCGGAAATGTCGCTGCCGCTGGATTCAACAAGGCAATCGATCTTGCATTTAGCGGTGCGCAAATAATGGCTCAGGGATTTGGTGACGCGCTTGATCTTGGCGGACGGCTTACAGATCTAAGTGCACGAACAGGCGAGGCAGCGGGCAAGTTGCTCGTATTGGAAACCGCTTTCAAAAACGCAGGGCTCGGAGCCGAGATGGTGGGAACCGTTGTAAACAAACTGCAAAACTTCATGCAGGATGCGGCCAACGGCGGAGACAAACAAGCCACCGCAATGACCGACCTGGGGATTTCGTTGGCAGAACTCAAAGGCAAGACGCCAACCGAGCAGATGAAGATTTTCGCCGACAAGATCGCGGCGATTGAAGACCCTACGCAGAGAGCATCGATGGCGTCTGAAGTATTCGGTGACAAGCTTGGCGGTAAGTTGCTCCCACTTCTTATAGGATTCTCACCGGCTCTGGATGATGCTCGCGGAAAAGTCGGCTCGTTAGAAAGCATAATGAATGAAAGCGCCGCGACATTTGACGCAGCGGGCAAATCAATCGATGCAGTGAAGGGGAAGCTGGTTGCATTTGCAGCAGGCGTGCTTAACCCAGTCATCCCTGCGGTTAGCGGCCTCGGGGAAGAAATGGCCAAAGTGGACTTTGCATCGTTTGGAAAGCTAGTTGGTGATGTTTTAGTTCAAGACATTGAAAATTTCAAGAATGCGACTACTGGATTGAACGCAGCTTTTAAAACCCTTAATTCGGGGCTTGAAAAAATAGTGACTAAGGTTGTCCCTGTTGACAATGCCGTTCAAAAAGTTGGCGACTCAACCGAGGGTCTTTACAACCTTTTTGAAAAAGCCCGCGTATACTCAAACCCCCTTGCTCTTGCTTTTGATTTACTGACAACTCATGGTGAAAAGCTCCGCGCCAGCCAAAAAGATGTCGGAACAACCGTTGCAACTTCCACCGAAAAAATTGAAGAGCTTGGAGAAAAAGCGAAAGAAACAGGCGCGGAAATCGGATCGGCATTTTCTTTAAGCTCAGACTTCAAGCCTGCCATCGACGGAATCAGCTCTGCATGGTCGAATTTCAACAGCGAGATAACTGGCACCACGCCACTGCTGGAGAGCAACTATTCGTATGCCGACTCTATCGCTGGAAAAATCGACGAGCAAACGCAAGGGATTGGGCTGCTTTATAGTAAGCTTGACGATCAGAAAGACCTTGAACTTTTAATCAATGACATCCAGACCGTCCGCGTCAAAAAAGAAGAAGAAGCCGCAGCCAAGCAGGCCGAACGCCAGTCCGATCTCCGCGAAAATCTCGAACTCGACCTGCAATCCCTAAAGGCAAAGATCAGCGGAAACGAGCAAGAAGAAAAGGCTCTCCAGTACAAGAAAGACTACAACGCCGCGCTGAAACAGGCCATCGACGCAGGCATGGGCCAGCCTGAAGCGAAATCATTTGCGGATGAAATTGCACGCGCTCGCCGCGAGCAGGCGGGCATGAATACGGAACTCTCCACCTCGGCCAATCTCCTTCAATCTATCGCGCAAGCCGAAGGCAAGAAAGGCACTGGGATAGGCGGGCTGGAAGAACGCGGACAGAAGCAAATCGAGAAGGGACAATTTCAAGCGGCGAAAAGAACAGCCGAGCAGATCCAAAATAAAGAAGTCGAGGCGGATATTCGCGGATCGGGACGGACCAAGGACCGCCGAAGCATGGCGGACATCGGCAAGGACTTTGGTCTGAGTCAACAAATGGGTGAGTCAGGCAGCGAATTTGCCAAGCGCGTCAAAGACGTCAAAGAAGGCAAGGCGACGCCTGAAAAATTTGGGAAATCAAAACCGCTTGCAGAAAAACCATCGGTCGACAAGCCCGGCAAAGACGGAAAAACCAAAGAAGACATGGGCAAAGACAAGCCGATGTCACTGGAGACCCTTGTGCTCGAAATCAAAAACATTGTCGCAAAAATTGAACCCAAGCTGCCACAGCAGGCACTCGCATAATAAATCATGGCATACACATACCACGGCACAAGCAACCTCATCACAGCCCCAGGGCGCTCGGTGCAGACATTCCCGAGCGGCCTTGTGCGAGTTGAGCGCACATACATTTGCAGGCGCGGAGACGAGGCGCGCTATCGCTCAGAATTGGCCGTCGGGAACCTATTGCCAGACGATGAAGTCACGCCCGCAATCGACGGGCTTTACATTTTCCCAGAGCCGCAAGAAATGGCTCGGGATGACGGATTTTACGAGTTCCGCGTGACGGCATATGGAAGAGCGAACACAACGGGCTCAGAGCAAATTTCCGAAGAATTTACAACAGAATCCGTGTCGTTGCTGGATAGAGTCACTGGACAGGCTGTGCTTAAAAACGATTTACTCACGAAGGAAGTTGTATTGACTGAAGGGGAGACCATTTCGCCAACGACTAAGGCAATCAAGGGGACGCCAACAATTGTGTTCGATTATGGGGAGATTGGAGATTTAATCGTAAACCCAAACAAAAGACTTTACTCGGTTGCAATCCGAAGTTATTCGGCACGAAATTATGGCCGTTTCTCCGAAATCACCGTGGTTTACGGTCCATTTTTGCTGCTGCGCGCTGATTAAAAATGGGCGCCAATCCTCCAGTCGATTTCCAAGAATGCGTCAAACGCCCGCGAGGCACGACGGGCAGTGACTACCCTTACGCCATAAGCGCGCGGGATCTCATGCAGAATTTCGTCTATGCAACGCTTGATGCCGACGTGAGCTTGATTGAAGAGACGACCGGCACGGGTGGGCACAAGCAACGCAAGCTGAAAATCCCCGCACTGCCGACATCTGGAACTTACGTTCTCGGGGCCGTGAGCGGCGCATTTACGTGGATTGCAACTCAGGATTGTTAATCCATGCCAACCGTAAAGCTGAAAAACGGAAATGTTGTCACCAAGATCGTCAACAACGAGCAACGTATAAGTTGCTCGTGCTGTGAACCGGAGTGTTGCACTTACCCCGCCTCGTTATTAAACGACACTTACACATCAGACGACCTTCCTGATGCCCTGACAGTAAACTGGGCGGGGCATTTGGTTGGCAACATAGTTAAAAGCGGCAGTTCCTATGCCAGCGCCAGCGTGACATTATCCGTAATTGGTGGCCTTTGGACATTGACGGATACCAGCCCTCTTACTGCCGCCGTGCGAACAGTTGGAAACTGCCTGATTCAAGGCGACGGCGGCTTAACGCCGGACGGGGATTTAATAGAAGATCAATTTTCTGCCTGTTATGAGGCAACGTGGAGCAATGACCAGTATGATAATGGGCCGGGCTCAGCTTTAATTATCCGAAATAATTTGTGTTATTGGGAAAGCATTGATTCAGTTTCGTATTTATTATTGGGTCCCTATACGCCTTTTGGAGCAGTTGGAATATGGGAATTTGGAAATGATATAAGAGGAGCGGTTACAAAATCTGGGGAGTCTCCAGAAGGAACATGGGATGACGTCGGCGCTTATGTTGACCTCCAGATAACGGCTGTATCTTGCCCATGATTTGCACACATCAAAGTCGCCCCACTGGCAAAGACACGGGCCGTAGATTTTGCGCTCTCGGCCTCTACGGCGGAAAACCATTTGTCGGTAATTGTCGCGCGTGCATAACAAACGGAGAGAACAGGCCGGAATTTGCACGGCAGCTTCAAACGAGAGCGGAGACTTCACATCCCGACGCCGCAGCAAAAATCAGCGGGTGCTGTGACTCCGCACGCAATTATTTGACATCCTCCGCCATTTAACATGGCACGCGACCTTTTCATCGATCTTACCAACAATCGGCTTGCAACGAGCGAAACAAACCTCTCTCCATCCGCGCCGGTAAAATTCACAAAAGGCGACACAGGCACTTTCAACCTTTACTTTTTGCAGGCGACCGGAATCATCGGCGCGCCGTTTAGCGTAGTCGATAAGTCGGCGGCGAGCGTGAAATTGGGAATCGGCTCACGCACAGGCACGCCGGAGACTGGAGCGTACACGCTCACCTTTGGCGGAGACACCACAACCGCTCTGGATTCGGCTGTAACAGCCGGACAGGTCCAGACCGCGCTTAACGCGCTTGCAGCGATCTCCAGCGCGGGCGGCGTGACAGTGACCGGCCAACTCTCGGAGCAATTCACAGTTCGATTTGCAACCGCAGGCACGCGCGGGAGCATCACAGCCGATGTCTCGCAACTCATTCCCGATACCGTCGCCGTTATTGGCGAGCGCGTGGCAGGCAGCGCAACCGCAAAAGAAGTGCAGGAAATTGAACTGCGCTTGGCTCCTGCCGTCTTTCAATCAACTTGGACCGACCTATCGACTGCCGTGACGCCAACGCTTGTGACGACGATCACAGGCTCTACAACGAACAACGAAGTCCAACGCCTATCGTTTTCGCAAAAACCATTCTCAGGCACTTACCGCCTGACAACGCCAAGCTCGTCAATCACGATCGGATCTCTTGTCACTGCGGGCGTATTCATCGTTGCCTCGAATCACGGCCTTGCACTCAACCAACCTGTCACGCTGACAGGCTTCTCGGCGTTGACCGGCTACTCAAACGGCACGCAGTATTTCGTAAAGGATCTCCCGCAGCCGACTCAGTTCACAGTTTCTGTGACGGCAGGTGGCACGGCGCTGACAGGCACAGCCACAACCGGCAGCGTCCTGACGACACTTCGCCAGACAGATCCACTTGCAGCCAACGCAACCGCATCAGACATCGCATCCGCATTGGCCGCGCTTGATTCGATCGGCTCTGGCGGCGTCACAGTCGCAGGCATTGAAGGCGAGTACTACGACATTACCTTTGCAGGCGCCAAAGGCTTCGCTGACCTGCCAGTGATGACAATCCAAAGCGGCCTGACGGCCAAGCCTGGCAAGACCGCAAGCGTCAATTTTGCAACCTACGCTCTGCGGGATTTGGTCGGCAACGATCCAAGCATCGACCTCGATATTGAAATTGAACTCACCGAAGGCGGTACACGGCAGACCGTGATTCTCAGCGCGTGTTCAGTCTCGGAGGAACTCATCGATGCGGATGCGTTCTCTCCCGTCCCTCAATTCTCGCTGCCGATCAACTCCGTGGCAGTCTCGGCCTATACGCTCGCGCTCTCGGACGCATACGGCCTCATCAACGCGACAACCGGCATGACGATTACCGTTCCGCCAAACTCGACAGCGGCATTCCCGACCGGCTCGCAGGTGCTCCTCTACCGCTCCGCAGTCAGCGGCGTGGCTGTGACGGCGGGCGCTGGAGTCACGATCAATGCGGCGGGCGCTGCCAGCAACCTTTCGAGCCAGCACAGCGTGGCTTCTCTTATGAAGCTTGGCACGGATAGCTGGGTATTCGCAGGCGACATTTTCTAAAAAATGATTCTCAGCTTCCCATTTGTCTCAGCTTCTTTCGACGCGGACGCGCGGGCGTATATCAACACCAGCGGGGCGACCGACCGCGCGGCGATCAACCATTTCGTCAAGGGAGTTAAAAAACTCGGCCTTTACAGCAGCATGGTATGCTGGCCGCTTCGCTCATCGCAGAACGCAGGGACAGGCACGACCGCTTACTCGCTCGGTGGGCTGGGGACATACAACGGCACGCTCATCAACGGGCCGACTTGGGGGGCGGATGGGGTTTCATTTGGAGGCAATACGCAACGGATCGAGTACAGCCCGCAATTTGCAGTTGATTTTACTCGGGGTGGATATTCTGTCCATGCCGTATGGAGCGGCCTTGGTGTAAGTGTCGCGGCCTCTGAGGGGCCGTTTGTTTTATTCGGTTCAATTGGAGATTCGATATCAGGCATTAAAAATACTATTACAACAGGCGTAGGTGGGGGAACGACGTGGCTATCACAGTCTCGCAACTATAATGGCAATAGATATTTTCAAAATTTTACTCAAAATTTACCGATCTCTGGAAATGTCGGCTATGGCTGGAATGCGGATACGCTCACGCTGCAAGCAAATGGAAATGATATTCCAACTGGCATTATCCCATCCAGCACACCAATAAACGGAAACTATACACTGGCGACGAGTGGACGCGATAACACTTCTGCTCAAGAAACTTCTCGTGTCAGTTATGTCATAGCAATTTCTCCGAATATTGGCATGACTTCACTCTCTATGACCTCCATTTACAATTTGGCAAAATCCTCCCTCGGCCAAGGACTCGGACTGCCATGACTCCTATGAATGACCACCCTTTCTTTGTCGCACTAGTCGGCACCACAACGTCCGCCACAAGCTTCATCATTTCCCTTCTGCCTCACCTCACCGCAGGCGTCCAATTCGCGACCGCTTGCGTGGGCCTCATCGCTGCCATCCTGACGGCGATCTACATGTCGCGAAAAGTTAAGCACCAAAACAATGAAAAAACTGACTGACACCATCCTCGACTACGCAAGCCAGACATCAACTTGGCGCGGCCTGATCTTCGTCGCTGCCAGCCTCGGGCTGACGCTCGATCCTGAGCTTCAAAATCACATCATCGCCGCAGCCCTCGGGCTTGTGGGCATCATCAACGTATTCCGAAAGGGGCAGTGATGTTTGACCACTACCGCACCATTGCCATCGGCTTTTTCGCGGCGGCGATCTTCTGTCTCCTCATGCTTCTGATGACCGGCTGTGCCGTCTCTTGGCCTACGAAGGAAGGCAACGTCACGCTGTCATTTAGCCCGCCGCCCGAACTCATCAACAGATACGGAGCGCACGTTTTTGACTCGCCTACCAGACGAGACAAATGAGCCAAGAAATTTCCGAGTTTCAAAAACTACTCGACCGCCAGGGAATCAAATACTTCTCGGCGAAAGAGGTTTTCTTTCTCGGCAATTCCAATTCATTTCTTAAATGCAACGCGATCCCATCGCAGGCGCTTTGGCCTAACATCATTCCGACCCTCTACGCAGCCGACGCAATCCGCGAGCGGCTTGGCGTGCCGATCCAGATCCTCTCGGGCTATCGCAACGAAGCCTACAACAAAGCCATCGGAGGCGCGAGGAACAGCCTACACACGCGCTTCATGGCTCTCGACATCACAGCTAAGGTCTCCATTCCCGACCTCGTAAAAATCGCGAAGGACGTCCGCAACGAAAAAATCTTTACAGGCGGAATCGGCACCTACGCCGGATTCGTTCATATCGACTGCGGGCCGCTCCGCAACTGGCACGGATGAAAAAAATGGAAAAGAGCCGCGAAGCCGTAATGGTTGAAGTCCGCAAGCTCCTCTCCGAACATTTTGACGCCGGTTTCACCGTTGTAACTTGGGAGCATGAAGGCGACACGTTGCACTCGGAAATTAAATTTGGCAACCGCTACGCGATCGAAGGGCTCTTGGACCAAGCGCAGGACATCATTCACCCGCCGGAAGATGAAGATGAAGAGGAGGAACTCATATGAAAGCCACGCTTGAATTTGACCTACCCGAAGAGCGTATGGAACACATTTGCGCAGTCAAAGGCATGGATGCGATTTCAGTCTTGGACGATCTTCTTAACGAAATCCGATCATTCCTTAAATACGACGGCGGCGAGTTTTCCGAGTGGCGTGACGAAGGAGGATGCAGCCACACCGCATGCGCCGAAACTCTTGAAAAAGTGCGCAGCTACATTTGGGAACTCCGCAAGGATAACGAAATCCCTGACCTCGTATGAATATCTCAAAAGGCTGGAAAAAATGGATGGCAGTCGGATGCTCGCACGGCGATCAAATCGACCCTGAAGCCCGCAAGGCCGTACTGACATTCCGCGAGCGTTGGAAGCCGGAGACGACATTTCACTTGGGCGATTTTCTGGACCTTGCCGCATTCCGAGCAGGCGCGGTAAACGACCCGAACTCCAGCGACCGAGCAGCCAGCGTGAGCGACGATCTGAGCGCGGGAATTGATTTCCTGCACGAACTCAGGCCGCAGCACATCCTATTTGGAAACCACGAAGCCCGGCTCTACAAGCTCGCAGCCTCGCCAAACGCGCTTGCAGCGCATGCAGCCACGCTTACCATACAAGCAATCGAGGAGGCCGCCAAGAAGCTTAAAGCGCGATTGTATCCGTATCACATCCGCAGCTACGCCGAACTCGGAGGAACGAAATTCCTCCACGGCTACATGTTCAACGTGCAGGCGATCCGAGACCACGCTGAAACCTACGGCAACTGCCTTCTCGCGCACCTTCACCGAGTCGGCAGCGAACGCGCCCGCACACTCGACGGAGCAACCGGACACTGTACCGGCATGCTCGCCCGATTCGATATGGAATACGCCAGCACACGCCGCGCAACGCTCGCGTGGTCGCAGGGCTTCGCCTACGGATTCTACAACGATAAAACGATCACAGTAAACTTATGCGAAAGAAAACACAATCAGCCTTGGCTGCTGCCAATATAACCGCCGCTTGGGAGCGAGTATTTGAACAGGCAAAAGTTGACGACATCAAACAACTCCACAGCGAGGGTTGGCAGAGTGTTTATGACATCGCCGAGCAATCTGGGAGATGCCAAAGTACACTGTGTAAAACTCTCGACGAAGAAGTAAGATCCAGACGGTTTGAGAAAAAACTCGCGAAGATAAAACGCGGGGCGCAAATAAAAACGATCTCGTTTTACCGTCCGCTCGCAAAATAAAAAGCCGTTTCACCCGCACCAACATTGGACGCGCGGGTTTGTAAAGACATTTCTCAAGATTTATTTTCGGGAAATCTCAAAAAAATCTTTTCATTTTTCGGGAAGATGAAAAATTGATTTCAGCGCAAGGGTTGCGCTTTAAAAATATGAAAACCAAAACATACATCTGCGAGGGCTACGACCCTCTATTCGTGCCATGGTTAATTCTTTTGCAAAATAAATTATGAGAGATCCAGAAGACATAATAACATTTGGAAAATATAAAGGCAAAACCTTTGGCGAGATTGCTGATATTGATCCAGATTATATTTTGTGGCTTGACGAAAAAGTAAAAGACGTTAAACTTCCTAAAAAGTGGATAGAAGCTGTGGAAATGGATGTTAGAGAAAGAGACAGTGAATTACATGATATTCTAGCAGAACACGCATTTGATATTTATTGATGAAAATTTCGAAGAATAGTTTAGGTGGTCCGATTCGGGACATGATAGACGCCTGTTCTTATCAAGAGGCAAAAGAAAAATTCTTTAACCTTCACGGCATTTATGCGTTGAATGTCGATTTGGAGCGATAACATGGAACCCGACTTCATTACCCACAATTTGCAGTTTGCATGGGAGGCATTTAAAGCTTTCGGGCCGGTCGCAATCTTCGCGGCCCTCACATACTGGATCACAACATGGGGGGAAAAATGAACACATTGATCTGGAACGACGCAGCGATTTTGCCGGAGGTAAACAAGACCGTCATTCTCCATTTCGGATTCGATCTTCTGGAGATTGGTTGCTATTCAAAAAATGGATGGGAGCTTATGACGGGACTCCCTCCACACGAGACAGTCACTCACTGGGCAGAGTTTAACTATCCGTCCGAGGAGGGACTTGAATGAACGCGACCCTTGCCTTATCTATCGCCGTCATAACTCTCGGCTCGTGCGTGGCCTGCTACTACATCGGGCGCGAGGCAGGGCGGATTGAGAAGAAAGACAAATGAAAACCATTTTTGCTATTGACCCAGGAACGACGCAGAGCGCTTTTGTCCAATATCGTGACGGAGTAATTCTCGACCACGGATGGATCTCAAACCCCGAGATGCGGCAAGTGCTCATCGGGCGCGAATACGACGCCGTTGCAATCGAAATGATTGCAAGCTACGGAATGGCGGTCGGGGCATCTACATTTGAGACATGCGTATGGATCGGGCGCTTCACGGAAATTGCAAGAGTTGAACCAACCCTATGCTATCGAAAAGACATCAAACTTTTTCTTTGCGGAACCATGCGAGCAAAGGACGCGAACATTCGCCAAGCCTTACTCGATCTCATCGGGCCGCAGGGAACAAAGGCCAAGCCGGGGCCAACCTACGGCATCAAATCCCATACTTGGGCGGCGCTGGCAGTGGCCGTTTACGCTGCTAACAAAAAATAGAAACCAAAGACATGAACCTAACAACAAAACAGCAGGCAAAATCGGACGGATACCGTCCACTCACCACGGCATACAAGCTGCCGGGGGAACAGTGGATGCTAGACAACATCCTTGCAGACATGAATCGTGCAAATGCGGACATCGTATTTGTCGGAGAGGATCAACAATCGGTAGAAATCTGGAAAAAATGAAAACTTACAAAATACAAAAAAACATTCCAATACCTGAAAAATTAAAAACAGAATGTGAGTATCCATTTAATGAAATGGAGCCAGGAGACAGCTTCCTTTGCAGATGCGAAGCAAAAGTACGATACGCCGCAAAAAAATTTGGGCACAAAATAACAATAAGACAATCACAAAATCAAGGAACTTTTGAATACCGCGTTTGGAAATTATGAAAATAACAAAAGGCAAACAAACACGGCCACAACGGGTTGTCATTTACGGAGTGGAATCGGTCGGCAAGACAACATTCGCCGCGCAATTTCCGAATCCATTGTTTCTCGATATAGAAGGCGGCACAGCACACCTGGACACCGACAGATGCGAGATTAACAGCTGGGCAGAACTCAACGGCGCGCTGAAGGAGGTCGCAACCAGCGACTACCAGACGGTAATCATTGACTCGGCAGATTGGGCAGAGCGCCTATGCGTGGAAGACCTACTGGCAAGCACAAAGAAAAGCAGCATTGAGGACTTCGGCTACGGCAAAGGCTGGGTGCAAGTTGCGGAGCGTATGAGCCGACTCCTGACCGCTCTGGATTCGCTCATTGCGATTGGCAAGCACGTTGTCTTGCTCGCTCACAGCAAGGTTCAGCGGGTTGAGCCGCCGGACTTAATGACGGCTTACGACCGCTACGAACTGAAGATGAGCAAACAAAGCTCACCGCTCGTTAAGGAATGGGCAGACGAGCTTTGGTTTTTCCGGTTTAAAACAAAGGTAGTCGAAAGCGAAAACGGCAAGGCCAAGGGAACCGGCGGCAAGCAACGCATCATCCTAACAACGCACTCTGCGGCCTACGACGCAAAGACCCGCAGCGGCCTAGGCGAAGAACTCCCGATGGAGTGGGATTCGGTCGCGCATTTATTTGCTGCGGCAAAGCCGAAAGCAAAAACCGAACCGGCGGTGGTCGTGGTCGGAGCGGAGCATGTGCGCGCATTCGAAATGCTTGAAGCTAACGAGGAAGCGGTCAACGCCTTCCTTGTCTCCAACAAATCCATCCAGCCAGGGCAAACTTGGCGGGATGTCTCGGAGAAACTCCGCGCAAACATTGTCGCAAGGCCGGAGGCATTGATTGCCAAGGCGCTTGAAGCGAAGGGGGAGGCGTGAAAGAACTCACACCCAGCATGGCTCCCAAGCTTGCAGAGTGCGCAGTTTTCGTCGGCGCACATGGTGCGTCGGCGGCTGCCGAGCGCGGGACGGCAATCGACTATGCGATCCGCATGGCGATGAATGGCGACATCGAACCGACCGAACAACTCGCTGTGGAAGATCAAGCATCCGCACGGTGGGGGATTAAGACCTTGCGCCAATTAAGCGGCGGAGAGCGCGTCGAGACACGCGAGGAATATCTTGCGATGGCGGTGCCAGGTCTTTCCAAACTCGGCACGGCGGATGCGATCTGCAAGCGGGCGCGGTGGGTTGCGGACATTAAGACCGGCCAAGTACGCAACTATCGCGAGCAGCTCGCGGCCTATGCGCTGGCTTGCATGGAGGACAACTTCGCCGAGTCGTGGACGGGCCATGTGGTCTATGTCGATCAGCAGCTTGTGCGGTCCTACGACTTCACCCGCGAAGAGGCCGAGGCCACAACACAGCGGTGGATCTCAGCAGCAACTTCAACGCTCGCTCGCCCGACGCCTTGCGAATACTGCAACTGGTGCGCCAATAAAGACAAGTGCTCCGCGCTTGTATTGCAAAGCAAAGCGGCGCTGGCAGACGTGCACGCAACAAACAAGGACACGCTCACGATCATTCGCGACCGCATACTTGCCGACCCGCTGAAGCTCTCGGACTTTGCGAAGCGGTTCAAATTCTTTGAAAAGGAGATCGCTGAACCGCTCATGGACGCGCTCAAAGAACGCCTAAACGCCGGAGACGAAATCCCCGGCTGGAAGGTCTCGACAAGCGCAGGCCGCGAATACGTCGAAGCCGACGCCATCGCCAAGGCGTCCGAAGGAGTCTCGAAAGAAACCCTCATCCTCGCTCTCGGTGGCAAGATGACCGGAGCAAAATTCCGCGAGTTTTGCGCGGCCGGTGGCGTGGAGGTTGACGAATCGGCAATAAAAGCAGGCGCTCCGATTACCACACTCCGACAAGTAAAGGCCAAGTAAAGGCTAAGCAAAGGCCAAGCAATCACCCCCAAAACACACAAAACCAACATCAACACAAAATAAAAATGCCAACCTACACACAATCAGAACCGCGCGAGACATACTTCGTTGAGCCGGGCAAATACCAAGTCGAAATCACCAAAGGGATCGAGAAGACAAGCCAAGCTGGAAATCCTATGATTAAGCTGACCTGCCGCGTCAAACTAGCAGACGGAACAGACGGGCCGGAGATCGCGGAACACCTGACCTTCACCGCAAAGGCGGCGTGGAAAATTGACCAAGTGCGCCAAGCACTCGGGCAGGCAGTTGTCCCAGGCGAAGATGTTAGCATCGAGGCCGAGGACTTCGTCGGGATGTCCGCATGGGTTGTCTTGGGCGAGGAACCCGGCAGCACAAATCCGAGCATGCGATTCAACACCATTGAGCGTTGGATTGAAGCGAAGGATACGGCGAAGCCAGCCAAGGCCGGCACGATCCGCAAATTCGTAGATGACACGATCCGCAAATTCGTAGATGACGATTCAGATTCCATACCTTTTTAATCCAATGGAAATTATTATCGATTCTGAATTTAAAGCACTCATTCCGCCGCTAGCGGCGGATGAGTTGCGGCAGTTGGAAGAAAATATCCTGCGGGATGGATGCCGAGATCCGCTGGTGCTATGGGACGGCATCTTAATTGACGGCCACAACCGCCACGAGATTTGCACTCGGCACGGCCTGCCGTTTCAAACGGTTGAAATCCAATTTGAAAGCCGCGCCCATGCACGGATTTGGATACGACACAATCAAGCGGGACGCCGAAATCTCAGCACTGCTTGGCGTTTGGATTTGGAACTTGGAAATAAGAAGGACTTTTTGGAGATAGGGAAGGCAGCAATGGCGCAAAAAAAAGTTGGAAACACTAATGCGTCAAAATCAACCTTGTCACAAAATGACAAAGTTGATTTACCAGAAATCAACACCCGCGTCGAAATTGCCAAAGCCGCAGGGGTATCGACCGGCCAAGTTGGAATGGCGGAGCAGATCATTAAGAAGGCTCCAGAGCTATGGGAGAAAGCCAAGCAGGGGGATGTTAGTATTTCATCCGCATACCAACAAATAAGGCGCATTGAGAAGGAAGAAAAGCGCGAAGCTCGCCGTGAAGAAAACCGTGCCAAAGTATCGGAAGCGCAAGCCCCTGAGGACATAATCAAAGCCGAGGCAAAGTTTGCCACCATCGTCATTGACCCGCCGTGGGATTGGGGCGACGAAGGCGATCAAGACCAGATGGGACGCGCAAGGCCGGACTACGCCACCATGAGCAAGGAGCAACTGATGGCGCTGCCTGTCGGCACGCTGGCGGATGATGATTGCCACCTTTACATGTGGATCACAAACCGTAGCTTGCCGAAGGGCTTTGACCTGATTCAAGCGTGGGGATTCCGGTATATTACGGCAATCACTTGGGCAAAGCCGAGCTTCGGAATGGGCAACTATTTCCGCGGGCAGACTGAGCAAATTCTTTTTGCAGTGAAAGGGAGCCAACCGCTCAAGCGCAAGGATGTCGGCACGCTATTCACAGCCCCGCGCGGGCCTAATGGCCATAGCTCCAAGCCGGTCGAGTTTTACGACCTTGTGGAATCCTGCTCGCCTGGTCCGTTTCTGGAAATGTTCAGCCGTCACAATCGGGACGGTTGGACAGCATGGGGGGAGGGCCAATAAAATGATACATTGCTTTGATACATATCTTAACGCCACCAAGACAAATGAGGCGCAGGAAATCGATATTGACACAATCAAAATTAAGCTTGATGGCTGCGTCAGTGTACGGGCAGCAAAAAATGAAGAAGACCGTGCGGGGATTGATTACATCGCAACCATAAAAGGTGGTCGGGAGGTTTACATTGATCTCAAAACTAGAACACAGGGATGCTCTAAATACTGGAAAGCAAGGACGCGATCTGGAGAAGTCATTCCAGAACTTGCCATTGAAACATGGTCGGTCTGCCCATGTAATAGATGCCCGAATGGCGAGGTCGGTTGGACTATAGATTACAGAAAAAAAACAGATTTAATCCTTTATCGGTTTGATCCAACAGATTACAAGATTCCATTTTTGGTTCCTTTCCATCAACTGCGTATGGCAGCTGAGAGAAATAGACAGGATTGGGAGATGACCTGCAAAATTGATCGGCAGCGGAACCATACTTACTACAGCGAGTCGATTTTTGTTCGAGCCGATTGGGTGAGTAATGCCGTGAGCAGGGTAATGTTTGGCAAGCCGATATCTGAGCGATCTATTTACATTCAACAGCTTTTATTCCCGCATGCAACCTGAAACCGCAGCAACCGGGGCGCGGCGTGATACGCGCATTTTTTTATGAGTATAATTTCAGAATCGGAAAACATTGCTACAATGACAGCAAATCACTACGAGCGCATTTTGCGCGAGCGCGACGAGGCGGCCGCATTACTCGCAGCCGAAAAAGCCACGAGGAATTCCATTATCGAGAAAGGCGTGAAAACTGAGCGCGAGCGCGACGAGGCGAGGGAGCAAAACGCCAAGCTACGCGACATTGCGGAGAGGGCGATTAACTATTTGGATCAATCCTATCGAGATGGATTTTGCGACGAGGCAAGCGATCTCCGCGCCGAACTAAACCAACTCAAGGAGGGCGCGAAATGAGTGACACACCAGAGACGGATGAGCTTATTCTTTCAAAAAATGGATTCGGCGCGACCGATTACGAATGGCGAGAGTATTCCAGACGACTTGAGCGCGAGCGCGACGAGGCGAGGGCCGTTATTCCCGAGGGCGAATGGGTAGCCTACGAAGACCACAGGAAAGTCCATGACGCTGCCAGTCGATTGTTGGTAGCGATAAACAACCAACTGCCAATCGGCTGTTTTACATTGGTGAGCAGCGAATACTACAAACTCAAAGATGCAATTTACAGCAAGGAGGGCGCAAAATGAGTGACGCACCAAAGAAAAATGACACCTGAAATTACTCTTAGGCTCGCAATATGCGCCAACGGCTGCCCAATCGGCTCGCGCCTAGAGCGAGGCGAGAAGATGCCACCCTACCAACACACCTACGCGCTACAAGAGCGCGACAAGGCCGAGGGCGACCTCGAAAAAATTAAGAACTACATACAAAAACACCACCTACAAAAACAAAAAAAATGACTGCTGACGAAAAACTAGACAACGAAATGATGTTCACTCGAAATATCCTGTGCGGAATGATCCGCCAGGCCGTAATCGACGCGCAAAATGACCGAGAATACCTGAGTCTCGACAATAAGAACAGACGCGAAAGCAACCAACGAAGCGCGATCCAGTTCCTAAACTCTGAATTTTACCGCCACCTTTGCGAGGCTCTCGGCAATGCTTCGGGTATTGGACTACCGCATGACCGCATCCGGCTTGAGGCGATGAAATGAGCGAATGGATTAAAGTCGAACACCACCTTCATGAAAAAGTGGAGGTTGCAGCTATTGCCGAGCACACCGGAATGGATATTGATACGGTGGTCGGAAAGCTCATAAAAGTGTGGGCTTGGGCGTCACGCAACTGTTACGCTGACGGCGTAACAGATGTTACGGCGTTACGTGTCATCCGTGAAATATCGCGTTGCGAGTCATTCGATGAGGCGCTCATAAAAACAAGTTGGATCATCGTAAAAGGCGACAAAATTGAGTTTGTTAATTTTGATAGACACAACAGCCAAACCGCTAAAGACAGGGCGCTTGCAGGTGCAAGAATGGCGAAAAAACGAAGCAACGATTATGTTACGGACAAGTTACGCTTGCAGCGTAACAATCGCGTAACCAGAGAAGATAAGAATATAAGGGGTGCAAAGCACCCCGAACCAGAACCGCAACGTTGCTTGTAAAATCTCATGCCAACCTACACTTCACAAAAAGCCGAGATCATCCAGATGCCCCCAGCCATCCCGAGAAACGACACAGCGGAGCGTGTCGCTCTCTCGTGCATTGTCCAGCATCTCTCGACCCTCGAGCTTGCAACATGGCCAGACGACCTTTTCTTTAGCCCGGCCAACAAGATCATCTTGGCATCGGCCAAAGCCTGCCACGAATCGGGAGCGCCGTCGAACGCTCTCAGCATTATTGCCCATATGGAGACCTGCGGGACGCTGGCGAGCGCCGGAGGAGCCGAGGGCATCGTGGACGTTCTCACAGCGTATCCTACCGGCGACCCCAAAACCGCGCTTTGGTATCGCGACCAACTCCTGACCGCAGCACGATACAGGAAGGCCCAAGATTGCGCTACAAAGGCCGCTATCGAGTTTCGGACGATGGATGGGGACATTGCTGCGCTATCGGGGGAACTCGCTGAAATTTCGGCTATGGTGGACCGCCCGAGAAAAACATTGAAGGAAACGATGAGCGAGTTCATCGCCGAAATCGAAAGCACGGAGCCAGTTGAAGCATTCTCGACCCGCCTTGCGTCGCTGGACGGCATAACCGGCGGCGGGCCTAAGCGTGGTGAGCTTTTCGTCGTAGCGGCCGAGACATCCGGCGGCAAGTCGATCGTTTTGCAACAAGTCGCACTCGACGCGGCGGAAAAACTCAAGCATGTGCTCGTATTCTCGCTCGAAATGCCAGCGAAGCAGGTATTCGGGCGCATGCTCTCAAACTTTACCGGCCACCGCATAAAGACGGCAGCGCAAGGCCTACTCTCCGAGGATATGAGGCGTATGCACCAAGGTATCGCTCATTTCAGCAAAATGCACCTCCGCATCGAATCCGAACACACAGACTGGGAGTCAATCGAATCGGCGGCACGCGAAGCACACGGCAAGGGACAGCTCGACGTGTTGATTGTCGACTACATCCAGCTCGTACACCTTCGAGCACTCGGCAAAAATGAGACGCGAGAGCAGCACGTGAGCGAGATCACACGCCGATTGAAGGCGCTCGCTCTTCAGCTCAACATTTGCGTCGGCACGGCCAGCCAGCTAAACGACGAAGGCCGCTTGCGCGAATCCCGCGCAATCTCCCACCACTCGGATCACGTCTGGATTCTCGCAAATGGTGACAAGGGCAAGGTTCTGCGGATCGACAAGAACCGAAACGGCGAGCGTGACAAGGCCGTGCCAGTCATCATGCACGGGCACATCGCTAGGTTCGAAGAGGGCCAATAAAAAAAACCTTCGCAAAAAAACAATCTCCCGCATACCTTCCGAAAAAACATAAATATGAACGAACCGCGCGACCCAGCAGAATACGACGAAGCCAGCTACGAAGTGGATTTTGCATCACTGTGCGATGCGGACTCACTCAAGGCCATTCGCCTATTCCCGACCGAGCCATCGATGTCAGCCTACCGCGAAGCTAGCGAGCGAATGATGGGGACGTTGAACACATTCATCACATTCCTTTCGGAGCATGGTTACGGCAAATCCAAAACCCTCTGGGGAATCGCATACGCTCTCGGGCATCCGCTAACAGCGGGCATGTCCATGCTTGAGGCTGCGCGATACCTAGGATGCACGAAACAGGCGATCTCCAAGATCGCGTGCGACTTTCTGACCGAGACGGGGCTGCCTCCCTCATCGGCACTCAAAAGCGAAGAGGCAAAATCAACCTACAAAATAACAAATGGAAATCGTCGAACAACACACACTCACGCTTGAGGCCATCGAGACTCGGGCACGCGAACAATATGCCCTAGCACTCCGCCATGCAGTCGATGCAAAGGCGTCCGCACGCGAGGCCGTCCTATCAATGGCGGACTGCGGCCAGATGCTACTCATGGGACGCGAACACGTCAGGGGGCCTAAAGGCCAGTGGATCGTGGGGCTGGGCATTCCGCTCCAGGATGCCGAGAAAGCCGTGTTCCTTGCTCGCAACCGTGACCAGCTTGAGCTTGACCTTTGGCCGCAAGACGTCGCCAAGGTCGGTGCGCAGTTCATCGGGATGCTTCCCCCTCCCGGCTCATCAAACCGCGCCACAGACGATCCTGAGCGTAGCACGGGCGTCCCCAGCGGGTGGTTCACGCATGCCAACAAACTTCAGCGCGGATTGGCTGACTTGTTCGCCACGCGACCCGTTACCGCATGGCGTGAAGATGAGCGGGCCAACGTCAAGTTGTCACTGAAGCCGATTGTTGAGCTATACAACACACTATGAGCGATTACTTTACACAGGCGCTAGGCAAGATTTGCCTAGGGGTAGGAGACTTCTATCCAAACCTGCAATCTGGGGGTAACCAAACT
>Ga0209354_10000338_pt1 | contig 22047 bp, 19 predicted proteins | sample LauGreSpBDMM15DD_2_FD_187562 | JGI IMG/M metagenome (GOLD analysis project Ga0209354, IMG submission 187562) | Freshwater lake microbial communities from Lake Michigan, USA - Sp13.BD.MM15.DD (SPAdes) (version 2) | ecosystem: Environmental > Aquatic > Freshwater > Lake | place: Lake Michigan...
TCCAGAAGGTAATCTCAGGGGTTCCGGTTAAAAAAACGTCTTGGGCGCCGTAGGCGACGAGTTGCATGAGTGCTCCAGCCATTGCTTTCTCTTTATACTCTTGTTTTAGAAAATAATTTTGGAAAAATAGAATTAATTCGGAATATTACAGAATGGTCTAAATAATTTAAATAAGCACCTTTTTACAAAAAAAATCACCATTTGTGCTTGAAATATCGTATCATATGTATCAGAATGTTGGATTTTCGCAAAATGCAGGTTGGCCATTTTTTGCTAAAGTATGCCGTCGAATTATGAAAAGGGATTTGGTCTAAATTCAATCGGAGAAAAATGTCCGATTGAATTTTCATAAATATTGCTAAATAATTTGGAGGTGGTGTATAATTTTGGAGGAAGATGGTCGTCAATCCAAGTTTCAATATTTTAATTCATTATTAATGTTCACATGATTCGGAATTGTATAATTTGGCTGCATGTTTCGAGTGGAGTATTGTAAACGGAGTTCAATTATTTTTCAGTATGTCCATATTAAAATTGGTTTGAATAAATGTTTCGAGGTAATTTTCTCTAAATATTTCTCGCTTTCCCTCGTGTTTTTTGGTGAAAATATATTCATCGCCTTGTTTTTTCACCGCCCATCCCTTCTCAATCGCATTCATCACAAAGACCATACATTTCAATTGTTTTTGATTGACGTCTATGGCCTCTGTTATATCTAGATGAATGTTAGTGGAATTGGGCATATTTTGAATGGTATATATTGTGAGAGATACTTAATAATTGCGTTTTCTGCGCGTCTTGTTCTTCTTGGGTCGGTTCGATCTTTTGGTTTTCTTTCGATTAATCGTTTCGCGAGTGGATTTATGTGATGCGGATGAAGTCATTGGGTTATCTCTCACACCTTCATCAAAATCGCGTTTATACTGGGTTTTGTTTGATGACCGGGTAGGGCGGCGTCTTCGGGTTTTTCCTCCATCAAGTCTTCCAAACATCGACCACACCGTTGTATTCAAATGCGTCATAGCTTCGAGATTCTCGTTAGCATGGCCAGCCTGGGTGCGCAGCGATATTAGAAATCTTGTCCACCGCGTTGATCGTGTTACGCCTTCTCGCATTTCATTAAGCGGTTCCAGTTGTGGTCCTAATGTTGAAATCAATCTCGCAACATATTGTCTATTCCTAAGAATCTCTAGTATATCATATGTAGTTTTAGTTTCTGTATGCAATGTAAATCCACCAGTTGATATCGATATTTGTTCCAGTGTTTTTAAAACACGAAATACATCCAGGATTAAAACGTAGTCGCTATTCGGAATTTTCATATTTTCGTATTGAGGATTTTTTCCAATCGGGATCATCGCATCTAAATTTGGAAAAAACTCTTGTAATGCCGCGTATATGAGTTCTCTTATCGGTGTTACGAATATTAAATGAGCGTCTAATTTAAATGTATCCGGACTAAAATAGTATGATAAACTCCATTGTGCATTAGTTCCACCCTTATAAAAATTATTTGTATATGTAATCATATTATCTTCTCTCAAATCGGATAATGACCTGAGATGGTTACCAACATCACCAATAGTAACATTATAACCGGGTGCATGCCGAGATATATCTAAGATAACTTGCATCGTATAAGTTTTTAAATATTCTGTATTGGATATATTTTTTATAAATCTAACCGCCTGAGATAAATGCTGTTTTTCATTTTCGTATAAAATCTCAAAATCGGTAGGGACAGATATATCCAAATTTTTTAATCTATTCGCAAATATTTGATCCAGGCTTAATTTACTCTTATCCGAGGTATAGTGAGGGTTATTATATTCATTAATTTTCATGAAAGGGTATAATGAGTTATTTAACCGTTCATATTCACCTTGTAAAATAGACAATTCATCTATAACACCAACAATATCTGATTCGTTATCTAAGAATAACTTAAATGGCCTTATCTCTCTACCTCTATAATTACGTATTTTATTTATTATTTCAGGTAATTCTAGCAATTCTTCATGCGTTGTGAATTTAAACGAGTGTCTTGAACGGTTCATGTCTCTATCCCTCGAAGGGTTCATATCTCTATCCCTAGAGTGGGTCGCGTCTCTATCCCTCGAACGACTCCTGCCTCTATCCCCTGTTCCATTACCAGATCTATCGGTTCGTCCTCTGTTTTCGTCCCCGATTCTATATGACGTTTCCGGTATTATTTGATCATTCATTTTCCATTCATGTGATTCACCGTCCAATAATGATTTGATTCCGCGAACCGGATGAGATGGGTGCCCTTCAATTGCAGATACCTTAATAAATATGCTATTAATGTAGTTTAAAGTGGCCTTTAATTTAATGTCTAATGTAATATATTTCGTAGGGACGGTCGTGGATATAAAGCAAAATTGTCCATTTGTTAATGTGTCTATTACCTGTTCTTTGGCCGCGATTATATCACCGGGAAGATCACCGCCAATTTGTTTACTCGATTTCGTTTGACTAGTGTTTCCTGAATTCTCAACATCTTCATTCGCAGTGTTTCCGCCACCCAGCATATTTGGGACACTAGATTGTAAATTGTCGTAAATTTTAAAACAGTTTGTTAATAATGTTTCCATTCGTCCAATAATAGAGTCAACTTTTCCAGGTATGATATCACCATTTCCTTTTGAATCGCCTCTCCATTCTTCTTCTCGTGTTTGTCTGAACGACTCTATTTTTTCTTTGTTTTTACCTCCTAACAGTTTGTTCTGATGAGCGATTATAATTTTTTTGAATATTTTTTGGAAATTTTCTATCGTGAATATACGATTAATATACGTAGAATCGGTCTGTGACCGGTCTATATTATATTCAACTAGCAAATTTACAATTTCATACATTGAATCAAATTCATCTCGAATCTCAGCTGCATCAGGCATTGCGCGCATATTAAATGCCTGCATGACTTTTAACCAGTTTGTATGTCCGGCTCCCCGATTTCCTCCTCCCAATTCTCTAACTAAATTAGTAAATGGAGCGCCTATAGCTGCGGTTATTTTGGTATATAAAGTGACCCGTAATTTTGCGATAGAATATGCGGTTAAAAAATCTTGGACTGCTGTTGTTTGTATAAGTGTATTCGCAAGTTTGATCAAATCGACTACACTGTTTAGTGCTTTGGCTGCGTCTATTTTCACCGTTTCTTTTACGGCATAGGCTGTGGGAGTAAAACGTGTATATAATAACTTTAATTGATCTTCTGTAGAAAGGTTAATATCAATTATAGCAGTTCCGGCGGGTACACTTTCGTTAACTTTCAAAACTAGTCCTTGGACAAGATTAACAAATTGCTTTGTTTGATCCCATTGTATATACAATGCGGCATGTCTAAGGCTTTTATTACTAGATCCAACCCCGTTAAAACTTTTAGAAAATACACTATTAACTGCAGAATACACATTTTTACCAGCAGCTAATAATCGAGCGACAAGAGGGCGTTCGGAAATAGCATATATTATTTCTATTAGGCGTGTGTCCTGAATAATATCGTCGTCGGTCGATAGTGCTAATTTTATTGCCTCCATGATTTCACCAAGTACAATGTGCGACGAATCACCTGAGAACTTTAATATACTCCATGCATAACCAGCATATGTTTTGCTCGCGGTTAAATTGAACAATTTATTTATCTCATTCATACATGCAATTTTAATCGCATCACCGGTGGCCTTTGAACGACCCGGAAATATTAATTTTAAAAATTGACTCATACAAGTAGCAGCCATTGATTGTGATGTTACATATTCAACACCTCCAGCCAAAGTGACGTTTTCAACTGTTCCTAAGTTTACAGCGGGACTTACGCGTGGGTTTTCGGGGATCGGTGCAGCGAATAAATAAATTCTAGTGCACATTTCTTCGATATATGGTAAAACCGGGGCATAATTACCCTTTAATATATTTGTTTTTCCCGACCCACGATAGTAAATATAAGGATTTGATATATAGTCATCACCTGTAGTTGCGAAACCATCAAACCGGATCTGGGTCAATTTTTGCAACACCAACAAATATCCCGTTCTATACTCAGTGTTATTACTAAAAAATTCGTCGTCGCTCACACATTTATAGCAATATATCATCAAATGACACCATAAAAAATTGATGTTTACTGTATTAATTACTAAAATATCTGTTGGAGTTAGTGATGCATCGGTGGTGATAGCAGCGAGCGCTCTGGCGCGTAAGTCCCCCAATTCATTGGGTAAATATATGGAAGTGATATAACGAAACCACAAGAGGTCGTAATTAAAATAAGCTGTGTATTGTAAACGATCTGCTCCTGTACCATCTCCTATAGTCGCTACTATACGACGTAATTGCTGACCAATACCACCCGGGGCATTAGTAGCATTAGTAGCATTAATAAGTTTTATAGGATTTCTTAATATACGTCCCCCCCAAACGGCAGAATTTCGCCCATTATGATATTCAATAAATGATTTCAATGACGCTCCCGCTTGATCAAATATATTATTTAAACCGGGAATCCACGTTCCGTCAAAACAGTCTCGAATAAAACATTGGTTATTATTATTTGGTATATCATATGGTGCCGTCGCAGGCTCAAAGTCGAGCACTTCGAAATCTTGAGGGGCTGCCTGCCCGGTCGGAGAAGGATCTATAAATTCAACACACCTACCAACTTCGGATATAATACCTGTAATACCTGTAATAAATCGATACGGATCAGATAAAACTTTCGTGTTCTCGAGCATATTATCTTCCAACCCAGATGATTTTAAACAAAGGGGCGATAACCCGTCGTGTGTATTATCCGCTAATACTGTAGAGAGTCTAACATCGGATTGGGCGTATGCGGGTGCACGCATCGCCGCGACGGAAACCAGCTGTGCATTGTATCCCTTAGAAATTCTACCATATTCCTGGGTGGATATCGCTATATTATTACATACGTTATCATTAATCGGAATATTAATCGGAATAACCGCCGCAGCCATATTTAATATTTATTATAAAATGTGTGAATATTTAAATATGGACGAAAACGCAGTTGAAACGAAGAGCGTTGTTTTCAATAATATCATCCTGTGACAAACTCCTTCGGCTATAGCCTATGTTTCAATTAAAAACCAAACAAAACAATTAAACAATAAAATACATAAACGTTATTCATCAAAATCTCCATATTGTATTGAAAGATGTCCAAGAACGTTCAGCATAAACAAATGACGTCATTGGATGAAAAACACAGTGAATTATTGACCCAATTTCACGAAAACGAAACCATGAACATTCCTAAACTAATAGAAGAAATCGAAGAATTAAAATTACAATACCAAACCTTACCCAAATCACAGATAGAAACCCGTTTAGATATCAAAGACCAGGTCCATTCCAAGAAAGCAGAAATTAAGCGATTGAAGCATCAGCGAAATCGATACCTCCTAGACAATTCTCAATACATTTTCGACTATTTCGAGCAAAAGAAGCAGATTTCATCGGGCGAACCTGCGCAAAACGTCACCGTTCTCAATTCCTTCTTCAAGGTCAAATCAAAAAATCCCGAGCGCCAAGATGTAGACAAATACAGTCAATCCAAGAAAATGTATCAAGAATACTGGCGAAACGTAAATCGCGAGTTTACAAACCCCCACGATTACATCATGTCCTGCGATTTATGCATGGCCTGTAGTAAGGGAGAAATGGTCCCCCAAGATGAAGAGGGGATTATGATATGCAACAATATGATGTGTGGGCAATTCATCACTTATATTGTAGATAGTTCCAAGCCAAATAACAAAGATCCGCCAAATGAGGTATCATATACTGCATATATACGTCTCAATCATTTCAAAGAGATTTTATCGCAATTCCAAGCAAAAGAAACCACTCAGATACCGGAGGAAGTAATCGAAGCGATTCGTTCGCGCATCAAGAAGGAGCGCATTACGGATATGAAATTGATCAATTACGACAAGATGCGCGAGATTCTACGCAAATTAGGTCTGAACAAATATTTCGAACACATTCAATATATCAATTCCATTTTTGGTGTAAAACCGCCCATCATGAACGAAGAATTACATGAGACGTTGTGCGTGTTGTTTATCGAAATACAGAAACCGTGGGCAGTCCACTGCCCGGCAAATCGAACCAATTTTTTCAATTACACATATACTTTGTATCAACTATGCACATTATTGGAGCAAACACAGTATTTACCATATATTCCCATGATGAAAGACCGTGAAAAACAGTTAGAACAAGACATGATATGGAAGAAAGTGTGCGGCGAATTAGATTGGGAATTTTTCCCGACGGTTTAGTTGGTTTCCCGAGTGGAATCCACAGTAGAAGGAATTATTATATATAGATATCATAATAACGGTTTTATTATGATATCTATTCGAAAACTCATGGTTATAATATTATGTTTACTGATCATTGGTAGTATCATTTATTTTGAGTTATCGCTGAATAAATCAAATGAAAAATTCACAGAAAAAACTCCAAAGGTCTTATTCACATGCACCACATATATATCGAAACCGAATAAATTAGATTCATTGAAACAAACGTTGGATAGTTTTTTAAAGTATACACCGTCCGATGAGATTGATCGAATGATTGTAATTAACGAATATGGTGAAAATACAAACGATTTAATTTCCGATTTGGAGGAAAAATATCCACAAATCGAATTTATCAATAAAGAGGAAAATGATATGGGTCAAGCGCACTCCATTAATATGGTAATAGACATATTACGTGAAGGAAATTACGATTATTGGCTGCATTGGGAAGACAGTTGGATCGTAAAAGAGCCATTTCTAACGAAATCACTAGATATTATGTTAGACAATCGTGTTGATCAATTACAATTAATACCAAGATGGAAAGACGTCCCAGATGAACGTAAAAAAATGTGGACAACAAGATCGGGGGAAAAATATGTAGAGATTTTGAAAATAAACGATTCGGTTGACTACCATCTCAAACCATTTGGGACCTGTTCAGATTTTAAATCAGATTGGTGGGGAGAAAATCTAGCAAACTGGCCGTTATTTTCATTAAGTCCCGGTATTGATAAAGTTGATAAAATATTAAAAGTTGGATATTTTGATAATTCGCCAGACAAGTGGCCAATTACATTTGAATTTGAATGGTCGGTAAAATGGATGTGTAATGGCGCAAGAAAGGCAATATTGGAAGACGCTATTTGTGAACGTGTTGATGGTCATAAATCAACTTATTAACAATCGCTGCATATTATTTGGTTTAAAATAATATGTATGTATATATATAATTATGAACTTAGACAAAAATATAGGTGAACCGAATCAAGCCGGGGCGGTATTGATTAATCCTACCCCCGATTTGAAGAAAACGGTTCCCATGGGGAGTCAGGAAAAATGGCGTCAAAAACAATTATCTATTTTTTATAAACAGGGTCGCCCGATATTTGGTAGCTGTAACGAACAAAACCAAATATGTCGCCCATATCCCGGAACATATTGGACCGTTTATCATCCGCGCCCGATTATACGAACATATCCAAATAAAATGCGATCGAGTATCGTAATAGATTGAACTACAATTTCAATTAATCAAACGATCGCATAAATGCATCGCTGTTCGGTTTTCGGCCGAGCAAATTCTCCATCATATTAAAGCCCGTTTCAGTTCCGCCCTTTTCCAAAATACAGCGTCTATAATGTAGACCGATTTCATGGTTGAAAATATCACCAGACTGTTTAAACAATTGGAATACTTCCGCCGCGTATACCTCGCTCCACAAATATCCGTAATACCCGCTCTCATATCCTCCCATCAAATGGCCGAAATTCGCCGCCATGCAACTTTCGCCGTGAACCAACGGGCTCAATTTATCTTGGAATTCGGCAAAAGCCGTTTCTACATCCACCTTGTCCGAATTGGAATGTAATTTCATATCATACATCGCAAAAATCAGCTGTCTAATATAATGCAACCCATTGAACAGGTGTTTATTTTTCTTAATATTATCCATTATTTCGACAGGAATTGTGGCGCCTGTTTTATAGTGGCTACTAATTCTGGTTAAGAACTCCTCTTCGTAACACCAATTCTCGAGCGCCTGACTAGGACATTCGACAAAATCGTGTTCTACCGCAGTTCCACTGAACATGCTGAATCGGTTTTTGCTCAAAAGTTGGTGGAAAATGTGACCGAGTTCGTGGAAAAATGTTTCCACTTCGTTAAACGTCAATAGACTCGGCTTCTCTTTAGTCGGTCTTGTAAAATTACATACCATCGCAGAAACGGGTGTGCTTCTCATAGGGTTGACTTTGGTTGTTAATGTATCGACCGCGATTTCACTCGGACTAATAAAAACAGTTTTCACGGTCTCGACTTCTCCATGTTCGCATGTAGATGTTGGAATGTATGCGCGCTTTAGTGTAAATGCGGCAGCGTGACCATATTTACCGTCACGTGGATACAAATCCATAAAAAAGTGTCCAATGAGTTCGTCGGATGTAGCATCGCTGACCGCATAACATTTCGCGGACTCGTGCCACTTTTTATCCGAATTCACGTCGCACTCAACAATGCGAAGATGAAAAATGTCCTCGAATGTTCCCAACAATTTGGGGAGTAGGGTTTCAAGTGGGAAATATTCTTGGACCAGTTTTTGATCGTATTTGAGAACATCCTTTTTATAAAGATTTGTATAATACGATAAATTCCAGGATTCCATTTGGTCCTTGTTGAAATGTTTCGAAATAACGGATGCATCAGATACGGCAACCGCCTTCATTTTATCAACTAATTCAATAAGAAATTTATTGACCTGTTCCGGCGAAGTAGCCATTCTGCGATTAGACAGAACGTATCTAGAATAACTGTCGTATCCAAGCAGCAATGCCTTCTCCTTTCTTAGATCAAGCGCCCTTTGCAAAAGATGATGGTTTTCAAATGGTTCTTTTCCGCGAAGAGAGAACGTTTTGCTGAGTTGTTTGCGGGTCTCTTCGACATCGCAATACGGCATGATCATGTTGATGTGGTCGTATTTAGTCGTTACTTTGTATTTACCGTCGTCAGATCGATCCAACGATTCGATAAAATCGTCGTCGACGCCGCGTAGTTCGTCCTTGGAAAAAAACAGGTGATCATCTAATTCGTTCAAATTGGTCCCATATGTGATGTTTAATTCGGTCAAGGTTTGATTGATCGGCTCGAGCTGTTTTCGTGTCGACGCATCCAAATGAATGCCCTTATGTTTATATGCGTTCAATGTGCGAGTAAGACAGAGCGATTCTTCGCCGACAAGCTGGTCTTCAAATGAATCATAAAATGATTGTATGGTCTTGTATACATCTACATCCATCGACCATTTGTTACCAAATTCGGCCACTTTTTTAGATGATTCGACTGACGCTTCTCGGACAGCATGATCGGGATGGACGTATTGCATAAAATCAAAACACTCCAATTCTAGATCCCATGCTTCAGTTGAGTCAAAATGGCGGAAATATTCCGATTTGGAGAGAAACTGTTTTCCGATGAGATCGTTATACCATTTGTCGTAAATGGATAAAATATGTGCTGTTCTATCTGTAATAACAGATGCGGACGCGGGGAACTCAAGACCAGTAGGAAGCGACATGAATAAAGAATTACTAATCAAACGTTTATATTGTATTTTATAATCTAAACTCCGTCGACTAGCGTCTTCAGAGTTCTTGGTATAATATGGGGTCCATTTTACGAACCTATATTATATTATGGTGGGTTAAAGTCCGGCCGGGAAGCCCACAAGGTTCGCGCCTATACCGAAACCAGCACCACCACGTGCAGAGGACGCCATTGTTGGGACAAATACGTCCAAAACGCTAAAGGTAGCAGCAGCAGTCAATGCGATCACAATGACCTCCTCAACCTTGAGGGATTGCTTGGGGATGGCGTAGGCCGCAATGGCCACCATGAGGCCTTCAATCAAGTATTTGATGGCGCGCTTAACGAGTTCGCTAAAGTCAAACATTCCGGACATGTGTCTATTATATTATAACTCTCGAAAATAAAAATAAACGGGATAACCTTAATGATATAGTTTTAATGCTAAAAAATACTTAAACGTTAACGTCTTGTATTTGTATAGTTTCGCTAAATGTCTGGCCTTGAACGTAAAACACGCGATGATGGAACGCCCAATCCGAGATATGTTGATGTATTAGACGAGGATGCTGGAATTGCAGGACAGAGATTTACCTGCATGTCGTTTTTATCACCCGATAAAATATTGGAAAAGCGCGAGCTTTACCTGTTTGCCGAATTCGTTCAGCAATGGGATTTTAACAAATCGATGTCCAAATTTGGCGATTTTATGAACTTTATTTCCTATAAATATAATTTGAATCTTGAGAAGCTAATGTCGGATTACAATGAGTTTTGCAAGGAGGAACAGGAACGTCTAAAGGAGGGGTCTGTATCTGATGACTACAAGACGTTTCTGGACAAGAATGAGGATAAATTGACCGAGAAGTTCCAGCGTGAACATGCGTTCCAGACATCGGTTCGCGGGTTGAAAAACCGCGGTAACTTCCCATCCCAGGAGGAGGCCGAGCAGCATTGCAAGAAGCTGCGCGAAAAGGACCCCAACCACGATATTTTTGTAGCACCCGTCGGCGTATGGCTACCGTGGGATCCCAATGCATACAAGACTGGTCGCGTCGAGTTCATGGAGGAGGAGTTGAACAAGCTTCACCAGGAGAAGATTAAGAACGAGATCAAGGCAAAGGAGAACTTCGACAAGCGCGTGAAGGAGACGAAGGAGAAGGCAATTGCCGATAATATCAAGAAGGCCGAACAGTCCGGTAATGTGTTGACCCAGACATTGAATGCGAATGGAGACTTGGTGGGTGTTAGAGACACGATCAATTTCGCAGATCGCGAGGTTTCGAATGAGACCGATCGCCTCGCACACGAGGCCGAGTTGATTAAGAATGCCGATACAAAGACCTCTGCTGCGAATATTGAATCCGAATTTGTAGATACACTTACAACCGCGGCATAATTATTAAAATGATAGCTGAATGAATTTCATTTCAATCCTTTATCTGATATTACTATATCATATAAATGAATCATTCGACGTCCTACAATAACCTCGTGTTAACAGCTCCGTCGTTTTATGCACACGTTGTTAATAGTATATTTTTACTGATTGCGATTGCGTATGCATTTATGCATTCATCGAAATTAAGGGCACTTGATTCGCATCATACTCTTTTCTTGATTTTATTGTTTGGTATCGCAATCGGTGTTCATGGATTATCTCATTTAGGACTTGAGACTAGTTACGGATTTAACCCATTGCGCTTATTATTTTGAGCGAACCGGAGACGCTAGGCGAAGGTAAGCGATTGAACTTCGCGGACGCTAGTCGAATAAGTTTACCATTTACCATTTAGTATTTGTTTTCTTAACACTAATTTGTTGCCCTGCACGTTTTTTACCCTTGCTTGGATCATATGCTTCGCCCTCGTTGTCTGAGTCCATCCCCTTTGAAATCTCCCAGAACTCTTTTGAGCCAAGCCGGAAATCCGGGCGAGTTTCGGCTTTATACCAAAATATTTGGTCGTATAATTTATTCGATTTTGCGTTATTATTAATGACCAAACATTCATAATTTTCGGTCGTTTGATCCATAACGGAAGAAAACGACTCTAATGTGGGAAACATGGATGCATAGTTTTCCCAAATACGTTTGCGATTAGTCATATACGGTTCACGTAAAATGAACACATAATCGATATTTGTTCGTAAATTGGGCGGAATGCCTAAAGGATATTGCATCGTGATAATGAGCATGACTTTCCAGTGACGCCCGTTCATAAATAACATTCTCATCATTTTGTCGCGCGTCCATGTTTGGTCGTATAAGCAATCATCTAAAATCACAAATGCGCGCGGATCAATCGAGGATTTCTTCTGCGTTTCAATATCTTTGTTCACTTGTTTTAATACGGCCTTTTGTCGACGTAACACGTTTTCGATAAGAACCGTGTTATATTCTTCGTGGATGAAGAGCTTAGGCACATGCTGTGCATAAAATCCGTTACCGGCTTCCGTACCGGATATAACTGTTCCGATTGGTATGTCTTGATGGTGATATAACAGATCTCGCACAAGAAATGATTTACCCGTATCACGACGACCAATCATCACAATTACCGGACCTTTATTCTCATTTGGCTTAAATGTGATCCACCGCATATCAAATTTTTTTAGTTCCAACGTCATATTAAGTAGTATACTAAACATTTGAGATTTAAAATACGAAATATAAACTCTGGCGTCTTTTAACTCCTTCGCCTTACTCTATGGATCGCTTCACGTTTATATTTATCAATTATTCTATTTATACACCCTATACGTCAGCATTCTGTAAATATGCATAAACCGTCAATCGCCTATTGTAAACCCGCCATAATAAATTTAGAGGTTTTATGCGAACAGTATAGGCAAAATCCGGACTTCGTAGAATCCGAACAAACGCCGAACGATTATAACCCATATCGCATGCGAGATCTGCAATTATATAATCCCATATATCGCAAATTTTTTGAGATGAACTCTTCGAATTATAATACAATCGCATTGAATCACCCATACCATGTCCAAGATTTAAAACATGTTGCGACGCATAATAAAGGCCAAATATTAGAACGAGACGTTTTTGTTAAGTTTTCACCTCTACTCGATCCATATCGATACATGGTTGGTAAATATAACATAGATGATAGCAAGATCCGGGCAATGCCTCAATTCGACTCAACCGAGGAATCCGTATCTAGCAAGATTTTATGTCGCCATAACGCGGCCTACGTTGATTCGTTTTTTACTTATCTGTCGTCAACATTGTTACATTCGCATAATTTTCATCACGGTCTTGATTATTATGGATCATACCTTGGCGTCCAAGAGAAGTTTCGCGTGTGTATAACCGACGATTTGGACTTTTTAAGGAATTCGACGTTTTTTAACAATAACGTTGGTAAATTATTCTATATAGAAGATCCGGAGCACGTTTTCGACGGATTGGATCAAATTGCGGGCTCTAGACGTAATAAACAAAAGTTAACGGTGAACGAGGGTGATAATTTGGACATTGAATGTGATATATTATCGGAATTAGACATAGACATATTAGATGAAAGCGTAGATGTAAGCACGGTTTTAGAATTGAGCTCCGAAGATGCTAGTCAAAGGAGTTCGGCGGAAGCGGAGATGATATATTCAAAACGCTCAAATCCGTCGTCGCCGTCTTCGTCTTCTGAATCTTCGTCGTCAGATAGTGATGTTAATTATAGTTCGTCGGAAGATGACGACGATGATGAGGATGATGATGATGAAGAAACAGACGATAGCGAGGAAAAAGAAGATAGTGAAGACGATGATGAAGACGAGGATAGCGACGAAAATACCGAAGAGGAGGAGGTATTTGGATATATTAACAACTTTCCGGTGCAGATGATTTGCATGGAAAAATGCGCCGGCACATTGGACGAGTTATTTGTGAACGACGAGATATCGATTGAGAATGGTGCGAGTTATCTGTTTCAAGTAATTATGAGTCTATTGATTTATCAACGTGCATTTAATCTTACACACAACGATTTGCACACAAATAATATAATGTATACCAAGACAGACAAACCATTTTTATATTACAAATACGCGGGTAAATCTTACAAGGTTCCTACATACGGACGCATTTTTAAAATTATCGACTTTGGACGCGGTATTTATAAATACCAAAGTAAAACGTTTTGCAGTGATAGTTTTGCACCCGACGGAGATGCATCGACCCAATATAACATCGAACCATTTTTAAATAAAAAGCGTCCTATTCTTGAGGCAAATTATAGCTTTGATTTGTGTCGCCTTGGATCGTCCATTTTCGATTTTATCATGGATGTCGATGTAAAGGTCGGCGAAATGGATGATTTGCAAAAAACTATTCATCGATGGTGCATGGACGACAATGGTAAAAATGTATTATACAAGAAAACCGGAGAGGAACGCTATCCAAGTTTCAAGCTATATAAAATGATTGCGCGCACAGTTCACAGACACACGCCTGAATCACAACTAGACGACCCGTATTTTAACCAATTTTGCATGAAAGGGTCCGAAGATATTAGTCAAATGGTGTTGGACATTGATCAGATCCCATGTTATGTGTAACTCTTAAGCATTTGAGGGAGTTTGTTATTTTCATGTATTTATCATGAAAATATCTAGGAGTTATCGATTATAACATATGTCTTATTTTGTAAGGCGCTATCCGAAGTTTCCAAAACTATCGACGGAGACCTCCTTCGAATTGCGTCTTCGGAGTTTACTCTGAAACGATCTGTCGCCGATAACCGAAGAAGTTTGAAAATTTCGGTTTGCTTTGATTCACTCATATTTTTGTTCATTATTCGATATGTTGAATTCATTATATTGTTTGGGTGGATTATTCGACCCCCTGAATTCGAAATTCGTCTAGCATTTAGATACGATTCTTCATTTACACCATTGAAGATTTAAAATGGGACAAAATATAATAAAAAGATATAAATATTTTTTATTATATATAGTATCGTGATGGAAAATGAAAATATAATTAAAGAATTAGCAGAAGAAAATGCTAAACTAAAAGAGGAACTACAAGCAACCAAAGAGCATCTTAAAAAATATACAGCACCTGCATATAAGAAGGAATATTATGAAAAGAATAAAGATGTTATAAAGGAAAGAAATAATAATTATAAACAGAATTACACCCCTACACCAGAACAAAAAAAGACATGGGCGAGAACGGCGTATTTAAAAAAAAAAGAAAAACTCCAACAAGAAATGGAAGAAAAACAGAATGGCGTAAATATTTAGGAATATATAGATATATTAAGAAAACTATATAAAATTAAAATATTTAGTAAGTATATAGAATGGTGAAAAAGAAGAAGGAAACATTCAAAGAGTTCCGTTCCACAGATAAATCTGCTTACACTACCATCAAAACAACACTCAAATCTGTATTGCATAACCATAAGGATGTCCAACCAGTCATTACTAATTTGGTTTTTGAAATGAATGATTTGATGATACATTCTTACCAGTTTATTCGTTTGTATGTATTGAAATGTTATAACGACAAGCAACCTTTACCTGAAATAAATGAGAAGTTTATTCTGTATTGTATCAAGACATTGGGAGTGAGAAGTAATCAAGGAGCAAAAAGTAAGGATACTGACATGTTAGAAACATTACAATCCTTTTATGATAAGGAATATCAACCTTTACTCAACCACGAAAAGACCCAGTTAAAGAATACGACTTTTCGATTACCTTATTTAGCAACACAACTACATACGTCCTTATCTAACAATACACAAGAACACTTTATTCAACACTTCCTTCGTTTTATCAATAAAACCACCACGAAAATAACAGAAGATAAAGCAACCCTTTTCAAGTTCAAGAAACAATTATTAGAATGTAATGATGAAACTGATGTGATATTTGATGAATGGAAAATTACTCATTTACCGAATATTCTTCCTACAAACATAAAGAAGTCACTTCATTATGATGTGAAAGTGAACCCATTTGATTATTTGAAAGGTATGTTGTATATGAATGATGTATTAGAAAAGGAAGAATATAAATTATTCCAACCTTTACCACTTCGTAATAACATTATTCCCAAGCATATTATTCTGGATACAGCGTGTGTCATCAGTTTATTTTGTCCTGAAAACGCAAAGAAGGGTGAATTATTAAAGAATGTGAAGGAAAATCAATACGATGTATGGAATAATCTTTTGAACCTACAACACAATACATTCAAATGCAAACATTATCAATATCATCATCAACTCCAAACAGATGGTATTAGTTGTTCCTTATTGTTTATTCGTAAAGATTTGAAAGATAAGAAATGGGGAAGCAGAGTTCCTACTTTGTTAGAACAAGATTTTCATAATATAGAAGATTTATCCATAGAACAACTCAAAGAAATTGCGCCTCGTAATATTGTTGGATGCGACCCTGGTAAACGCAGTTTAGTATATATGATGGATAGTAATGGTAAGAAACTCCAATATACAGCACCTCAAAGGAAACGAGAAAGCAAAGCAAAAACAAACCAGCGAATATTATTGGTGGAAAAGAAACGAAACAACATCATAGAAAAAGAAACTCATTTATCGTTTCAAAATAGTAAATCGGTTGATTATGAAAAGTTCAAAAAGTATATACAAGAAAAAGATAAACTGAATAAAGAAACAACCGAGTTTTATAAGCGTGATGTTTGGAGGAAAATGAAGTTTAGACAATATAGTTATGGTAAGAAAAGTATGGATAAGTTCTTAAATAAAATCAAGGAAACTTTTGGGGACAATATCCTAATTGGTTATGGTAATTGGAGCAGAAGCACACAAATGAAACACTTTATGCCTACTATGAACAAAGGATTAAGAAAGCAAATACATAAGAAATATGATACAATTACCATAAATGAATGCAATACAAGTAAAAAATGCTGTGAATGTAATAACGATTTATCCTATTACAGACATAGCGATGGAAACAAGCAGTTCCGTCTGTTGGTATGTTCTGGATGCGTGAGACCCCAAGTCAAACAAATCGTATTTAGAACACGAGACGCAAATTCAGCAATCAACATAATGAACTTAACAAAATGCTGGGTTGAAAAGCAAGAACGCCCTGCGTGTTTTCAAATTTCGTCTTTCACCTCTTCAAATAATCAAAAGGAAGAGGAAAAAGTTAGACCATCGTAGGTGAAACTCCTACTATTGATTTTACACCTTTTTATTTTGGGATTTTGTCCCATTTTAAATCTTCAATGGTGTAATGAATCTAATAATTCCTTCCCGTATTTACCATCAAACCCATAAATAACAGAATTATCGAGTTGTGTCCAAACATCTGGATAAGTTTCCGACCATCTAAATTTAATATCAACACTGTCGTTACGATTGTTATCAGACCCATAGCTGCTATTCATTCTCCGGGAAAGTTGAGGATAAAATCCGTCACCTTGTTCTTTATCATATTTATCATAATACATTTTACGTGTAAGAACAACCTCGCGCGGTAAAATAAGTGTTTGGGGGATTGGGTTTTGTGGCTTTAATATAGTTATGTGAGCGGCAACGGGTATATTTTGATCATTCATATAGATATATCAGATTATCTATTGTCGCAGGATTTTCGGTTAAAAATTAGGAACGTCTGTAAATACTTGGGTGGTTGCTGGATTTAATACACGCGTCTCGGTAACAATGTTAAAAAAATCGGCAATGTATCCACTAAACTGAAAATAAAAATACGAACCCGTAATAGCACACACCATTACAACAATACTGTCTCGAACCACATCTTTCAGTGGCTTTTTTTCATCCGATAAATATCTGAATTCGATAAACTTAGATAGGCAAAAAAGGACGGTGATAATTGTAGCAACAACAAAAACTTGTTCCATATTAATCCCTAAATATATAAGATCTACGCCCCTTTTTTGTTTATTTGTATAACGCAAACAAAATTGATCGCGGTTGATAATATAAATTCAGAACAACATACAAAGATGCTTTCCGCACAAAATATTATAGTTCCATTGCTCCGTATAAATGAGTCGGTTTCATTCAATCTTGGCGATTGTAATGAATACGTCAAAACCCTCGCACCCGGTTCGGTAACCATGATCTATTTGGATCCACCCTTTAATTCTGATCGAAATTATACGATGAGTGTTGATTCGGCGGTGGGGTTCACAGATAAATGGACAGACGCCGGTTACGAAGAGTTCTTAGAATCTGTTATATTACCACTAAAAACGGTGTTGACCGACGACGGAACATTGTTCTTCCACATTTCGGCTGTAGGTATGTTCATCCCAGAAAAGGTGCTGCGTAAGCATTTCTCTGTGGTTACGCCGATATTCTGGAAAAAGTGCCGATCCAAAAATAATGTGAAAAATAAGTTGGGTGCGACTATTGATATTATATTCAAATGCAACAAAAAGGAAAAACACAAGTTTCGGTTAGTCACACAGGAAAAGGACGCCACCTATTTAAAAAACTCGTTCAAAAACAGCGACGAACGCGGAAATTATTCTCTCGGGCATTTGGTCACCGAGAAGACAAAACGCGGTTACATGTATTCATTCGACGCGGGCGGGCTCACATTTAATCCTACGTCTGGATGGAGAATCAAGGAATCTGAATTAGTCAAGTTACGTGACGAAAATCGCCTTCATCTGCCCAAGAAAGCAGGTGGAAATTTGTATAAAAAAATATACCTTTCCGAGAATCCGGGCAAACCATGCACCGATCTATGGGACGATATACACTCAATAAGTCAGGGGTCAGAAGGCCGAAAATATCCGACCGCCAAACCAGTCAAACTGCTTGAACGACTTATTGAAATTAGCACAGACGCAGGTGATATTGTATTAGACCCGATGTGTGGTTCGGGAACAACAGCCAGCGCTTGTGTGAATACGGGACGTGTTTGTTTATTAAATGATATAAATTCGGATGTAATTGATATTGTTAAGGCAAGGTTTGCATCCGACTACACACCTCCGCAAGTAAATCTAGACCCGGGGTCGGAATCCGAGTTGACCGAAGAACATGGACTGTAGGAACCGTGTCTATCACAGTATTTACCAATTTTGCGAGTAATGTCCCCACCTTATCCTGTTGAATTTTCAAACAAGGAATTGAACACTTGTTTTTTTCGCTTTGTCCAACCAATGCCCCCACGCCGTTGTTGAGAACCAATCGCAGGCGCAAATCGGTATTGATTTCAACTCCGTCCTTTCTGCGGAAAATCATCCGGCTAGTCTTGGCGCGAGAGGTTTTCAAGTAATACTCCCATTCAGGATAGGCGGTGAACTCAGGGAAGTTATTTTCCTTGGGATATAATATCAAATTGTTGTTGCGATGGTGGTTCACTAGAACATAATCCGGATATTTTACGTAAAGTGTTCCAAGAAGGGTCTTGAGTTGGTCACTTGTGATTCGGTCAAATTCCGAACTGAACATCTCCGCAATCTGGTTTCGCATAGCCGGCGTGACCGCGTTCCCGTGATTGGCGGCTTTGAATCGATCGATCGCAGCTTTGATTGATTGCCCGAGCGGGGCGTTGAATTCCTCCAACTTGCTCGTATTAATCCAATCAAATGTCCCTGTATTTTCGTGATTTTTGATAGACACCTGGAAACGACGGTCTCCAACGGCGACATCACAATCCGCTTTTTGGGTAGTCCCTCCCAAATGTCCCCACAACGGCTTCTCCGCAGACGCCGCGCATTCCTGAATATGTTTATTTATATGCATTTCGGGGTTGGTATTGAGAAGTTCCACCAACTCCTTTTCATTTCCAACACCCCCGTGATGTGTTTCTCCTCCGGTTTTGTAAGGCATGTTAACGTGCTTAAGTAAAGATGCCCTGAATTGTTGTAAATAAAAGCCTATCAATTTTATAGTGGGCCGGAACACTTCTGTTCACTTCGCTCACATCCGTGTTCCAGTCGCTCAACTTCGGCTTCGCTGTTGCTCCGGCTCGCTCCAACTATCGCTTACGGTAGTTCATCGATATCAAGTTGAATGTCTGAATCATCCAGAACGCCTACGCTTGATCCAGAATCCAAGATATCAAAATCACTCAACTTGATAGGATCGGTGTGTATTTTAATGCGTTCTTCATCGTCGTCATCGTAGTCGTCTGCAAATCGGCGTTCCAGTGCCCGCGACATACTGATATCTTCGAGACGTTCTAATGTCTTTGGCGCTTGAATCACCTCTTCCTTGCGATTAATATCTACTGCGGTATCCATGTCGTTGAATGTGAGTTTCGTAATCACTGGCGCGTCGTCAATATTTCGGATAGAAGGGGTCACTGGAATCGACTCAGGCGTCTCCTTTTTCGCATCGGCGACCGTAGGTTTCACTTCAGGATCGATCGTTGGTTCGTTCATAGTCTCTATAAACACCTCTTCGTCTTGCTCCTCGCTCTCATCCATATATGCGCGAATGATTGCTTCAGTGGGAATACTCTCGCGAATAGTGGTCAAAATACACTCCTGAATAATCATTTCCAATTCGCGCGAATTCTTTTGCATCTGAAGCGGGTTCACGTTCTTCTCGAACAAATATACATTACTATAAATCTTGCGCGCGGTATGCAGATAGACTTTGTGGATGAAATGATCGAGTTTGGGAATCGCGATATCAATCTTCTTTTGCTTATTCCCTGCGCGTATACATGTTAATACCTTGAGTTGTATAATATGCACACATGTGATCAAATCTTCTAAATAATTACACCCGGAACGTTCGATAATTCGCTTGCGCTCCTCTTCGAGAAGAACGGAGTTCCATTTCGGAATTCGGGTCAATAGATTTTGAAAGGTCATCAAGTATTTTCCCATCTCATCTGCATCGATACACATTTTCCAAGATTCGTTGAATATAGATCTAAATCCTTCCACGACCAATGGCGTAAAAATAGTAACTAGACGACTACACCATTCGTTGCGAGACTCATGTAAATTTGATATCACAAAATCGTCCATTTACATTTAATTAACATATCAATATACCCAATTCAACGAGTTTACCTCAAATTGTCGCAGGAGCCTGCATATAATCCAAGATGCACAACATGAGTAGTTTTTCATTTCTATATTCAGCCTTGATCTTATGGAAATACATGATCACATCGGAACGTCGACTATCCGATAACAATCGGGTAAGTTTTATCCATTGAATCAGATCAATACATGAATATCCAGCTTCGTATGCATTTGTGATAATATCCAACCATTCGTTTGTCGTTTTGTCTAAATTTTCACCGATTATTTCATCAAACCAATTGATATGTTTAGAATCCTGGACATATGTTCTATTCAAATGATATTGATGCAGATTAACAATGTTAGCGTTGCCGTCCATATACTCCGGAACATATATCTCACAAAATCGAGATAAAATCGGATTTAGCATTTTATGTTTGTTCTCTACTACAATGAAAAATCGCGTATTATAACTGAACAACTCGATACACCGACGCATGGCCGATTGGGCATCGATGGTTAAACTGTCTGCATTGAATAGAACGATTGTCTTGAATTGAACCCCTTGTGTGCCTTTGATGTTCGTTTTTGCGAAAAATTTGAGTTCGTCGCGAATGAATTTTATACCTTTTCCATGTGCACAGTTAACAAACATGACGTTGGATTTCAATTTGTGTTTTTCACCATTATAAATCTTATTTACAAAATCATATACCAAGGTTCGCTTACCCGTTCCAGATGCACCATGAAATAATAGGTGGGGGATACGATTTGAGGCCAAGAATCCGTCCAACTTTTGTTTTATATTTGTATGCAATGCGGTGATTAAAGGGGGGGATGAGGATTGATTCGTCTCTGTATTCATGTTGTTTTATGTAATTGTAAGACTACATTTATATTCATTTGGCGAGGATTGTTTTGTGCGTATATTATAAAATGCATCATACTCGGAAAAATCGGAGTTCGAAGAAGAACAAATCCAGGGGTTTGAAACATAAATCAAAGGGGAGTAAGAAAGGAACACCGAAAGTTAATAAGCGCAAATTAAGAGGGGGGTTATTCAAAGATTGGTCATTTCAATCTATAAATCCATTTGAAACAAGGAAATCCCTCGAAGAAAACAAGAAAGTAGCCGACTCATTCATTAATGAGGTTGATGGATATTACAAAAAATATTTTATTGACGAATATACAAGGTCGGTACCCATTGCCGCACAACCAAAAATGCCTACTTTGACCAAACTAATCAATATATATACCCAACTACCTGAATCGTCATTGAAGTGTCCTGATATTGAGTGCAAGGGTAAAAAATATGCAATGATCGAGGAATTATATGATAGTGGTAATAAATTGCGGTATATGCTAGACCAGAACAATAAAAACCCTGTTGTCGGGTCTGAAAAATA
>Ga0209354_10000339_pt1 | contig 22046 bp, 13 predicted proteins | sample LauGreSpBDMM15DD_2_FD_187562 | JGI IMG/M metagenome (GOLD analysis project Ga0209354, IMG submission 187562) | Freshwater lake microbial communities from Lake Michigan, USA - Sp13.BD.MM15.DD (SPAdes) (version 2) | ecosystem: Environmental > Aquatic > Freshwater > Lake | place: Lake Michigan...
TTTTGAAGTCAGGGATTTGTGGCCCAAAGTTCCTATTGAGCTGGGCTTTATTCGAAACCGTTTTGTAATTGGTGTTTTGAATTCTCTTGAAAAACTAATTTATAAAAATGCCAAACATATTATTGCTCTATCGCCTGGTATAAAACAGCATATCAGTCAATTTAATACGCCAATTGCTATCGTTCCTAATTTTGCAGATACGGCTTTTTTTCAAGCCACCGAAACGCCTGTTAACGATAAACTCACCATTTCTTATATTGGTACAATAGGATTTGCAAATGGATTGGACACATTGATTGATTTGGCTATTGTTGCTCAAAATAGTTATCCCAATCAATTTCAGTTCAATATCATGGGAGATGGTGCTGAAAAAAATAAGCTTCAGGCTAAAGTTACTGCTTCAGGCATTTGTAATGTTACTTTTCATGACTTTTCTGGTAAAGAAAAAGTGCGACTGTTAATGCAAAATGCTGATGTCATGTATGTTTCCTTTGCTCCTTTTCCTATACTAGGAGAAACGACAAGTCCAAACAAATTTTTTGATGCGCTTGCCATGAAAAAAGTGATTGTTGTTAATTTTGAAGGCTGGCTGAAGGAGCTTTTATTTACCCATCATGCCGGATTTTTTCATGACGCCAAGCATCATGACAAATTGCTACTACATCTTCTTGAAGCCAAAAAAAATGCAGTTCTTTGGGAAAACATGTCCCTTTCAAGTGAAAATTTGGCTATTAATAATTTTGAACTTAACCATCACCTGAGTAAGATTATTGGACTGCTTTAACTCCTTTTTTTGATTTTTTTTGTCACTGCATTCATGTCTTGTTTTTTATTTTCAAATTAAAGGGAGTTTTTGAACTCAAAAAAAATCCCTTTGAAATGATTTTTATACACTCTTTTTGTTGGACATAACTAGGACATTTTTGAGAAAATAATGTCTTTGTCGAAATTTTAAAAGGTCTTTTCTATTCTTAAATACCCCTATTTTCCCTTTTAATCAATCATTTTTACAAAAATGCAAAAAAGCTACATTTGTTTAGTGAAAAAAAATGATAGAATAGTACAATGCTTATTAGCCAAAACTTTTTTAGATTTGTGTGTTCCCTAAATCAAATCAAGAATAAAAGTGCGTTGTGGATGTGCAAACCATTTTCTGCTACAAACTTGCATTTATAAGTGTTAAACATGTATTTGTTAAATTGATTAAACCTGAAGCATGAAAAATAAACTGACTACACTTCTTTTGCTGCTGCTTTTCACCTTTGCTGCCAAAGCTCAAATTATTGAAAAAGAACATGTTACTCAAGAGTTAACCATTCGTCCTAATTATAAAAATATAGTAGGCTATTATACTTCTTGGGAATGGTACAAAAGGGCTGGCCTTACCGCTCCGGGTAATATGGATTTCTCTAAATATACCATCATCAATTATTCGTTTTTTCAAACAGACAAAGAGGGGAACTTGTGGGGAACAGATGCTTGGGCAGATTCAATTTTGCTGAGAGGTAAATACGATTACAATGATCCAATTCAACCTGCTTATTTTCCCAATACGTCTTTAATTGATTTGGCTCACGTGGCTGGTGCAAAAGTAATGGTGTCTATTGGTGGTTGGACATTGTCAGAAACTTTTCCTGTAATGGCTTCTACGGCAAAAGGAAGAGCAAATTTTGCCCATAACTGTGTCTTACTTTTACACAGGTATAGTTTTGATGGGATAGACATTGACTGGGAATATCCTTGTTATGCTGAACATAAGGGTACGCCAGCCGATAAAGAAAATTTTACACTATTAATGAAGGCTATTCGTGATTCGATAGATGTTTATGGCACTAAAGTAAATCAAAAAATGCTTTTAACCGCTGCTTTTGGTGCACAAGATGTTAGAAATGAAGCGATTGAATGGGATAAGTTAAAAGATATCATGGATTTCTTTAACATGATGTGTTATGATTATAATGGTAGCTGGAGTGAAAATGCTTCTTTTAATGCGCCATTGTATGCGCCCGCTGTAGGTGATACCAATGCCTTAGACAATACTTTTAGGCGTTTGGTGCATAAATACCATGTTTCTCCAAAACAAATTAATTTAGGGGTAGCCTTTTATGGCAGGTCTTTAATGGGTAAAGAAGGCACCAAATTAGACATTTATGGTACTGAACACAAGGGTTGCCAAGATACCATTACTTTCGTTCCTGATTTAGGGGGAAGTTTATATTGGAATATTCTTTTACAAAAAGATAAGTTCGATGAAAAATGGGATGATAAAGTGCAAAATCCTTATTTGATAGGAAAAACGGTCAATACGTATTTAGATTATGATGACCCTCGCTCTATTAAACTGAAAGCACAATATGTAAAAGACAAAGAAGCTGCCGGGGTAATTATTTGGGAAATTTCTGGTGATGTGGTTGAAAAAGGGGTTGGATCGGGTGTAGTGGCATCCACTCCTTTGATTGATGCCTTGAACTCGGTTTTACAAACAGCTCGCAAAAAACCTATTCCTAGACGTTGGAGAGATCCTGTAGTGAAAATTGAAAAAGAAAAAGGTTGGAGAGCGAAAGCCATCAAACAAAATATTAAAAATATTTATAAAAAAGGAGAAACGCCTACTTCCAAACAATAGGTGCGTGTGCAGTAAAATAAACTAATTAACCTAAAGAAAGTATTTTAATGCTGAAAAATTACTTTACAAAAGTCTCTAGTCTCTTGCTTTGTGCGTCATGTTTAGGTACCAACCTATATGCCTCAGCAAAATCAGACAGTACTTCCTCGCAACAGAATTTTGCTAGTAGCTCTCCTCAAGAGTTAGGCTTGGTAAATTCTTACCTAAGATCCTTAAAACTTCGTTCGGCTGCCAAAACAAATGAGTTTGGCTATGAAAATGGCAGTAAATTAGGGCTATTCAAAAATGAAATCAATGTAAGTGGTACCGTTCGTTTCTTGACGATATACAGGGATATGGGCGATTCTTACGCGGATATGTCTACCTCCAAGAAAAATATTTCATTTGTTGATTCACCTATCAGTAATACGGGTGGGTTTTGGAGTGGCTATCCTATGTTTGAGTTAAACATCGCTTCTAAATTCAGTAAGAACACTGACTTTAATGTGGGGTATTCTTTTATCAATTTCATGAAAGGAAATGCTTCTTCAGATGTTCCAAATAGCACTTTGCTTACCAATATGCAAAACCTAAGGGCTGGCGGTACATTCCATACAGCCATTGGTAAATTTGCTTTTCAAGCGGGGTCTATTCTTCCTGCCAAATTGAGTAAGTTTTCTATGGGCCAACCTATTTACAGAGATGATTATTTCGATCGTTTGCCTTGGGATTGGTATAGAAATTCTTTCTTGAGATACGAAGACTATTACAACATCAAGTTAAACATGGGTGGTCAAAATGAAGGGCGTGCGTTGTTCTCTGGCTTAACCATGAATGGTAACATTATTCCTTTAGGACTTAATTTTACTGCTTTGTATGGTAGGTCAAGTCAAACAGCACCTTATTCAACGCAAACAGGTGCGTTTTTCCCAAGTATTTTATACGGTGGCCGTTTAGAGAAATCTTTGTTTACCAAAGATGTAAATGGTAAATATGCTTTCAACTATTATAGAAGAGAAGCAGATATTGATAATTTTTCTGGCATTGCTGATAACAATCAAATGATGACGTTGGATGCTGATATGCAATTCAAAGGTTTGAAATTGGTTGGGGAAGTTGCTTTTTCACAAATTAACAATACCGTAACCGATACTTTTAAAGTGGTGCCTAGAGAACTTCCTCCATTGCACAGGTCAGGGATTGGCTTTCAATTGAGAGCCGATGCGTCTAGAAAATTATTGCCTATTCCTTTGTCTGTTGACTTGTATTACATCGAAAAAAATGTAGTGAGTTTCGATGGTTCTATTCTCAATACCAATTCAAACTTCAGAACAAGTGGCATTGCTACCGAAAACAAATATGACCAAAACCTCTTGAACAATGTGGTGCAAGAAATTGGGCAATATGCCAACAATAGAAAAGGGATTACTTTAAAATCTAATTTTAAAATTCAAAAACTTTCTGTTGACTTGGGCTTAATGGTTTCTGAAGAAATTGAAAACATCAATGATTCTACCATCACTATTCAACACAGGGTAAACTCATTCACAAGATCTAGGTTCCATGCTTTCTTTATGGAAGGTGGTCCTTACAACAGGATTAGAAGTGTATTCAGAAGAGCGTACGAAAATATCGCCATTACCCAAGGAAATGCCAACAATAAAAAAGCTTTCAATGCGGCGGATGTATTGTTGATGTACAAAACGAAAATTTTTGGCAAAGACATCGTCTTAATGAATTACCATACTTATTCTACAGCAACCAGCCACATTAATTTGATGAATAATTTTAGCAACGATGCTTATACCCGTCAATATTATGTAGATGCGACCATTGCGTTCAAAGCCATGAAAAAAGTAATGGTGGTTGCCAATGCGGGTTATGAAAAGTTATTGGGCGGTGTAAATACTGTTAAAGACAAAGTTTCGGGAGGAACAGTGAATCAAAGGGGAAAATCATTAGGCTTCGGACTTGACTACGATTTCTTATCCACGGCAGGTTTGCATTTGCGTCACAAATGGTTTTCGCACGAAGATGTTAATTTTAGCTTAGACAAGTTCAATGGAACGGAAACTACCCTAGAATTAAAATTATTCTTCTAAAAAAACTTCAATCAATTCAGTATATCATTCTCATCATTAAAGAAATACAAAATGAAATTCAAAGCACTTATACTCCTTTCTTCAGTATGCTTGTCTGTAAATACATTCGTAAATGCCCAAAACGATTTTTACCTTAACGGAATGGGTAGGTTTCTGATCTCTGACAATAGATTAAGTGGTGGAGCACTTGCCGGAAACACTACTACGCCAAACAAAGGGGTAAGTGGTTACTCTATATTTGATTTAACACCCACCATTAAAGTGGGCGACAATTTAAAAGCATTGGTTACCCTTAGGTTAAAAAGCCCATTTGGGGCGTTCTTTGGTAATGGTACACAATACCAAATTCGTCAATTTCAAATCGGTGGTAAAATTGCTGGTTTGGTGACCTATGAAGTAGGCGATATCAATGTGGGTGAAGGCATGTCAAAATATGCCATGAATAACGCGGATGATTTATTTTACAAATACGAATCTCAAGTGTTTACACAAAGAAGACAAATTTTAGAATACGAAAATTTCAATTTTGGTAACAAATGGCGTTTACAAGGGGCACAAGCCCGCACAAAACTTGCCATAGGTGCTGTTGTTGATACCATTGGTGCGTATGGATTTGTAGTGAGAACCAATGCGACCAACGATGCAAACATCGCAGATAGAATTTTAACTGGTGGACGTTTGAGTTTTATTAAAAACAACATGTTGACTGCAAATGGAAATTATGTGGGCTTGTTAGATATTCCGGTTACAACCACTCAAAATGTGTATAAAAACCACGTGTTCATTGGTGATGCTACCTATGGTTTAGATTTAGGGGCAGTGGCTATCAAAGCGAATATTGAATCAGGTATTTCTACGTATGATTTCACTTCGCCTTCTGACTCGGTAAGTTATAAAGATTATTTTTACGATGGTGGTGTAAATGCTAATGTAAAAGGTTTACAATTAAACTTCTTTGGTTCTTATAAAAATGTTGGTCCTCAATTTTATAATCCTGCTGCGCAAACTAGAAGATTAAATGTTGATAACAGTCAAGGTTTGTTCGGTACTATTGGTGCTAATCCAAGAGCGATGACTTTGTTTGATCGTTACAGCAATGAGACGCAATACAACAGAACCTTGGTGACTACTTTAGGTAATTTCATGCCTCAATACAATAACGCAAGTCCTTATGGTACGGCGACCCCAAACAGAACGGGTATCACACTTGGTTTGGCAACCGATACTTCTACGAAGATTATCAATGCGGAATTGAAATACGAAATCTTGAAAGAGATTATCGGAGAAAACATTGCCGACCTGCGTAATTTTAATGTATTGACTACGGGTGCTTCTTTTGACTTAGGGAAATTTATTGCTTCTGAAAGAAAATATTTGTTTTTAGTGGGATACAGAAATGAAGCTACCACAAGAGATGGTTTAGCAAAAATTGATTTGAAAAACAGTTTGCTTGATGCTGGTTTGTCTATCGAAATTCTTAAAAAATTAGACCTGCTATTGGGCTACAAAAAACTTACTTCTGTAGGAAATGAGCTTATCTCTGCTCGTACCATTGTGAATAAAGTAGACATTGCCACGGCTTATAAATTTAACATCGCACAAGATATCCTTTCTACTGGTGTAAACATCAAGTTTTCTACCAATTCATTCTTGAACATGACTTATAATTGGTCTACCAATACTACTGGTACAACTTCAAACAATTATAACATCAACCAGTTCTTCTTGAATCTAACTGTTAATTTGTAAGACATTAAAATTTACATTATGAAATTTACGACTGTCTATAAATCTATCGTCATTACAGCCCTGTCCACCTTGGTGCTAGCTGCCTGTACGCGTTCGTCTAAAGAGGAAGCTTTTTTAGGCCCAAAGGTGCTTCCTGCACCTGAAGGGTTTGCTATTCAAGGTGATTCCTTAGGGTTTAAATTTACCAATAGTGGTACAAGTGTTGATTTTTTGACTGGTACTTCTTATTTTGAATCAAAGTTTTCTAGTGAAGTTAGCTGGAAAGTGGCTATAGTGAGTAGGGCAAATGGGGCTGTTAAAACCTTAACGGGTACCAGTGCTACTTTAGACAATGTCACTTGCCCTTGGAATGGTGAATCTGATTATCTTTTGTTTAGCAATGGGGATTCTTGTGATGCCAACTTAACCATTACAGGGTATGCAGATGCTGCAAATGTCCTAAAAAAGACTTCTAAATCTTTTGTGATAGCCAAGTCAAAAGATTATGAAAAGGTAATTAATGGCATTAACAATCATACCATTGTGGATTTTGAACCCTCTCCTGGTGCGCCTGGTTTAACTGTGCCTTATTCAGATGCCATGGATAGTCCTTTTATTTCTAAATCAGAATATAGCGACAGGGCGCATGGTAAATACTCGCTATACTGTGCTGGAAATGATTTGAGTAACAATGGATACATTGGTGGTTTGGATATGATTAAGTTAGTAGGTTTGGTTGGTCTAGTGAAAGAAACCAATGCCAATGACGTGTATTTAAACATGTATGTTAAAGGTTTTGGTAAAATGAATACAGGCTTAACGCTTTTGTTTTATGAACTAGATTCACTTCATGTCGATAATCCGAAATCTATTGCAGGCGGCTTGGCTATTCCTGAAGGCTCTTGGGCTGGTTTGGCGAAATCAAACGACAAATGGATTAAACAAATCAATGTTGATTGGATAGGTTGGAAATTGGTAAGTGTGAAATACAGCGAATTTAAAAAACCAAACACTGATGGTTGTAACGGCAACTGTACTTTAGAACCACACAAAATGCGAGGCATGTCTATTGGTCTTGATTCTTATCCTGCAACAGGTTTCCCTGCTGAATTTGCGGTCGATAATTTTGTGATTACCGAAGGCGGTCCATTTAAACCTTAATTATAATTTCCTTAATGATATTATTTATGAAAGCATACCATTTTATCCTTATGACCTTACTCGCTTCGGTGTTGTTATGGGGTTGTAAACACAACAATATCGAAAATCAATTAGGCCCTGATTATTGCTCAGTTGTTGAAACACCATTTAAAAGAAATCCTAAAGACACCTTAGATTTTGCAAAATGGGGCGATACTTTGTCAGCTAAAATTTCGGGCAATTTAGAATGGAACATTACCATAAAAGGAAGAACCTCTCGTGCAGTGAAACGTTTTAGCGGGGTAAGTGCCGATGTGCTTAATTATTGGCTAGGCGAAACTGATACTTTGGCCTTTTTTGCCAAAGATGAATGGTGCGACATGACCTTTTCTAACAACTGTCAACCAAGTCAAACGAAGCCTGTTTACCTTAAGTCTAATCCTAATTACAATAAAATCGGTTATTTGCTAGACGATTTTGAAGGCAAGAAATTGAAATATGTACAAGGTAAATCTAATGATACCGTTTCTAGTATTTACCAAGGCTTAGATTCATTGTCTTTTCCTGCTATTCAAGGTAAAAAATTCTTGCGTGTAGCAGCCTTACCTAGAAACTGGTATGTGGGTGATTACAACATGAATTTTGTTAAAATATTACCAAATTTAGGGACCAGTGATCCAAACGAAGTGTACCTAAATTTTTTAATCAACAATAATGGAAATAAAACCAATGCAATAGCTTTAATTTTAAAAGAAACGGGAAAAAATAGAACTTTTAAAATTCCAGCAGATAAATTAAACGGTTGGAATATGATTTCTGTTAAACTTTCGGACATGGGCGTAGTAGATGCGAATAAAGTGACGAATGTTATTTTCTCTTTTGGCCCTTCAGAAATTGGTACCCCAGTTGATTTTTCATTAGACTTTGTGATCTTTACCAAAGGGAAACCTTTTATTCAATAAAACAACAAGTGCTTTGTAGAAAAAGGCAGAAAGAGATTTCTGCCTTTTTTTTGGGTATACATTTTTATTGGCTTCATTAATCACATTTTTATTTATATTTGCTTCATGAATGCTACTCAAGAAAAAGCGACTACAGAAGGATCACTCAAGCAGGTGATTGCTCATGCCAAAGAATACGGTTTTGTATTCCCATCAAGTGAAATTTATGATGGACTTTCAGCAGTATATGACTATGGCCCATTTGGGGTTGAATTAAAAAATAACCTTAAAGCGCTGTGGTGGAAAACCATGACGCAACTCAATGATAATATTGTCGGTATAGATGCTTCTATTTTTATGCATCCTACCACCTGGAAAGCTTCTGGCCACGTAGATGGTTTTAGCGATCCGATGATCGACAACAAAGACTCTAAAAAGCGTTACCGTGCCGATGTACTCATCGAAGAACATGCCGCTAAACTTTCTCCAGAAGCAGGATTAGCCCTTGAAAAAGAATTGGCCAGGTTACTTGAAGCCGATGATTTGAGTGGCGTTTTAGCCTTGATTGTAAGAGAAAATATCAAATGCCCAGTTTCAGGTACCGCCAATTGGACTGATGTGCGTCAATTTAATTTGATGTTTTCTACCCAGGTAGGATCAGTAGCGGAAGACTCTAGTACCATTTACCTTAGACCTGAAACGGCTCAAGGAATTTTTGTTAACTTTTTGAATGTACAAAAAAGTGCCCGTATGAAGGTTCCTTTTGGGATTGCTCAAATCGGAAAAGCTTTCAGGAATGAAATTGTTGCACGTCAGTTCATATTCCGTATGCGTGAATTTGAACAAATGGAAATGCAGTTTTTTGTGCGACCGGGAGAAGAAATGACATGGTACCAACACTGGAAAGCTACCCGTTTAAATTGGCACAAAGCACTTGGAATACCTGAAAATAAATTGCGTTTTCATGACCATGAAAAACTGGCCCATTACGCCAATGCAGCCGTGGACATTGAATTTGAATTCCCTTTTGGTTTCAAAGAGATAGAAGGAATTCACTCAAGAACAGACTTCGATTTAAAATCACACCAGGAATATTCTGGAAAGAAACAACAGTATTTTGATCCTGAAATCAACCAAAATTATGTTCCTTATGTGGTTGAAACCTCTGTTGGGGCTGACCGTTTGTTTTTGTTGACACTTTGTAATGCTTATACCGAAGAGGTAATTGGAGAAGGTGAACAACAAAAAGAAAGAACTTATTTGAAATTACATCCGGCTGTGGCACCAATCAAAGCTGCTATTTTCCCGGTAACCAAAAAAGACGGTTTGCCCGAAAAAGCCCGTTTGATCTTCGATGACCTGAGACTTGATATGAAAGTGATTTATGAAGAGAAAGACAATATCGGAAAACGTTATGCCCGTCAGGATTTGATTGGTACCCCTTTCTGTATTGCAGTAGATTACCAATCACTTGAAGACGATACCGTAACCATTCGTTACAGAGATTCTACTTTGCAGGAACGAATTGCCATCAAAGATTTGAAAGCCAAATTGATGGCTGAAACTTCATTCAATACCATACTTTCAAAGTTATAAGGTTGAATTTGAATGCATCAATTTACAATTCAGCGTTTAACATTTAAAATTTAATTTCAAAATGATTATTAAAACTAAAAAATACCAATTAGCTAAAAATACCTATATCAAAATTGCGCTGGTAAATGCCCTTAAAAAACAATGGTGGGCATTTTTGATTGCCTTAGGAATTTGTGCTTTTACCTTCTTAAGCTATTGGTTTTTAGCTTTAGGGATTTTAGGCGCAGTATTATTTGTGGCCTTTTGGGCAATACAATTTGCAGGAATCACACAAGTGGATCAATACAAAGTGTTGTTTGATAAATACACCTATGAAATTGATGGCCGCCAAATTTTGATCAAAATGAATGACAAACAAGGCATGCAAATGAAATGGGAAAATATTCAAACCGTTGATAAGACCAAAGAAGCCTATATTTTATATGTGTCCAAAGGGCAGTTTGTGTATTTACCTTTTAAAATATTCAATTCAGACAATGACATCAATTTCTTTGAAGCCTTATTAAAAAGAAAAAGTTTGGTGAAGGAATAATAATAATAGCTATAGTTGAATTTTTAGAAAGGAACTTAGACATATAAGCTTTAATGAAATATGTATGGCTTTTCCCTTCGGGTCAGGCTCTCGGCAATGCTATCAAACTAGAGCTACATTAACTTGATTATTAATTGTAGTGTATATTGTATCAACATTAACAGCGATACTAATAGTAGCAATGAATAAGACCTTAGTATATTAATTTGAAGACTAAAATACCCCTTTATTTTCTAATCATTGCCAATACCCCATTGATAAACGTTAATGGATGTGGCGGATAACCAGGTACATACAAATCGATAGGATATTTGTCTAAAAAGCTACGGTTGAGCGATTTTGTGCCTTCAAATATTCCTCCGCTGATGGCATTGGTGCCGGCTAAAATAATGATTTTTGGAAAAGGAATGGCGTCATAACAAATTTGTACCGGTTCAGCCATGTGTTCGGTGATTGGTCCCGAAATCACCATCCCATCGGCATGTCGCGGTGAAGCTACCCAGTCAATACCATAACGACCCATATCAAAGTTTACATTGGAACAGGCATTCAATTCATTCTCATCAGCATTGTCTCCGCCTGCAGATACCTGGCGTAACTTGAGCGAACCTCCAAAAAACTGCTTGATTTCTGCCCTCACTTTTTCAGGATCCAGCTTCACACCTTCGGTCATTCCTTCGGCGATAACAAGTCTTTTTCTATCGTTGGTAGCTATTTTATAGTCGTTTGTAAACTTAATCTTTTGTTCCGGACATTCGGATTGACATTCACCACAAAAAACACATTTGCCTAAATCTAGGCTGATACCCTGGGTATGCACGATGGCATCGGTTGGGCAAATATCCACGCAGGCATTGCAACCCTCTCCACAAGCTTTGGTGCTGAGGTGTGGTAAACCTCTATATATCTCGGGCAAAACTGGTTTACTCAAATCAGGAATGTATTGTTTTCCTTGATGAATTAATATATCGATGATGCCCATATTTTTGTTTAGAGTTTAGGGTTTTCAGTACAGGGTTTAGAGTCGCGGGTACTGGGTTTTAGTTCATTTGTTTGAGTAATAGATTTTAGTATAGGCTGAAATTCCTTACTCGGTACTCTATACGCTGTACACTGTACTTAAAGATCGTGTCCACAATAAGATAAATCAAATGTTTTGTTACAGATAGGGAAATCAGAAATTTCGTTGTTCCTTACTGCCAGGGCAAGTGCAAGCCAGTTGTGCATGCTTGGATCCTTTATTTTATAATGTTCCAGTTCGCCTGCAGCATTGGTTACTGCGGTATGGCAAATCTCGCCCCTCCAGCTTTCTGTAAGTGCAATACTAAACTGATTGGGTTTTAAGGCAAGCGTTTGGTAATTGATTTTTTGCTGCGGTTCTGAAATTGGCATGGTATCAAGCAAGCTCAGAAATGTACGAATCAAGGTAATTGATTTTTTAATTTCATGGTCGCGAATGACAGCATGGGAAAGGGTATCACCAGCAATTTGCGTTACAGGTTCATATTTTACGTGTTTGTAATAAGCAAAAGGATGACTTGTACGAATGTCTCGTTTTATACCTGTCGCTCTCGCCGGAACGCCAACGGCACCTACCAAATGCATTTGTTCCTGGGTGATTATTCCTGAACGTTCTAACCTGGCCAATACACTTGGAAGGTGAAACATTTCCTCAGACATTTCTATGTATTTTTTTTCGAAATCATCCAATACTCCGACCAACCTGTCGCACAATGCAGGCGTTAATGGATACGGATTATAGCCTGTTCTAATCAAAGTTCTTGAAAACCTGTTGCCACACCACCATTGAAAATAATTGATGATTGGCGTACGCAATGCGCCAAAAACAGCACTCCCCAATTGGTAGGCCACATCTGTACATAAAGCACTTAAATTTCCTACATGAACAGCAATGCGTTCAAGTTCTAAAGCGATGGACCTGATCAATTCTAATTTTAAATTTTCTTTGATGCCATACAATTGTTCCATGTTTCGGGCAAAAGTATAGGCATGTCCAACCACAGTATCTCCGGCAATTGATTCTGCCAGTAAATGGCGTTGGGACATTTTTGATTTGGTGAGAAATAAATTTTCCGTCCCTTTGTGTTGAAAGCCCAATTGAATTTCAAGGTGCAATACATTTTCTCCATTGCACATAAACCTAAAATGTCCGGGTTCTATGACACCAGCATGAATTGGTCCTACGCCAACTTCATGAATTTCATTTCCTGTAATTTTAAAGAAAGGATAATTGGCAATCGTATTATTTTGATCTGCACGGTCATAAGCATAACGCACAGGTTTTAGCCATGGATGGTCTGTAAAATAAATTCCAAAATTTTCATGTATTTCTCTTTCGAAAATATGGAAGGCAAAAATATGATGGGTTAATGATGCCAGGTGATGTTTTTCATGGACATTCAATTCATAAGAAAACAAATAAATAGCAGCAGTGGCATCATCGGCTATCGCGCAAATAAATTTTAAAACTTCCAGGTGTTTCCAGCCATAATACGTCACACAATGACGGTTTTCATCCTGAACCAACAAAGAAACGTCGGTGCTAAAATCATCATAACTGATTACAGGTATGGCGTTTAGGTCGACAGTAGTATTATTTTTGGTTAAAAGGTAGTTCATGAGCTTGTGATTTAATTTACAGTACGTTCCTTATTTTGGTAAATCCTGTACTGCCATTTGAATAAATTCTACTAAAAATGCGGGAGGATAAAGCCCCAGGAAAAATACGATAGAGAGTAATATCCATTGTGAAATGGTTTCATAAGGATATACCACTACAGCTCTATGTGTAATAGATGGAGGAACTTCACCGAACAATACCTTGAGTAAATCTCTGCTCAAGCCATAAAATATGATAGAAAGCAAGATCAACGCCCATAGTCCAACAAAATAATGTTTGGCCATGAAGAGTGCTTTGAAAGTATAAAATTCTGTCAAAAATATTCCCGAAGGGGGAATACCCAATACCGCCATAAATCCTAAAATCAATACCAATCCACCCCAGGGATTTACTTTGTAATAACCGCTGATCAAATCAATGTTTTTGTGTCTGTACACACGAATCATTTGACCCACCTGAAAAAACAAACTTGATTTTGCCAAGGCATGAAGTATTAAATGGAAGATTACAGCGAAGTAACCAATACCTCCTGAAGCAAGTGCAATCAGTGCAATACCAGCATGTTCCAAACTTGAATATGCCAAAAGACGTTTGATGTTTTTTACCCTTAATATATAAACGGTAGCAAAAAACAAGGAACTCATGCCTACCATCATCAATACGGTATTCATCCAGGACAATATTTCAGTTTTAGAAAATACCTCATAAAACCTGAATATGGCTACAAAACCAACATTCAATAATCCTCCTGAAAGCAGTGCGCCCACTGGGGAAGGTGCTGTATCTTTGGCATCAATATCCACAGTGAATAATGGGGTTAATCCCATTTTTACGCTGTAGCCGGTAACGATGAGCAAAAAGGTGAGCTTGAGCCACATCGGATCCATCAGCCTGGCATTTTGGGACAAAGCATCAAAAGTCAAATCGAGTGATTTGGCATCTTGTGCAGCAATTCCCAAAAACAAAATGCCTACAAAAGACATGGCTATACCAATGGAACATACAAAAATATATTTCCAGGTAGCTTCCAAAGCCGCATGGTTTCGCTCATGGTATATTAACATGGAAGCCGCCAAAGTGGTTGCTTCAATAAACGCCCACATCATGGCAACATGCCTGGTAATCAAAGCACAAGACATCATTGAAATCAACAGCAATAAAGACAAATTATAAATGGAGATGCTGCCGATTGTTTCTTTTCTGTGTTTGGTGTACCAGTAGCTATGGATAACTGTTGGGACTACTAAAATGGTGATTACACTCAAAAAAATGATTCCTATACCATCAGCTTTGAAATAGCCTTCTCCATCTCCTCCAAAATAATAGCCTTCAATTTCATTGATGTGAAAAATTTCATGCACATTGAGCAGTACTTGAAGTGCGAAAAAGGGAATAAACAGCAGGTAATTGATGACTCTATTTTTGATAAAGAACATCAACATGCCAATGACCAGTGATCCAAATAAATATAATAAGATAATATCCATAGCTGATGGGAAGGTTTATGAATTAATCTTTAAGTCCAGAGAGTTGATCAATTTCGGTAGAATGGTACAATTCATCAATTTTGGTGATGAATAATCCAAACAACAATACACTGGTAAATAAATCAAGTAAAATACCCAGGTTGACAATCAAAGGAAGTTCACTTCCCAATGCCATCGACAATAAGAAAATTCCATTTTCAAGCACCATGTAGCCCATGATATGGGTAATAATTTTTTTCCTTCTTACAATCATCAGCAAGCCAACAAAAATGGCAGAAATGGCCGCTGTAAAGTAAGTAATGTGTAGGTGTTCGTCGTTTAAATTATAGGACAAGGTATACGCCAGGATGATAATCAGTGCTACTTTGAAAATGGCAAAAAAATTGGGATTGTCGGCATTGCGCTCATTGCTCATTTTGTTTTTGACAATCAGTCTACTGAAGTAAAACGGCACTACGATGGCTTTGAAGATTACCGTTTCAAGTACAATGAATATGAGGTTTGAAATACTGATGTCATGCGTCAATTCAAGCAATGCAATGAACGACAACAAAATACCCTGAATAAAAAGCACTTTGGTATACGTCAACAACCTACCGGCCGAAGCCATATATATCAGGCTGATTACAAATACAATGATGAGTAGGTTCGTCATTTTTTTAGTTTAGAATTTAGAGTTGTCAGTTTAGAGTTCAGAGTTTAGCGTTTTTTGAAACTCTAAACTCTAAACTCTTGACTCTAAACCATTTTTTACAATTGAAATTTTTTCATGATGATCAACACCCCGAAGAAAATCAATATTGAAATGGCTGTTAAGGTAAATATGATCAAAGGATTTCGGTTCATTCGGGCCCTAGCCCTAAATGATTCTGAAACGCCTACAGTTACTGCCCATAAAAACTGAATTCCCATGAACATGCCTATTTGAATTGCTAATAACAACAACTTGAAATCAACCTGAGGAAATTGTTGGATGTAAACTATAAGCGCATGAGGAGGTTCGACAAAGAAATTGGCTACCAAAGCACCATAAATGGCAAATTTTAAAGATGTTCCCAGGGTGATTAAACCCAAATCAAAGCCGCTATTGTCAAGTATCATTACTTCATGAACCATGGTAAGTTCTAAGTGTGTTTTTGGATCATCAATCGGTAAACGACTATTTTCTATCATCCCAATTTGAATCAACACAAACCCCGCCACGACACACAAAAGGTAAGATTCATACGAACCAAAGTGCATGGTTTGGTAAATTTTATAAAAGGAAGTATTGCCAGATAACATGGAAAACGAGCCAATGAGAATAAAGAAAGCTGGTTCGACCAACAAAGAATACAAGGCTTCACGGTTGGCACCCATTCCTTCGAAAGGACTACCTGTATCCAACGCCGAAATAATCATGAAAAATTTGCCGATGGCCAAAGCGTAAATGAAGAAAATAAAATCTCCTTCAAACGACAATATTCCTTCTTGGTCGGCAAAGGGCACCACCAAAAGTGCCATAATGATAGAGCCAAAATATACCGATGGCGCAATTTGAAAAATCATGCTGGTGGTAGTACTGAAAGTAGAACCTTTTCTGAACATCCTGAACAGGTCTTTGATAACCTGCAAAAAGCCAGGACCTTTTCTGCCACTCAACAGACTTCTCGTGCGGTTTAGCACACCGATAAACAGCAAGGCGGTGATTAATATGAGGATTAAACTTATCATTTATATTAACTTAAAGAAAGTGATCAAGAACAATACAAGTATAAATAGTAACGCATATACCAGGTAACTTTGCGTTTGGCCCGATTGTATAAACGCAAACTTTTTAATTACTTTGAGTGCTAATTGAACTGGTTTTTCCAACCAGTTTTTCCTCACCTTGTCTTCAATTTTTGTTTCAAATGCCCTTGATTTTGGAAATATATTGTTGGATTCAATGGCAGAATAGTTGCTTTTGGCTACCACTATTGGTGCCGCCAATGTTTGGAAAAAGTGTGCATAAGAAGTAGAGGAATATTGCATCCTAACATTGGGAGCCACATAACCACAACCCCAGGTTGGTCCTTCGGTGATGCCGTTTTTCTTCACAGCCAATGTCCTCAGTATATAAATTACAATGACTACAGCACAAAACACCATGCCCATCAAACTGATATTTTCGGCAGCGTTGAAAAACTTGATGGTAAATATAGGCGCTTGATGTACCAAGTGAGACACTACTTTTCCAACCACATTGATGTACAGTTTTGGGAAAAAACCAACTGAAAATATAGTCAATATAATCAGGATTTGAGGAGCAAGCATAAAGTAATTAACTTCTTCTGCAAGTTCGGCTTTTTCGGTACGGGGTGTTCCCAAAAAACTTAAGCCAAACACTTTGGTGAAATTGTAAATCGCCAATCCGCCAATCAAAGACAAGGCCAATAGACCTATCAAAAGCCCAATTTCAGACATCAGGTGGGTTGCATTCATTCCTTCTAAAATGCCTGAATACAATAAAAATTCTGACATAAAGCCATTCAATGGGGGAAGGCCACAAACGGCCAGTGAACCAATCAAAAAGATTACACCCGTAAACTTCATTTTTTTAAACAGGCCTCCCAACTTATTGATATTTACGGTACCTGTTGCTTCATGAATAGATCCTGCAGAGAAAAACAACAATGACTTGAAAAGCGAATGGTTAAAAACGTGTAACAATGCTCCTGAAAATCCTAAGAAAGCCAAGGCATAATCTCCAACGCCATGTCCGATAACACCCATGCCCAAACCAATGCCTATGATTCCAATGTTTTCCATACTGCTGTAAGCCAATGACTTTCTGATGTTTTTTTGCATGATGGCACTGATAATTCCATAAACGCCTGTAATCATACTCATGATCAATAAAAACAAACCGATTTGTAAAAAGTCAGACTGTACTTCCATCAATACCCTTATCAAGCCATATACCCCCAATTTTTTCATTACACCAGACATAACTGCCGCCACATGAGAGGGCACCACCGAATAGGTATCGCCCACCCAGGTATGCATGGGTAAAAATCCAAGTTTGAATCCAAAGCCTACAAAAAACAATAAAAACATGGGAAAGTTGGAATGGGATTGGAAATAGGTATTCAATGATTGAAACGTCATGTCATTGGTTTCAATTTGAAGAATGATTACTGCCATCATTAAAAATACCACACCCACATGCATTTGAACCAGGTAATTGAGTGCAATTTTAACAGTTTTCTTTTTTTCATAATCTGCCAAAATCAATAAGAAGGAAGCAAAAGACATGATTTCCCATACGATTAAAAAGGGCATAAAATCTTGTATCATACAGATAATCAGCATGGAAATCTGTAATACATTGAAAGCTATAAAATTAATATTTAAACTTCTTTCATTTTTTTGCCTCTTCAAATAGCCAATAGAATAAAGACTGGCCATGATAAATATAAAATTAATCATCAAAATAAAAATGGCAGATAGTGGATCTATTTTGATTTCAATATTTCCAATTAAGGGTATGCGTTGAATTTCTTCGAAGTAATACCAATGTTTAAAAAATTCAGTAATAATGACATAAGTTGTTAAAAATGAAGTGATAAGTACATTTCCAAAACTATAAAATGATTTATATTTTTGGGGTACCAACACTACAAGTGGAACAAGAAATAAAATGAGGGTAAATAGAAGTACGGAAATCTCCATAGTGTATCAGTAAGTATTTGAATTACTTCAACAAAGATGTAGTATTTTTCATTACATGAAATTAAAAAGAAATTAAAAAAGTGTAGTCAATGTATGCTTTTATCCATGCCTTTAGGAATGTAAAATTTATTTTATCTCTATTTTTGAAATATTTTGAAACCAAATTTTTTATTTTTTGAAAGTATTTAAGCTTTGAAATAAATTTTTGTTTTATTTATTTTGTACTGATAATAAGTTTGTTAAGATAATTTAGTGCATCAAATACTATTGTAAAACATTTCACTTTACCTTTTTTAGATTTATTATTAATCAAAAAAAAGTTACTTTTTATGCAAATAATTAATAAATGAAAAATATTTTATTAAATCGAAACATTATGAAATAAAAAATCTATATTTGTGCTCATTACAACATCCAAAAATTTTATTTACAAGACCTGTTGTAAAATTTGTTCTATAAATTAACATTATCCCTTTTCCCCTTTCACAAAGCATATTGATTGAAGTACTCCAATTAACTTATTGCATAATTAACAACACTATGAAATACTTACCTATACTTATAGCCCTTTTAGCTTCGCTAGGAGTTGAGGCGCAAAATCCAGGAGGAGTTGGCACAAACTTAAAAGCTTGGTACAAAGCAGATGGAAATGTTCCGGTGTCGGGAACCACTTTAACTGCTTGGAACAACGAGGTAGCCGGTGGTGTAAATGTTACCACAGTGGGTGGTGCACCTCAACTTAAAAGTGCCGGACTTAATTTTAATCCTACGGTATATTTTTCTGGGGTCGATTATCTTTTTACACCCAATGTTTTAGGGTCAAATTTTATAAGTGCCGCCAACAATTCTGCATTTATTGTTTTCACCAATTCAAGGTCCGCAGGTACTGATTCTTCAGGAATTATGGCCAAATGGAACAATACCAATGCCAATAGAATTTCATGGGAACTTGAACCACCATTAGGTAAAGTGCGATTTGATTTTCCAGCAAGTGGCGTTGGGAAAAACCTTTCTACTTCACTCGTTAACCAATATTCCTATATCGGATCAGCGGTGACCAATACCAATTTAGATTCCCTCAACGTCAATGGTGTTTCTGAAACTGTTGGTGATATTTCAAGTATTCCTAAAGCCGATCCAACTTTGCCTGGCTATTTTCAAATTGGCGGTGATTATGCCGGAGAATTTGCTTGCAGGGGTAACATTGCTGAGATTGTGTATTACGATGCCCATTTAACGCTTACAGACCGCAGGAAAGTTGAAACCTATTTGGCAATTAAATATGGTATTACTTTGGGAAATACTACAACTCCTATCACCTACCTTGCTTCTGATGCGGCTACCAAACCTTGGCTAGGAAGCAATGTGTACCAAAATAATGTGGCTGGTGTTGGTCGTGACGACAATGCCGGACTCAATCAAAAACAAAGTACGAGTGTGAATATCAACAGTTTGGTGACTATGGCTTTGGGCTCCATTGCTGCCTCCAATATTGCCAATCCCAATTCATTTACAACCAATAAATCTTTTTTGCTTTGGGGAGATGACGACCAGGCTTTGAGCAGTATGGGCGTTACAGATTTTCCTGCGCCAAGTGTTGCTTCCAGAATTCAAAGGGTTTGGAGAACACAAGAAACCGGTACTGTTGGAGCCGTTAGATTTCGTTATTCACTTGCCGGAACTACCTTGGCAGGGAGTTGTATGGACTACAGTAGTTTAAGGTTATTGTTAGATGCCGATGGGGTATTTAAAACCGGTGCAACGGTGATAAGTCCAATTGCATTTAACAATGCTGCACAATGGGTTGAATTTGATGTCGACTTTACGCCAGCTACAGGTTTTTATTTTTCATTGGGAAGTATCCAGGATTTTAATGCTCCCATAGTTTCTAATGTAAAATATTGTCAGAATGATGCTGGAGTTGACTTAACAGCCATTGGTCCAAATTTGAAATGGTACACCGAATCAACAGGTGGAGTGGGTTCTGCCACTGCCCCAACACCTGTAACGACAGCAATTGGACCACAAAGTTTTTGGGTTTCACAATCATTTGGTACATGTGAAAGTGCACGTTCTGAAATAATGGTAACCGTAAATTCAAAACCAACAGCAACACTTGCAGGCTTGGCTACAATTTGTGCCGGTGTAAGTACAACCCTAAGCATTGCTTTTACCGGTGCGCAACCTTGGGGAGTAACTTATGCTTATTCAGATGGTACAAGTCCAGTGACGTTAACAGGAATTACCACCAATCCATATACCATTGCAGTTAGTCCAGGTGTAACAAAATCATATAAAATTACTGCGGTAAATGATTTTAATTGTACAGGAACATTTTCAGGTACACCAACGGTAACTGTGAATCCAAAACCAACTGCAATACTTACAGGTACTGCGGTGACTTGTGAAGGAATTGCAGCAAAATTAAGCGTTGGTTTTACGGGAACCAGTCCGTGGACCATTACTTATACAGATGGCACCACTCCGATGACCATTTCAGGAATCACAGCAAATCCATATAAAATATTTGTAACGCCAAATGCTGCGACCAGTTATTCCTTAACCGCAGTAAATGATGCCAATTGTGTTGGAACATTTTCTGGAAATGCAAACGTTACTTTAAACAATTTACCTACAGCTACACTTTCAGGCAATGCTACGATTTGTGCCGGAAGCAGCACCAACTTGAGCGTGGTTTTAACAGGAGCACAACCATGGAATATGACCTATACTGATGGCTCAACCCCAGTGACTATTTCCGGAATTATAGCAAGTCCGTATAGCTTTGGTGTTAACCCTAGCACTACAAAAACTTATTCTTTAACTTTGGTAAAAGACCTGAATTGTACCGCAACATCCTTAACTGGTCTCCCAAAAGTTACCGTTAATCCCTTACCAACCGCAACGCTTTCAGGCAATGCCACTTTGTGTGAAGGCACAAGTACCAATATGAGCGTGAGTTTAACAGGTACCCAACCATGGAATTTCACTTATTTCGATGGAACCACATCAAAATCAATTTCAGGAGTAACTACAAGCCCTTATGTGTTTAGCATTACACCATCCGCTACAAAAACATATTCCATTACAGCATTAAATGATAAAAACTGTACAGGAACTTCCTTCTCCGGAACGCCAACTGTAACGCTGAATGCATTGCCATTGCCTCCAACGGTAACCAATGTACAGGTTTGTCAAAATGCTCCTGCGCCAGATTTGGATGCTATCGTAACAGGTACGAATATCAAGTGGTTTGCTGATCCGGTTGGAGGAGCAAGTATTGCTACACCAATTGTAAATACAGCCGCGATAAGCAGCAACTCCTATTATGTCACCCAAACGGATGTGAATACTTGCCAAAGTGGACGCGTACAGATAGATGTTGTGGTTACCGCTAGCATTGCAGCGCCTATAGTAGCAAATGAAAGTTTATGTAAATTGGCTATTGCAAGTCAACTGGCTGCAAATGGAAGTAATTTGTTATGGTATGCAGGAGCTGTTGGAGGCGTTGGAAATGCCACTGCTCCAACCCCATCAACAGCAGCAATTGGAGTGACAAGTTATTGGGTGAGTCAAACCAG
>Ga0209354_10000341_pt1 | contig 22014 bp, 19 predicted proteins | sample LauGreSpBDMM15DD_2_FD_187562 | JGI IMG/M metagenome (GOLD analysis project Ga0209354, IMG submission 187562) | Freshwater lake microbial communities from Lake Michigan, USA - Sp13.BD.MM15.DD (SPAdes) (version 2) | ecosystem: Environmental > Aquatic > Freshwater > Lake | place: Lake Michigan...
ATGTGGCAATAGTGGGCGTTGCTTGCCTGCTCATCTTCCATGTCCATGCGCCCAACAATACCCATCAAAACAATGATCCCGATAAAGCTCAAAATTACTTGAATGCGTGTCATTTTGTTTCTCCTTGAGTTGAGTTTCTGCGATGGCTTTCCCAGTCAAATGCAATCATCTTTCCGCCGTCTTCACGCAGCCGGTCGGTAACTCGATCACCCAGGTATGGGCCAAGCTCACCAGGCGCGATATTCGACAGCAGGATTGATGGCTTCCGCTTTTCGTAGCGCTCATTCAGAATGTCGAACATGATCTGGCGCTCGAACTCAGAACCAAATTGCACGCCGACTTCATCCATGATCAGCAGATCTGGAAAGGCAATTGCATTGATCGCATCGGTCTCGCTCTCTTCGCTGCCCTTTGTCCAGGTGTCCTTCACCCTGCGAATTGCACGCTGCACTGTGGTGAACAGCACGGTGTGTCTGACCATGATCTGCAATGCAATGCCAATGGCCAAGTGGGTCTTGCCGGTGCCAGGCTTACCAACAAAAATGACACTGCGACCGGTCTTGCAGATCTCTTCAAAGTTGTTGGCATAGTCCTGCGCGAATGCCAGCGCCGTTTCTTGGCCAGGGTTCTTTGCAATGTAGCTGTTCAATGTCCGGTCGCGAAAGCGCTCTGGGATCTGAGCATGGCCAATCTTTGCTGCCCAAAGCTTGATGGCACGCTCTTTTTTCTGAGCCTCGCCTTCCGCCTTTTCTCGCTCAATCCTGGCCTCTGCTTCTTGCTTTGAACAATCAGGACATTTGCCCCAGATCTGGCCAAAGTAATTTTTGCTGATGTACTGACCATGGACTTCGCAGTCCTGTGGCTTCTCTTTGTCGCTGATCATGTCTTTAATGCTGTTCATAGGTCTTGCACTCCTTTGCCATAGTTGATGTTGTCAAAATCAGTCTCGGTGCCTTTGGTCTTGCTCACCCAGTCTGCCTTGAACCCTCTCCAGCCTCTGACAGTGCATTCGATTAGGGCAGCTTCCAATGTCCAATTGGCTTTGGTCGCTTCCTTCTGTATGCCCTGCAACGCAGTTGCAGTAATGGATGCCTTGAGCTGCTTTCGCTGGGCTACAAAATCATTCCATGTCTGTTCAGATACTTCTTCTGGGCGCGTAAGCGCCTTTTCTTTTATTTCCTGTTTCTTGTTTACTGGGATTGTTTCTTGTTTCTTGTTTGGTTGAACGGGCGTTGAACCGATGTTCAACCGGCGTTGAGCAGATGCCTTACCGGCGCGTGATGCCTGGTCAAGCTTGCCCTGGTACTTGATGATTTCCTCATCCGCTCTGAGGTTTACCCAGCCGGTGCCTTCGACCAGGGAAAAGAACTCATTGAGAATGATGGCCACCTCTTCGATGTGATCGCGGAAGTTGATCTGCCTGGCCACCATGGCAACGTCTTCGTGCAATGGCCGCTCTTGCAGATAGTACGCATCAAGCAGCCTGCGATATGCCAGGTCTTCAAGGTGCGTCAGGTGCCGTGTGTGGCTGGCGTAGTCGCCAATGTTGAATGAGTAAAAGTGCATCAGCGGTTCCTCGCCAGCTTGAGGGCTTTCACCACAGCGCGGTCTCGTTTGTTGTAAGCCTGGGCGTGTTTCTTTGAGCAGGCCACGCAGTTGTTGTTGCTGACGTAGCGCTCTTCACAGCCGCAAGATCGGCAGGCCAAGCCTTCGTACTTGGTTTGGCCCAGCACCGCCGCTTGGTGCCTGGCCCCTGTCCATGGTTTTGATTCGGGCATAGTTTCTCCTTTGGTTTAGAAGACTACATCCTAACACTAACCATTAGTGGATGACAATACCCTATCAAAAAGCGATGTCATCGTCATCGAAGTGCTGCTGTGATGGCTGGTTAAATTTACCGGCGGCAGGCTGCGCTGGCTGCTGTTGGTCATCCTTTGGATCGAACATCGAAAGCAGCAAACTCTCGCCGCCCTTGCCTGATAAATCCTGGACACCGGCAGGGTTGAACCATCGCGCCAGCATGATGAAGCTGTTGCCATCGTCACCCTGCATCACCGCGCCCACGTTTTGCCAACGGCCTTTCTTTGCGCCGGTCTTGTCGGTGTACTCGCTGACCTTCACGGCCAGGTCTTTAATTTTTCGTGCTGCCATCTTCTTCTCCTTTGGTGATAAAAATTTTGACGTAGCCTGCAATAGTTGGGGCTACGCTCACTGACACAGTTTTGAAAATCTTGTCATCGATCTTGAGTGCATCACACAGACCGTCCAGGCCAGACTTCATCCTGGCCGATAAGTTGTCGCGGTCATACTCCCGCTTTTGTGGTGGGTAGAAAACCATCGTCAGTGTGAGATTGTCTGTTTCTAGCAAGGTCGGCTTGCCTGCCAGGCCAAGCTGCTCCAGGGCGTTTAGCCAGCAGGCGCTGCGGTATTTCTTTTTGCACCTGGCCAAGGTTGACCAGTGCATCCTGGCATTGGGCGACAGCTCTTTAGGTGGCCATGGCAGCGTGAACTCAATCATCGCGCCCGAACACAATTTCATGAGCTGTCATTGCAAGGCCCTGGCCCCATGCTGTTTCAAGCAACGTGCGCTGAATGCTGGATGGCACGGTGCCGGAGCGCTTCCACCTGGAAACAGCAGCGGGATCGCGCCCAAGGGCTCTGGCCAACTTTCTGACCCCGCCAAACTCATGGATGGCGACATCAACCGGTGATTTTTTTGTGTGTGTGTTGTGCATTCATCAATGATGCCACAAGGTCAACGTCCTGTGAAGCCTTGATTTATAAGGAAAATACGGCCATCTACGACCATGCATAAAAAAAGATTTGCAGCTACCAATTTTGTTGATATACTATCAACGTGTTCAGCAATTAACCCAGGAGAAAACAGCATGACAAACGAAGAGCAAACACTGATCCAGACAATCAAAAAGCTTCCAGGCTACCAAGTGTTTAATGGCCGCAATGGTGGCAGCGTGACCGTTGCAATCACCAAATCAAACGGTGCCAAGCAGATATCAGTCTGGCTTGGTCGCCCTGGCAGCATCGAGCGCCTCGAAGAGGTTTTGAAAAATTCTTTCTTGGACAAGCAAGTCGTTGTGGCCGGTGATGTGTGGCGCGTTCTTGGAGCTGGCGCTCAACGCGATGGCAACACGTTCTGCCACCTGGCCAGCACTACCCGTTTTCGCCAGCAAAAAAATGGCAAAAACCCAATCCAGATTGGCGACTGGGTTGACACCGCAGTTCTCATCGCCGCAACCAACCAAGGAGTTTAACCATGTCAGTAGATATTTCTTTCCACCGTGTCACCAAAGTAGAACTGGATGAGGTTCGTTCTACCGAGAGTTCATCTCGGTCTTACGATGTGCGTGACATCACCATTACGCACGAAGACGGTCAAGTGACCACGATCACCCTGTTTGGCGAGAAAGACAAGGAAGACGTTTTAAGGGTCAACGTATGAGCCAGTGCGCTGAGATCCTTAACCATATGCAAATCAAAGGTGCCATTACCGCTCTTGAAGCACTCGACCAATACGGTTGCTTCAGACTGGCAAGCCGCATCAATGATCTGCGTAACGATGGCCATGCCATCCACACCGCGACCATCGAGCTGCACAACGGCAAGAAGATCGCTTCTTACTCTCTCTTACAAACCAAAGGAAACTGAAATGACAAAGCAAATCATCGAGATCACCAACGAACAGGCCTGGCTTGAGCAGCGCTTGGAAGATGTCACCTCAACCGAGGTGTCTGCGTTGTACGGCCTCAACCCCTATCAATCTGAGTTCGAGCTGTTCCACGCAAAGCGCAACAAGCAAGTCATCCGCATTGAGGAGAATGAGCGCATGACCTGGGGCAAGCGCCTGGAAAGCGCAATTGCTCACGGTGCAGCAGAGACCATGGGCTGGGACATCGAGAAGTTTGGTGTCTATCTGCGCGACACCGATGGCCGGATCGGCAGCTCGTTTGACTTCAAGATCAACAGCTCCAGCCAGGGCGTTGGCATCCTGGAAGTCAAGAACGTAGACAGCCTGGTCTACCACCGCAATTGGATCGATGATGGCCAAGGCAACATCGAAGCGCCAGAGCATATCGAGTTGCAGATCCAGCACCAAATGGAAGTGGCCGACATTGGCTGGTGCGCCCTGGTCGCCCTGGTCGGCGGCAACACCCAGAAGGTTGTGCTGCGTAACCGTGACCGTGGCATTGGCACCGACATTCGCGCCAAGGTCTCAGCGTTCTGGGCCGGTGTCGATGCAGGCGTGGCACCCAGCCCTGACTACACCAAAGATGCCGAGTTCATCATCAAGAGCTTGCGCGGCACCGCGACCGAGGGCCTGGTGGCCGAGGCTGATGCCGAGCTTGATAAGCTCATCGAGCAATATCACTTTGTCTCGCGTGAAGGCAAAGACTTGGAAGCTCTGAAGGAGCAGTACAAGGCACAGATCCTGGAGCGTGTAGGTGAGGCCAGCAAGGTTATTTCAAGCCTTGGCACCATCTCATGCGGCATGACCAAGCCCAGCGAGGGCAAGATCATCACCCAGGACATGGTCGGTACCTATACCGGCGCACGCAGCGGCTTTCGCAATTTTCGTTTTACACCCAAGAAAGGTTAATCATGGCAACAGAACAACGCATCTACATCGTCACCGGCAACGGCAAGACAAACCTGGTTCGAGCAATGAGCCAGGCCCAGGCCTTGCGCCACATTGCCGGTGAGATGTTCACGGTTGAAATAGCAAAGGCTGTCGAAGTGGCAGACCTCATGGCCAAGGGCGTTCACCTCAAGGTGGCCGTCCAGCCATCAGAGCAAACAACAATTTTTGATAAGGAGTAATCATGTCAGACAGCAAAGCACTTACACCAATGGAAGCCATGCGCGGTACCCTGCAAACCATGCGCGTGGAGTTCGAGGCAGCACTACCGCCCCAGATCCCAGTCGATAAATTTATCCGCACCGCCATCACCGCAGTGCAGATGCAGCCAGACCTACTTGGTGCCGACCGCAAGAGCCTGCTTGGCGCTTGCATGAAAGCCGCCCAGGACGGTTTGCTGCTCGATGGGCGCGAGGCTGCGCCGGTAATCTTCAACACCAAGGAAGGCAAGAAAGTTCAATATATGCCCATGATCGGCGGCATCTTGAAGAAGATCCGCAACAGTGGGGAGCTGGCCACCATCAGCGCCCAGGTGGCATACAGCGCAGACTTCTTTGAGTATGAGCTTGGCGATGAAGAGAAGATCACGCACAAGCCCTTCATGGGTGGTGAGCGTGGCACGCCAATCGCTGTGTATGCAGTGGCCAAGACCAAAGACGGCGCAATCTACCGCGAGGTGATGAGCGTGTCCGATGTTGAGAAGGTTCGCGCAGCCAGCCGCGCCGGTAAGTTTGGCCCATGGGTCGAGTGGTGGGATGAGATGGCCAAGAAGACCGTCATCCGCCGCATGGCCAAGCGCCTGCCATCGAGCGCTGACGTTGACCAGGTGTTCGCGCATGACAACGAACAGTTTGAACAAGCGCCAGCACGCCAGGCACCGATCAATATCACGCCTGCACCAGAGGCCCAAGCAAAGCCCCTGGGGCGCTTGAAAAAGTCGATGGCTGTCGAGGTATCGGAAGACGGCGAAATCCTGCCTATGGTTGATTCTGCGGTGCCGGAGGTGGTCAATGATGCTCAAGCCCAGTGAAGTTGCCAAGCGCTTGCAGATCAAGGAAGGCACCTTGAGAACCTGGCGCATGGAAAAAAGGGGGCCTGCCTACATTAAGTTGGGGCAGTCCAAAAATAGTGCAGTGCGCTATCGACTAGAAGATGTCGAGGCATGGGAAAGGAGCAATGTATGAAAGCAACCACAATCGCATTTCTTGTTTTGCTGCTAGGGGGGTGCGCGTCCAGTGACTTAAACCCACCAAAGCAGACCGTTGTTTTGCAGAAGGAGATCTACCAAATGTCCAGGTCGCAAACCATCGATGCAATACGGGAGTGCGAGACAAGTGGCACCAGGGCGGTGCCGATCTACGGGAACAGACTGGTCAATGGGTACATGACGCAGATCATCCTTGAGATTAACTGTGCGCCAAGCTGGAAGTAAAAAAAACCCGCCAACCGAAGTCACCCAGTTGGCGGGTTTCAAGCTGCTATCCAGGAAGGAGTTCTGGACTGCTGGCAACTATTAGGATGATATCTCAAAGTGAGGGCCGTCAAGGAACGGCCTTTTGTTTTGCTTGCGGCGCTCGTCAACATAGAACATCTGCGCCTCTTCCATGGTGCCGCGCCATAGCCGGATGTCTTCCACGTTCCAGGCACAACCCCATCGCATCGGCACATTGGCTTCGATAGCCGCCTGCTTCATGGCATCAGCGATCTCATCGTACATATTCAATTCCCAGCAAACATCGCCATCAAGGTAGGCCACCAAGTCAACGGCCTTGCCTTCGATATGCTTGCTGGCCATCGTCTGGCTTTTACCGGCAGCAACAAGGGCCTTCTGCCGCTCGATGGTACGCAGGCCTTCAGTCACACCAAAGTCAACCTTGGTGATCTCAATGGCACGCTTGACTATTTTGACCAGGCGTTCATCCACACCGGCCAAAGCATCTAGGCTGCGCTTCGATAAAGCGAATGTCATTTCTCGACCCCTTTTACCTTTTCAAAAGTACGAAGGCCACCAAGGCCCAAGAGACCACCAAGAACGGTCATCAGAGAAGCCATATCAAATACAGGCAGCGCAGGCAAATCGAGGCCATAGACTGCGATGCCAAAGATCATGAGGGGTTGCAGCACAAAGTGATAGGCAAAAGCACTGCCGCACACCCAGCCAATGAATGGTCGCCATCCACCTTTGAACAGAGACCCGCTTGCGGCCTCTTCTTTGTTGACGGCGATCTGAGCCAGGGCAATTTCATGCGCGTGCTTTTCTGCCATGGTTGCAATCTCATGCGCCAGCTTCGCTCTTTCGCCAGCGTCAGGTATGAATTTGTTTAGCAGTCCAGTGATGGGGCCGACTAGAAGTTCAAGCATTTTTTTCTCCTTAGAATTTTCCCTGTAATCCAAACAGGAAGTTGATGGTCAGAAAAAGCAAAAAGAAACCAAGCGCGACTATCAAGACAATCATGATCCAATCAAACAGATTTTGAAGCTCTTGCGCTTTTTTTGCTTTGGCTTTTTCCACTTTCTTTTTTTCCTCTCTTCTTTGTCTCGCGCATTCAGCTTGGTACATGACCCAGTCATCCCAAAGCCCAGCGCGACCATGCCAGATCATCAGCTCTCTGAGATCATGCTCATGTTTCTTTAACTCTTCCAGGGCCAGGAATTCATCTAGCTCTGTGTTCTGCTTGCTGCCGGTACTCTTCTTTGTGACGGCAATCTGTAGATCTTCTTTGGCGCTGAAGTACGCCATCATCGCCTTGCCAGCGCTTGCGATTTCCCCGCCATTCTTGACGGCGGTCTTGATGATCGCAAAGGCTGCGTTTGCAGCGGCGAGTTCCGCCAGCATTAAGGTGGCCCAATGTGCGCCTGCAAGCCAAGCTTGGTTGAGATGCCCACCAAAATCAAACCAACCACAATCACCAGCAAGCCCCACAAACCTTTCTTGGTTAGATCAAGCTTGAGTTCACGCCAGAATTTTTCTTCTGCGTCAGCCGCCTTCATAAGTTTTTCATGGTACCTACGATGGCCAACGTGATCAGCACCTCCCTCTTCATCATGAGGGAAGGCTGAGTTGATTTTTTTTATTTCATCCAGGATCTCATCAAGTCGATCAGCGATCCTCTGATGCTCCGGTGAAAGGGCTCCCTGTTTCTCCATTTATTTAATCCCCTCACTTAGGCCTGGCTCTCTGTCCAAGATATGCGACCAGTTACGTTGAACGGGTTCGTACTTGAAACGGTTGATGGGTCTTCCGACAATTTCGCGACAACAGTCAGAACGTCAGGGCCGTCAGGGAACACGTTGTCCCCGCCCAGGATCGAGTTGCCCAAGGTCGAGATGTCAGGAAGAAGCTGCGTTGTAACAAAGGCTGAACGGTTGGCCGTACCCGTACCACCCTGCGCTCTGAAGTTGAAAATATCGATACCGCCAGAGATCAAGTCTTTGTTGGTGTGATAGATCAACTGCGAGAGCGATGGGTTTTGCACGCGCTTCCAATCAGTGTTCGTGATCAATCCATTCAAGCGCAGCGTGATGATGCAGTTGTGGGTTGACAGAATACCGACCGAAGACAAAATCAATTGCATACGGTTGATGATCTCGCGCTCACCAAGGTAGCCTGGTGTGTTGGTATCGACAGACGGTGCCAACCGAATACTGATCAACGGAATGTCATACACAACAGCTTGGCCAGTTGTAGACAGGGTGGCTGTGTAGTTGCTGACAGTAGCTGTTTCAGCGCTTGGGGCTTGATCAATCAAAATCAAGTTGCGAATAGCCTCAGTGTTAGACGCATTGGGGTTTCCGCGCCGAGTACGCAAGCTCACCTGGTACGGTTGGTTTGGTAATTCAAACCAGTAGTACGGTGGACGGGTGCGTGTGTAGCCTGGAATGTTGGCACCAGTGATAGCAACGTAGTTTGGAATTGAGTTGTACAAGAAGCTTGGTGTTCCTACGTTCAATGCGCGACCAATGTTGTACCAATTGTTTCTGAAGAAAATAAAGTAGTCATCGTTTTCTTCGGCGTTGGCTGCAACAGTTACCGTGTTCTGGCCAGTGAGCTGAACGTCTTGGCTGGATGCAGTGAACTGATACGCATTGTCGGCATCGAAGCCGCCATCCATAATCACCGAAGTACCCCAGTGGGCCAGCGCAGGCACATAGGTTGGCGTGCCAATGTTCTCGATTTCATATCGAGCAGGCACGTTACCAGAGCGCATATACGCTTCGTTCAATCGGTTGTTGTGGATGAACTCATGGACGTAGATCACCTTGCCGTACTGGTCTTTGAAACCAAAGCGAACCTTACCAGCGCCGTACCATGAGTAATCCATGTACGCCATCTGAATGCGGTTGTTGCGAAGGTAGAAGCCAGATGGGCCGGTGCCATCGCACTTGTCGAGGTTCCAGTCTTCCTGGTTGACTTTGACATCGATAACCTTTGTGACAACAACGCCGGTGTTTGACACGCCGCGATACGATGGAAGCACAGCCATACTGGTATCGCTGTTGATCTTTGTGACCAAGTAAGTCTGGCCTTTGACAACGATGCTGTCTCCAACATTTAGCTGCTTGCTGTACTTGGTGCCGGTGCCGGTAATCAAGCCACTTCTAAAGGTGACGGCTGAAACACCGCTGATCTGCGTGGTTGCATTGCGGCGGCAAGCTTTAATTTTCTGGCCATCGAACTCAAAGTACAAACCGTTCTGATCATCAAACAAACCGCAACGCAATGCGCTGTTGTTCCATTGGTGTACGTTGAACTCAGGAATTCCAGTTGGGCCGTTTGCGCCGTTTGTCGGCGTACCAAGCAAGGTGACGGTGAACGTGTAGTCATCGATGATCGATGCAACAGTGAATTCACCATTCCAATAATTGATCGGATCAACGGTGACTGAATTTCGCACAAGCACAGTCAAGCCAACAGCAAGGCGGTGAGCTGATCGTGTCTTAATTGTCGCGGTGGTTCCCGATGCAGAGTAATCATCGATCTGCGTGGACGGGCTGAAGTTCACAGCAAAAGAAACCTGGATGCCTTTACCAGACTGGTAGCGGAAATATCTGCGGGTCTGGCGGATCATTCGGCTGTCAGGGTTTTTCGATGGGATAAGCTCAACGCCGCCGTCATATGGGCGGTGAATTGCAAAGCCATCTGCACGCATCAAGAGCGATGTGCCAACAGTGAAGTTGCAATCAACCAATGCGGCGGGGGATGCTGTAAGCAGGGTAAGCGATCCAGATCCTGTGACGGCTTTAACGATGTTGCTGTATGTCACGCCAAGGTCTGTGTACCGGAAAGGAACCACGCCATCGCCTGCGTCTGTAATCGAAACTCGACCGGTGTTTGCAAGCGCTGCTGCTGCCGTATTGTGCAAAGCAAAAGTTGTGGAACTCAGGTTTCGCACATAGTAGATTTGACCATTGACAGTACCGGCTGGCGCTGTCGCTGCGTTCATCACAATCATCATTTCAGTCGATAGACCGTGAGCCACACCAGTGGTCAAAATTGATGTGCCTGTGTCAATTGAAGTAACGGTGACAACGACAGTCGTTGGTGCCTTGTAAAACGAAATTGCATCGCCCGTATTAAAGAACGAAGTGAAGTTCGTATTAGTTCCAACTACAGACATAGAGCCAGCGTCTACGCTGATCGTTCCGCCACCAATCACTTCGCCAGTGATGCTGTTGGTTGTAAGAGTATGCGTGCCGGTGCCGGTGCTGGTCAGGTTAATGTAGGTGCCGCTGATCGTTGCATCTTCAAAAGTAGCTGCAAGCCTAATCCAGTCACGGCTTACGCGAATGACATAGTAGGTTGTGCTGTCAACCAATCCGCCAACCGCAGTGCCGCTGGTACCATAGGTAACAGCTTGGCCGGAGACAAAGTAATGATCAGGAATGCGGATGGCATCTTGCTCATGCCAGACAGAAGACAATGGGCTAAAGTTGACCACACGCGCAGGGATTTGACCTGGCGCACCAAGAGTGAATTGGTTGTCATTGACGATGCCGTTGATTTGATAAACGCCGTCTGAAGATCCAATAGCAGTGGCATTCAGAGACTGAGTTCCTGTGCCTGCCTTGTACAAATCAACAGCAGTTGTTTTTACAAAAGTGCCGGTTCCACTGTACGGGTATGCAAAATAAACTCTTGTGCGCTCTGCGTTTACTGATGCGCCGTCATAGTTCAAATGCAAACTGAACTGGTTTGCGTTTTGCTTGTAGACGTAATAGTACGCGCCGCTTTGCAATGGTGCCACAGGCGTTGAGCTTACATATCGAACACGGTCGCCAGTCACAAAAGGATGTGCCGTGTAGTTGATGACCTGGCTGCTTGGCCAATCGCCAATTGTTTGAGGCACAGTTATTTCTGCACCGCTCGTTCCGCTAAAAGTGGTTGATAGCTGGAACTGATTCTGCGCTGAGTTCTGCACATAGTAGGTTGTGCCATTGACCAAAGGATCAATTGCCGTGCCACCGCTTGAGTTATAGAAAACGCTGTCTTTGTCATTGAGGCCGTGATTGGGCGCGACCAAAAAGTCTCCGCTGGCCACAATGGTTTTGTCTACCAGGTGGTTGTATACGGTAGCTACAGCATTACCAAAATCGCCAAAATCTACAGGGTCTGTAGAAAGACGATACTGGAACGAAACGCGATGGTCGTTTACGCGAATGATGCGATAAAACTCAGTCGATCCCATGCCGCTGATGTTGGTTGAGTTGTCGTAATACTGAACAACGTCACCGCTCTGGAAGCCATGGTTAGGGAACCACAAGCTGTTGCGGGTTGGGTCTGGAGAGACCTTGATCATGATGGCTGCGTTTACCGCTCCGCCGTCCAGATCCATAGTCGCGCCATTCACTTGTTGAGTGAAAGAAACCACAAGCCCGTTTGCCGAGACAGTCTTCGGATAAACAACTTGGCCACTGCCTGGCGTGTAGCTCATCAGCATACTGCTGTTGCTAAACACCGTGATGTTGGTGAACGTGGTGTAGCAGGCCATCAAGTGCTGAGATCCGCCGGAAGTAATTCCTGGGATTGCATCGATGAACGTAACGGTGTCGGCAGCGCCATCGCAAGTCGAAGCGCGGTAACCTTTTACAAAGCATGAGCGCACGCTGTCATAGGATGTGCCTGCGGTTGTCAAATCAACCTTGGTGGTGCCGCCTTCAGTCAACGTCAGGTAGATCTGGGTCGAGTTAACAACGCGCACATAGTACCAGCGGCTGTCTGTAAGGCCACCAATTACGCCGTTGCCTGGGCCGCAAAAATAAACGTATGGCTTGTTGTCAACCAGCCCGTGAGCCGATGTAAACGTGATGATGTCTGTGCCTGCATTTACGGCAATCGTGCTGTTTGCTCCAACACCGCCGACAAAGAAGAATGCCTCATCTGGCAACCAGTTCATTGGGTTTACAGAACCAAGGTTCCAGCTTCCGGTTTCTCCGGTCGGCTGGTTTTTAAGTGTGGGTTGTGTTTCGAAAAAGCTGTGGATGGTTGCGCCAACGCCACCGTAGTCAGTCATCTCGGCCAGCAGGCCGTTTGCTGGGTTACGGTTAAAGCCAAACAAGCGATAGCGATTTGGGTAGAAAGCATTGACAGCTTGAAGCTGATAAATGCCGTCATTGGTAATGCCGGTAGGCGTGCCTGTACTGTTGAATAAAACAACATCGCCATCAACCCAGCCGCCGCGAGGCAAATAGAAACTGTTGTGATCGCCTTCGCTTTGCTTCTTCATTGGAATGAAGATGCCGGTAGTGGTCGTAGTGGTCAGATCAAAATTAGCGCCAGAAGCAGTGATTGAGAAGTTGGCAGTGTTGGAGGTAAGGCCCTTCAAGTAATACGCATAAGGCGTAGCCTGGCCTTCAAACTGAGACTGCAATCCAGCGCTGGCACCAATCACGTTAAAGTTGGCCAGCGTTGTGTACATCACCAGGTAAGGCGTGTCTGCTGGATACGAAGTAATGTTGCCGTCAAACGTAACAACATCGGTCGTAGTGTTGATCGCGCTAGGCTTTAAGCCTGCTGCCAAGCATGACTTCATCATGCCAGCGTTGATGCCTTGGCCGGTCAAGTCAACACGGCTGATCGATGTGGGGCCACCAGAAGTCAGGTAGATTTTCTTTGGGTCTGCTGTAGTGCGAACCCAATATGCCTGTTCAGCAATGCCACCTGGGTTGGTGTTGCCTTGGCCAAGCAGCCACATGACTGGTTCGCCATCAGTAAATGGATGGTTCGTTGTGAACTCAAGCTCGTCAGTGACAGTGTTGAAGTTAACGGTTGCATCAGCGTCACCGCCGATGATCATGAACATACCTTTTTTGGGTGTCCAGTTGTAAGGCTGCACAGCGCCAATAGACCACTCGCTTGTATCAGCAGGGTGCGTGTCTGTTAGAGCGGTAACTGTTTCTTGCTTTTTGCGTGTGTTGCTTGTGGTTGTCAAAGCAGCGTTAAACGAAATGTTTTTGCTGCCAACACTGTTGCTCAAGAAAAAGCTGGTGCCGGTTGTAAAGTTGGTTGGGGTCTTTGTGGTGACCGTCAGGTTAGAAGGGATCGCGGCGTTGGTTGTGACTGCATTTAAGTCAGTCAATTGGAATTCTGTTCCCTGGTAAACGCTGGCTACAAACACCTGACTATAGGTGTCAAGGATAGATCCAGTGGCGTTCTGAGTTGACTTTGCGCGGTACTGGAATGTCGTTGTACTGGGGATCGAGGTAACAATAAACGCACCGTTTGCAGACACGCTGTTCGTGCCTTGCACAATGATCGGGTTGCCAACAGAAAGGCCGTGGTTCTGCTCTGTAGTCACGGCAATAGTTTGACTGCCATTGGTTCGCGTGATCGCAATAACGTCCAAATCGGCATCGCCATTTCGGCTGTAGAACGTAGGAATGTTTTTGACCAACTCCAGCGTTTCCCACTTGGTCGATTGCAGGCCGTATTCAAAGTCGGTGTCAATCAAGTTCTCCGGCGTTGAAACGCGAAGCTTGGAAACAGGATCGGTAAATGTAGGGTCAGGCACCATTGCTGCCGAATCAGATTCAATAAAGATCTGAAGTTCATCAGTGTTTGCCATGGTCGATGTGGCAATTGTCAGAACCAGTGTGGTGGTTTCTGCATCAACATCGATGGAGTATGAAGTTAAGCCAAGGTCTACGTTGTTGAACAAGTACATGACCACGTTGCGGGTCACGTTAGAGATCATCAGCAAGCGCTCACGGCCATGAATGCCATCGAGGACGATGGTCTTCGTAGCCTTGTTGAACGTGTATTTGTGAAGAAGTTTCTTGCTCATCTTTTAGCCTCCAAGTGCGATTGCATATGCCACGGCGTAAGGCGCGGATATGGTGATGTTTTCGTTTGCGCCAATATTTTGGCGAGTGATAAAAATGTCGGTGCCTGGGACAATTTTATTGATTAGGTAATCTGCAATAGCATCAGTGGATGTAATTTTAATAGCGCCTCCGCCTGCTGCTGCTGCCGCTTGAGATGCGCTTGTTGCTGATGCCGCCGCTGATGCTGCTGCCGAAGATTGCGATGTTGCTGCTGCCGTCTGAGAAGCCTGGGCCGCTGTTTGTGATGCCGTTGCTCCTGTTGCTGCTGCTTGAGCAACAGCCTGTGATGCAAGCGCAGCATCCTTTGCGGCCACTGCTGTTGTCTGTGCGCTCTGAGCTGCAATTGCACTTGTGTTAGCCGCAGCCGCAGAACCCGCAGCCGCTGTTGCACTGACACCGGCAGCAGCAGCATCAACCAAAAGCTGCCAGTTGCCGATCTGCGCGTTTGCAGACAGAGGGGTGGTGCCGGTCGCAGTGTGTGCAACCATGCAAATGTAGACGTTGAAGTTCGATGCATCTTTGACGATGTCGCGCTGGACATAGCCGTTGCCAGGTGTCCAGTTTCCTTGGAATTGGCCAAGCTCCTGGGCAACCGTCAGCTCACCAGCAGAATCAAAGCCAAGCACTTTGCTGGCGCGGTCTGCTGCGTTCTCGGTGAACTCTGTGTCGCCAATGACGTTGGTGGTCGAAAGTTTGATCGAGCGGTTTACGGCATCCTGGAGCTGCTGAATTTGGATGATGCTTTTATCCAGGGCATCGTTGATCACTTCTGGGTAAAAGCCGCCCTGGTTGGTCAGATCTGTTTCTTGCAGAGACAGCACGTTTGAAGTGATGACCAGGTTGTTGCCAGCGGCCAGGTTGCCGCCCACCAAGGTAATGCTTCCGCCTGGGTTGCTGTTTTGATCTGCGTTAAGGATCGCCGTGTAGTTAGTGTCAAGCGCCAGGACGGTTTCAGTGCTGGTCGCTACTTGTAGGCGCACAACTTTAAGGTCGTTCTTCGTGAAGACCTTGAATGAAAATGGAAAGGTAGAGGCCGCGCCACTACCGATGTACGGGCCAGCTTTCCTTAGTGTAGAACTGATCGTCATGAACGGCGCTCCTGGTATTTTGACTGTAGATTACAGGTCAGCATCATCGATACGGGTACCTTACTCATTTCTTTTTGCTATCCTCACTGGCTTTGCCGGTGATCAACCCTCGGACGTAATCGGCCCCAGATGTTGGGTTTATCTTATCGTTGGCCACATCAACAGCGTAGCCAACAGGCTTGCCAACAATCATCAGCGGAACGCCGGTTGCAAGAGATATCAGCGTCAGCACATCTCGGACGTTTTTGCCGGTGACATTTTTCTCTGGGTTGACCACATTGATACCGGCCTGGACAACGCCGACCGTTGAAGCTTCAAGCATTGAAACAGACGGGCTTGTTGACATCCGATCATCATATGGCTTGTCGTTCAGTGCATTGAAAGGCACCATGGCCGCAGTGCCAAATGGAACCAATGCGGTTGCGCCACGAACTTGCGACATGAAGAACCATTCGGCAAACTCATCGATGTAACCGTCATCGTCTTCATCATCCCACTGGCCACCAAGAGATCTGACAATTGCATCGGCCATCAGCATCGGCAAGCCAAAGCCAAGCAGATACGTCATAAACAGTTTGCCCTTGTTCCCGCGCCAGCCCAAGTCTCGGAAGATCTTGGTGTACTCACTGGCGTTGAGGTTGGCCAACATATTGAAGTAGCCGCCAAACTGGATCAGGGTTTTGTAGAACGGTGATCCTACCTGGAAGGCAGCAATGTCTTCAGCGGCCAGGCTGTCTTGCGTCAAACGCACCGTGGCATCCGCCCTGGCAACCGCCTCTTTTTGAGCAGCAGCATCTTTGACATCCGCGCCCAGCTCGGCCAGGGTCTGGTTGTATGTGGCCGTCCAGGTGGTCACATCGACCATGTTTTGGAATGCCTGCTGCAAGAAGTAGCCATGCTTGCCAGCCCAGCTTTGGATCTTGTCGTATCGGCTTGGGTTGAGCAGCAGCTCGTTCATGGTCTCTTGAAGATCAAAGACCTGGTTGTTCATGCGATCAGCCATGAATGGCGAAAGCTCTGCAACCTCATCCGCCACCTTGCTTGGTGCCTTTGTGTAGTCCCACAACGCGCTCTTGAGATAGGTGCCTTTGACCTGGGTCATTGCTGGGAACCATCCGGTCAACTGCTGCATAGCGTTGGTGATGTTTGCAAACATGATCGCAATGCCGGTGCGGTTACGCACGCCGCTCCAGAATTTATCGACCGGCTTAAACATACCTTCGGTTGATGTCTGCTGGCGTGCCGCCCTGTTCAGCCATGGCAGGATCATGTGTTCAATGGCACCAGGGTCGATGCGGTCGAGGTTGTTCTGAAATGATTTATTCCGAACAATCTTCAGCACATCCTTGATCACTGGCTGGATGTAAGCAAATCGAAGCACGCTGTCGATGTGCGTGGTCATCTTGCGGATATCAAGTTCAAGCGGCTTGTTGTACTCGACACGGCCTTTGGTGAAGCCCATGCCGGTGGTAGGCATAGACTGGCGGAAGTCGCCTTCCAGGTCTTCCATTTTTGCGTTTCGAGCCGCATCGCCTGACATCATTGGATCGATCTTGGCAGGCACATACCCGCCCTTGTACGCGCCAAATGCTGTTTGAATGCCTGTGTATTTGACCTCGTTGAAGTAGTAGCCAAAGATGTCCTTGTGCGCTTTCTGCGCCAGCGGTTTCATCTCTTCTGTCAGATCCCAGACAGCTTGCACAAAGTCCATATCGGCCTTCGTGATGTTGCCCTCATCAACCATGCGCTGCACAAAGGCATCCCATCGTGATGTGTTGAGCGCTCCGGTTGCCTCATCGATAGATCCCCAGCCACGGCCAAGCAGCAGCTTGCGGAAGTTGCTTTCGTTGCCGGTATGCAGCAATGCACCCAGCAGCTCGGCCTTGCCAATGCCGCCGTTTGCAGAACCAAACGTGTAGCCAAACTCTGTGGCCACAATTTTCTTTACCGGCAAATCAAGCTTGGATATCAGGTCTGCATATTGCCGAACAAAAATATTGCGCTGGCTGCGGTACTCTGTGATCGCATCACGCACCGGTCGCCAGATGTACTTTGTAAACGCGCCTGGGCCTTTGGGGCCATCAGTTGCATTTGCCCAATGCTCAACACGGCGCAGCAATGCCTTGCCTGTATTGAATGCTCTGGCCGCACGCTGTGATTTTGAAAGCGCTTCTAGTTCACCTGGCATTGTCGATGGCACACCAATCTGTTCTAGGCGAGTGTTCAGCTCACCGACAACCTCTTCAAGCTCAACAGCCTTGCCATCGATCATCAGCATTCTTTCGCGCTTGGCCTGGTGCCACATGGCATCGATCATGTCGCGAATGCTGCGGAATTCATTTAGCGTCAGCTCCTTGAACGGCTTGCCACCGGCAGATGCATTGATGATGATCGGCTCAAGCTCTTCATAAAGCGCCGGGTCATAGGCCCTGATCTTTTCGATGTACTGAGCTGGAGGTACGTCAGCCTTGCCTATGCCATAAGCTGCCAGGATAGACCTGGCTGCATTGACCAGATCCATGTTCCTGGTTTTGGAAATAGTCTTGTCTGCTTTGAACAGCTTGTTGAAAAACTCTAATGCTTTGGAGATCTCTTGGCGTGCTTCCATGGCCGATTTGGCCAACTGGTTTTGCACCAACTGCGATTGCTTCTGGCGCTGGGCTTCCGGCATATCACCCTTGCGAGATGCTTGTGCTGAAAGCTTTGCTGCCCGTGCTTCAGCCTGCGCGTACTCATGCGGTTTGATCATGCTGATTTGCTTGTCTTGCAGCAATTGCTCTGCGATCTGTTTGGCCGCTGCCGTCATCACCCTGACGGGGCTGGTAGCCTTGGCCAAGAAACGCAGCTCTACAGCCACAAACCTAGCCCGTGCCTCGTTGTGTACCGCCTCTTCGACACGCGCCTGCAATGCGGTTGCATCGACCATGTCGGAGTTTTCTTCCATCATCCTTTGATCGGTTCTGGCATCGATCTCATCTTTCATTGGCTTTGCATCCAATAGCGCATGAACCAATCGTTCCGCACTCTCGAACTCAAACATGGTTGCGACCAGCTCGGCATCGAGGCCTTCTTTGGCCAGCATCCCGTATTTGCCATAACCAAGCTTTTCAACGTCAACATTGTTGAGGGCGTTTTTGCTTTGCGGGAACAGCGCTTTGACGCTCTCAATTGACAGCTTGAAACCTTCAAGCGCCTGCACTTCGTTGCCGTCTTGATCGGTTGTTTTGCCGGTCTTCAAAAATTGAATTGCGCGATATACCGGAAGGTTGGCCACCTCTTCGGAGACCTCGGTCTTGATACGCTTGCGCTCTTCGTTTGCTTCAGCCTGGAAAGCTTTCATTGCTTTGCTGCGTGCATTGCTTAACCATTTAACCTGGCGCACGCTGGCCTTCTGCAAATCGATCACAGCCTCGTTGTGGGCCTCGTCTACCATTTGCTGATACGCAGCCCATGTTGCGTCATCCATGCCGCTCTGCTGCTGTGTCTGAAACATTGGCACCATATTGCGGATGCCTTCGGCCTGGTTGATTTGTTCTTCGCTGGCAACCATGCGATCCATCACGCTGCGGATCTCATCGGTCAGGATTGGAAGATCTTTGCCATTCTCTTTACGATACGCTTCATTGAGCTGATCGCGTATGTTGATGTAAACGTCTTTGAGCCAGCGGCTGAACGTGTTGAACAGCTTTTGCATCTTGGTGTTTGGTGCCTTGCCTTCGTAAAGGTAAAGCTCAAAGCTGTAGGCAAACTGCTCATGGTATTTGCGCTGCTCATCCAAAGACATCTTGTTCCATGTCTCAATGCTGTCAACACCAAACCAATCAAGCAGCGCCTGCACATCATCGACAATTTCTTTGGGCGCGTTGGGCTGGCTGGCAATGTCAGCGTAGACGGTCAAAAAGAAGTGGCCGGTCTCATGCAGGAATGTGGAATAGTCTGCGTCCTTGTTTAGGATGGTCATCAACCTGGTTGGGTCAAAGCCGCCACGCGCTGGCTGGTTGAGCATTCCGGCACCACGCTGCTGCGCTGCATCCATCGATGCCTGTTCGCTTTGCTGGCGCAGGGTGTCTGGTGTCTGAAGTTCTGGCGACAGCTCTTGGTTGCCTACGCGCCCATCTGTCCATGTGAACTCAGGCATAAGGCCTGTTTTCTGATCGGCAAAGATTGTGTCGGCCACTGTGGCCAAGGTGTTCTTTTCGCCGAATGGGCCAAAGTGCAACCAGCTATTTTGACCCCGTGTTTCGCTGGTGATCGCGGCAATTGCAGATCCTGTGTACAGGCGAACATGGGCCTGCCACGCATTCTCTTCGCCGTCTGCCCTAAAGCCTGCGCCTTCCATGCTGTGGCCAAATGCATCATGAACAGCTCGGAATAAATCGTTGGCCAAGACCCGCTTTGGCTGGCCATTGAACATCCAAGTCAGGCCGGTGTCGGCCAGCAGTGGGTTGTCTGATGCAACTGCGCTAGATCCAAATCCAGCCTCTGTTGCGTACACGCCCATGCGCTGGGTTGCCCGTAGTTCGCGAATTGCGTTCCATGGGTTTCCGGCATACGGGTCGTTTGTTTCGTCAAAGAAATAAAACTCATACCCAGCGTCAGCCAGCGCCTGATACTGCGCCATTGTTTGGGTCATTAAGTTTTGATACGCCTCGGCCACCACTGGGTTCAGTGGGTCGTGCTGCATCTCCTCATAGGCCTGGGCGATCCGCGCCGCCCTGGCTGGATCTACTCTGGCATATTCTGATTGCCGTCTAAGGTCGATGCCATTGGCTGCTGCATATTGCTCGGCAACCCTGACGATGCGGGGGTCTGGGCCTGTGGCATTGTCGATAACCGGCGAGCCCTCAAGCGGCGCAAGGCTTCCGCCTGAGTAGCTTCCGCTTCGGTTTCCTGCCTGGAGTAAAAGTCCTCGATCTCCTGATCCTGATCCTGTTGTGCTGATTGAGGCAACACCGGTTGCAAGTTGTCTTGTGGCAAGTTCATTGTCTACCTCCTTTAAGGTTTGGGTAATAAGTTCTGAGGCGATGCCTTTCTCTTTAGCCAGTGCAACAGCAGCATTGGCGTAATCCGGCGCGGCCTCGTCTTCATACCCAGTATCCGCATTTTCATCTTGCGTTTTTGCAGCGTCATACAGCCGCTTCTCTGGGTACCAAAGCAGCGCTTGCAAGTCTGACATTGTAAGGTTTGGGCGCTCTTGTTGCAATAGGGTCAACGCCTGCTGAAACACCCCGCGAATGCGTGCGCGTTCTGGTGGGCCGGACGGGGCTTCTTTCTGGCCATCCAGGTACTTGGTCAGGGCGTTGCCTGCTTTTCGCATCTCATCGCCAAAGCCAATCCTTGCCTGGCCTTTTTTGGGCTCTCCAAGCAGCTCAATCAGTGCAGCCTGGCCATCGACATCAGCCACGCCAATTGCGTTCATCAGCGTGCGATTTGCTGGCTTCATGCTGGCCTTTGTGATAGCCAACGCAACCTCATCAATTTTGCCAACGGCAAGCTTGACCTTCAATATTTTTTCGTAGGCCTTTTTGTCCTCCGGCGACATCAGCTTGATCAGGGCTTTTAGTTGATCTCGCTTTGCCTTTACCTGGGCCGGATTGCTTTCAACCAGGGTGCCAGTCCAGCGGCCCCATGTACGCATCAACCAGCGATCCATGGTGAGCTGTTCAAAGTGGCCATAAAGGTTTGCAAAGAACCCGTTGCCGATCTTTGGCCCAATTGCCGCAGCGCCATAAACCATGGTCGATGCGTTCTCGCCAGATACCTTGAAGCCGGTGTATGCCTCAACTTCTTTGGCGGTGTGCATGGTGGTCATGAACTGCTCGACAGCCTGGATGCCATCACGGGCCACCAGGTCGTTGAACAATTGCATAGCGTTGTTGATTGCGATCTGAGCGGTACCAGCCTGGATGTTCGTTGGCATCCGCCGTTGAGTAGGATCGGTCGCCGAAGCTTTGTAGTCTTGGTAGGCCTGCTCGGCTAAATAAAAGTTTTTGTCAACCTTTAAGCCGTTTGATGTAGCAGCCAGCGCCCAGGTAAAAGCGAACTTGGCCATTGGATCTGTGGCAATCTCTGGGTGTACCAGCGACAGCACGCGCAGCGCTTTGGTGACTTTCTCGTTGTACCAGCCAACTGCGTTCTCGTTTGCCTTCAGCGCCTCGATGGCATCAGCCAAAGTGGTGCGTACCAGGTAACGCTCGACAGCAACCGTAAAATCGCTGAGATCTACTTTGGCTGCTTTTGCAGCAGCCAGCACACGCGCCTGGAGCGCAAGCTTGAACTCTCGATTTGTTGCGAATTGCTGAGTGCCTGCAAACTCAAAGCTAGACGCGACATTTGATATTGCATCGATTGCATCTGGTACGGCTCTGCCTGGCTGCTGCACTTTGCCGCGCTGGTTAAGAACATCTGTGCCAATCGCATACTTCACCTGGCTTTCATCAAACACGCGATATTCCATATCACCGGCAGACACTCCATTGCCCATGTGAATTGCGCCGTCATAGCCAGCTTCTTTTGCTGCATTTACAAAATCTGGATCATCCAACAATGGGTATGCATCCATGTAAAGCTGTGAAAGAGCCGCTGGATTTTTGTCAAGCAGATCCGCAACAGATTCGTATTCAAGAAAATTTTCTTGCCAATTGCCGGTGGCTTCAATGCGGTCGGCAAATTTACGGGCAAACGCTTCAGCCTTTGCAGCGCCAATTTTTTCAGCCAAGTCACCGAATTCAGCAAATGGATCTTGAACATCAATGATTGGATTTTTGATTGATAGATAAGCAGGCACCACACGGGCATCGCTGCCAACAATACTCGCATCGTTTGGTTCTTGTGCGTATATGCTTGCGACATTGGCGCTATCAGTAAAAGTCAAAGATGGCAGTTTTGATCTGATTGCACCGGTTTGGGTTTGGCCATACTCACCACGAAACACCTTAATTGGAGCGCCAT
>Ga0209354_10000342_pt1 | contig 21970 bp, 27 predicted proteins | sample LauGreSpBDMM15DD_2_FD_187562 | JGI IMG/M metagenome (GOLD analysis project Ga0209354, IMG submission 187562) | Freshwater lake microbial communities from Lake Michigan, USA - Sp13.BD.MM15.DD (SPAdes) (version 2) | ecosystem: Environmental > Aquatic > Freshwater > Lake | place: Lake Michigan...
TTTCTTTCTTACCAATATGTCAATGAACTCGTTTTGTTATTTACTATCTTTATACCGATAGCGTTGAGTTTGTTTCAAAAAAAAGAGTCTCTTTCGGAGACTCTTTTTCATGATAATGTTGTGTTAACTTTACATAAAGAGAGCCTTTGAGCTACATTCCTGTAACCTGTCAGTGTCTAAATTATATGTAAATGTTGTCATCATGTGATTTATATATCCCCTTTATTTTTTGTTTCATCTCTTTTTTGAAAAAAATATCGAATTAATATCCCATATTTTCTGCAATGATAGACTTACCTCTACGAATTCGGTTTTTAATAGTCTGTAATGGAAGATTGTACTTTTCAGCAATATCTTCATATTTCATGTCATTAAGTAATCGATCTTCGATGATTTCTTTATACATTGGTTTCAAATCATTGATGTTATTCAAAGCCAATTCATAACGATTTGTAAGATCTTGATCTTCTAATAACCAATCAGCTTCTGTCTTGAATTCTGATTCGATCAACAAGTCTTTAGCAGACGTATGACTAAACTGTTCAGAGATTTCAATACCATACTCTTTCATAGTATCAATACTATATTTAGAGTTACGTTGACGAATCCAACCTAGACACTCATTAAATGCAATACGATATAACCAAGTTGTAATTTGGTATGATGGATCATATTGATCAATCTTAGTCCACATTTTTGTTAGAGTATTAGTAAGAATATCATCAGTAGCTTCAGAATCTTTAACTACATTTGCAATATAGTTCTTAAGTCCTGGTTTTACTCGTGTATAAAGAGCGTTATAGTCCTTTTCTGATTTAGTACGAATAAAGTTTTCTGATAATTCTCTGTAACTAAGTTGTTTTGATTGTTTTGACATACGTTTTATTTTTTTAAGTTTTTAATTATAAGGCTAATATACAACAAATATTTGACAATAAAAAATTTATTTGCTAAAAGTTATTAACAATTTTAATATCCTCTTTTGATTACCATTTTTACTTCAGTAACAAGCTCTTTTGCTTCTTCTGTGACTGTAGTTATGTTAGCCATTGGTCGATGCGTCTTAAAGAATTTAACTAGTTTAGGAACGTTTAACATACCGCTGTTGATTAATTCTACAAGTTCTGCTCTAATTTCTGTTGTTGACATCTTATTTGTTTTTAATTATAAAGCTAATATACTAATAATATTTGACAATAAAAAATTTATTTTCTAAAAGTTACGAACAATTAGTAAAATAAACTCAATGCTGACTTCAAACCAGCTTCTGTGGCTACGTGGAATGAGCTGGGAACAGGATTAAGAGTTGAATCCTTGTACTCTGACATAGCAGCTCTAATAGCTCCTCGTTTGGTTTTAGCCCAAACTGTATTCCAACCACCTTCACTAAATGTAAACATATATTGCTTTTCTATGAATACCTTAGGAATTCTAGTTTCTTCTGTCACCAATCCTGTAGAATTAATGGTATTTAAGATCTCAACTGCATTATTGTACTTTTTACCTTTACCTACTAGATTTTTGATATAAAGTTCAATAGCGTCCTTTAAAACTTGTTCTTGGTCCTTGTTAATTTTGATCTGCATAGTTTAACTGTTTTAATTATAATGTAAATATACGTGAAAAACTTGACATAAAAAAGCATTATGTCAAGTATTTTTAAAAAAGTTACGAACAATTAGAAATCTGAAAATATACCTAATAGTTTTTCTAGTTCTTGTGGTGTGTTTCCCCATAAATCAGTAGAAACATTAATAATCTTATTCTTAGGATCTGATTTAAATTTTTTATCAGGGTATCCAACAATAGACCATGATTTTGATGATTTCTTAGGCCATGCACCCAAAGGCCAATAAGATACTGCACAATTAAGTTCTTCGATAAAACTTAAGCAATTAATTATAGAACATCTTGATGATAATAGACCTCTATCACGTAGAGTTATAAGTGCTTGATCCATATCACCTTCAATGAATTTAATAGTACCATTTAATCTTGTGATACTATCTTGTGCAGTTTTTGGGTCATGTGCAAAATTACCAAGGTGATACACTGTATCCTCTTGCTTTACAACTGTATTCCATTTTAATATAAGATCATTCGTCATTTGATCTACATCAGTATGCGATCTCTTATATTTTTTAATAGAACCAGGTCTTCCCAATTGAAGATTAGATGTTACAAATATTTTCATGTATTAAGCTACTATAAATTTTATGTTATATTGATCCCATAATAGAGAAACGAATTCAGTTTCGTTTACACCACCTTGGGCATTCTTGATTCTCTTATCATCTGATGTATCAACAAAAAGAAATAAGACAAAATCATAATGAGTTGAGTATATCATAGATTGACCAATGCCAGATCTAAGATCACTGCCTGATTGACCTCTTTTAAATTCAATGGCTATTTTAAGACCATTCATTTCTAAGATCATGTCAGGTCTGTTTTGTGTACCCATAAATAATATATGGTGTACAGTAGTGTTTACGTTACCTTCCCATTTAAGGTTTTTCTTAACGTAATCCTTTGCTACCTGTTTTTCTTTACCTTCTTGATCAACAATATATTGAGTCAATGATTCAACAAGGTGAGGGTAGATAAATTGCTTTATCTGATCCTCACTCCTGTTTTTATAATCAATAGTGTCAAATATATCGTCGTGAGTTATTGCTTCAGATACTAAATCAATAAAATCAATACGTTTTTGACTCTTACTTGCTCGATTCATTCGTTGTAGTTTCTAGTTCAGGTGTAACCACCTCAACTTTTTGTTCAGCGTCTAGCTGAGCATCAACTTCTCCTAATTCTGCGTGCAATTGGTTAAGCGTAACATTTAATGCGCTTAATTCTTGCATTGCAATACCTACAGCTTCACCAACTTGAGTTAACATTGTGATAAATCTACGAGCATTTTCAATTCCTGTACCTTCAACATTTAATAATGCTTGGTAAAGTGCATTCAATTCATGACCTCTTAATGAAATAACAGGCTCTGCATCTACAGTTAAACCCTTAGATTGCGTTTTGAATTGATCATATAAAGATACAACTACTGCAGCATTTTGAGTTTTCCAAGTATATCCTTTATTAAGATGTTCTTGTACTGTTTTAATTGATTTGATGCTATCAAATTTAATCTCAAATCTTTTTTGAGATGCTTCTGTTTGCATTGCATCGATTTCAGTAGCTAATTCTGATTGACGGGTTTTTAATTTTGCGTTCATATTTGTTGTTTTAAATTAATTGTTTTATTATTTATCTTGCTTAAAAATCTGCGTTTTTTATTCTAATTTCGAAATCTGTAAAGTTTTCGAATTGTTCATCATCAGTGTCCATTCGTCTTTGAATAGTATCGTTTTTATCATCTCTGTGATTAAGTCTTTCAATCCTAGTTAATCTATCGATGTCTAAATAAATGACTGCGCATTGTTTTCTGTATTGTTCAGGTAGTATGTCTAGACCGTCTTTGCTCATAATCATTACATCTGCTCCATTAAAATCTTCTTCAGTTTGGCCATAATACCAACCGTTGAATTTCATGTATTCGATGAAAGCACCATTCTCTAACATTTCTGAAAATTGAGCTTCACTTACAAAATGATAATCTACGCCGTTTTGTTCATTAATTCTCGGAGATCTTGTGGTATGACTTATACCAATTTTAAATCCTTTCTTTTGTAATTTCTGTTTTAAGTGATCTTTACCAGAAGCTGCCTTTCCTACAAGTATTAATTTCATATAGTTTATATGTTTGTTATTGCTTTTGTTTATTTAAATAATCGATTTACTAAATTAAATGCCGTTCTTTGTAATCTAGTCGGTTCATATCCCCATAACATAGATTCTTCTAGATCACTTGCCCATTCAAATAACGGTGTACTTAAAAATAAAATATCCCAATTAGTCCACTGTACTTTAGTTCTTTCAGCTCCATTTGGTAATCTAAACTCAATTGCCAATAATGAATATGGCACGTAGTCTTTAATTACTTCACAGAATGAAAAGCCCCAACATTGATCTCCATCATGAATATAGACATCAAGTAAATTGAATTTAAGATTCCATTTACGAGTTTGCCAACTTATTTTTTCTAGTAAACCCATAATTATTTTTTATAGATTGTTCTTAATAATTGTACAACATCCATTGCATCTTCAAGTGCATTATGCGTTACAGCACCATCGATTCCTGCGCGTTGTTTACATTGATCTAAACTTGGAATAGATTCATCATTTGCCCAATCAACAAATAAGATTCCTGGATCTAATACTCTGCTACGAATTGAAAATACTTGTTTCCATCTTGGTAACTTCTCTAGGAATTTCTTATCAAATCCTGCAAAGTTCTTTCCAGCACAGTTCAAATAAACTTTAGGCATATTTGAGGTTAGTACAGGATATGCAACACCGTCAATTACTTTTACATGTTTGTTTAAGAAATCTGGATCTAATGGAACTAATCCATGTCTAAAACAAAATTGGAATAGTGCTTCGACAACTTCATCTTCTTCGTAAAATTTAGCACCAAAACTCTCTTCAATTTCATCTTTAAGTTCTTGAGTTCTTGCTTCAGAATAATCCTTCATCGCTTGAATCAAATTTCTATTCAAGTTTAATGCAAAAATACTTCCATAGATATTTTCGCGTTTAATAACAGCATGGAACTTTGGTAGTTTTTCAAATGGAAGAGGATTTATAGTATCCTCAATTACAGCACCAATTGAAAGAATTGGATTAAATTCTGCATCCAATCCTGCTGTCTCGATATCAATCGAAATGTATTTCATATTTATTTATTTTTAATTTTTTGATCGTTTTCATCACATAGAGTTTCATTCCATAATAAACCCACTACAATAGCTCCTAATACAAAACCTATTAACAATCCTATGAAAAATGGTTCCATAATCTTATCTATTTTGTGGGTTCATTGATTCATAATTAGCCAATACATATTTTTGGACTCTCTTAGATGCTTTTGAAGTTCCATTTAACATTGCTTCATGTGCTTCTTTAAAACTTAAATTAACAAATCTTAAATGACGATATAATTCTCGATGGATTGGATATGGTTGATTTGACCACTCATTTCCATCTTCTGAGATATACATACCTCCGATTTCTCTAATATCGGAAAAGTCTGGTTTTGTTCCTGTATAAAATGGCATAATTATCTTATTTTAAGTTATATCTTAGATCTTTGAAAAGTTTACAAATTCTGTTGCTTTTCTAGCTTCATTAAATGTTTTCAATGCACTTTTAAAACTTGTTTTTCTGCCAGTTTTTGTAGTTAAGTGTTGAAATCCAGATTCTCTAAAATTATCATCAGTTCCCCAAATCAAATAATGATGTTTAACTACATTACCTTGATTATTGTATGCTCTTTTAAAAGAGACTTCACCTAAATTACTCCATTTCTCTGAAACAACTGGTCGCATTGCACATGATGCCAATGCAATTACTTTTGGTAAATCTTTACCATCTTCAGTTCTTTGGTAGCTCATTAAAACTTCTACTTTTCCTAGATCTTTGTGATTAATAAATCTGTCCATAGTTTAAATATTTGCAAACATTAAATACCCTAAAGTTATACCCGATAATACTAATAATACTCTTTCGTAATTTTTCATATTTTATTATTTTAAAAATTCTAATATTTTATCTTTAGTACCAGATTGCTTGATACCTTCATTCATTCTTGGAGTGTGTACGAAATTAGATAAACCCCATATTTGTTGACGTCCACCAGAATCTTTTTCTCCAAGTTGTAAATCATCAATAGCAACCCAGTTTGTTATTTCAGGATGGTCAATTAGATATTGTCTAATTTCAATACACCTTTGTTGTTCGTACATTGTACCTCGGTTCCATGTAAATTCATCAGGCTTATCACAACCAATATATCTTTTGGTAAGTGCAATTGGTTTTTTGATAATTCCCTTAGATTTATAATATTCTCCAAGTTCTTCTAATGTAGCATGTAATTTCCAATCTGATGAAACTACTAATTCAGCTCCGGTTTCTTCCAATATTTGATTTAATATTGTAATTGCTTTTTTGTCAAAATCATCAAATCTAACCTCAACAGGAGCTAAGGCTAAACTATTTTGACCAGGATTAAGTTTTATGTACTTATTCCATTTCTTAGTTCTGCCACCCCAATTATTAGAAAGGCAAATTACTCCGTCATTATCTAGAAATATTATTTTCATAACGGTTATACTAGTTTTTATTAATATGTTTTATTGCACCTAATAAAAGGCCTTTGATATTATCAGCTCCAGTTGGATTAGCACTTTGAATTGTAAACAATGGAATGTTTAAACCATTATCTAAGCAATAGTCTACCAACCAATTTGCAGCATCCTTACCATCTTTGATTCCTTTCTTTTCGATTCTAGATTTTCTTTTGCTCATGCCATTTGCAACTTTCATATTGGCTTCATCTTGACCTAAATCATGGTCAAATGCAATTTTATAAGGCAATCCATTTTCTGTAATCCAAGCAACAAAATCCTCATAGTTTTTTACCCAAATAACGTTATCTCTATCTTCATCAAAATCAGGTGCATAAGACATTAACCAAGTGCCAGTTTGAGGGTCTCTCATATCGTCTAACCAAAGTAATTTTTTCATGTTCTTAATTTTATAAAGCTAATATACTACAAATAAATGACATAAAAAAATGTTTATGCAAAAAGTTATTAACAATTTAAGCAAAAAACCAACTAAAGGTTTCTTTGATAACTGTAAGAGTTACTTCATGATATATGAACCATTTGATCCATGCGAATGGCCAAAATATTAAATCCATAATAGCCCAAAAAATACTACCATGGATATGATGTCCTATGAATGCAGTTGGCAACGCAAATAATATGGTTGGAAACGAAAAGTTAAAATTATAATCTCTATTCTTGGTTTTTATTTTCATCTTGTTTTGTTTTACATTGACAATTGCCTTTTTCGTCCCAATCTCCGCAACATTTTGCAACAGATTCATTATCTTCAGGTTTGGGTTTAGGTTCATTCCACATCTCATCCCAAAATATAAATTTATTGTCCATTTTCTACAATATATGTTGTTTCTACTTCGGGATCTGCAATGATCTGTATTATAGTTGGTTTTGGTGCTCCATTAGCTTCTAGTATCTTACAGGCTCTCTTGTATGCAGATTTGAGTATACAACCATTGATACCAGATGCAATGTCTCCAGGAACATCTAATATGCTCTCGATGTGTTTTCTAATAAATTCACTATCATCCATGATTTTACTTATCAGTAAAGTTTTTATTACATGTACATGTAACTGTCCAAGGTGGACTCATAGGATCATTAGTACCCGGTGTATTGAACGGATTATAAGGATATGTCAATGGCATGACTGGTTGATTGGGAATATTAGGAACACTGAATGGAAATGAAGGAGCATCGCTATCTCTCAATAAAGTAATAGCTTCACTATTTGAAATAATGCCATCACCTTTTAAATCAGAAATGTGATCTGCTTTACCAGTTTTGTTATTTATGATAACATCTGCGATTTTAATCGTAATATGACCTTGATCTAAAAGTCTTTCAATAATAATATGTTTCATGTTTTGTTAATTTATAAATTATATGTATATTCACTGGGTTTGTTTCAAAAAAAATGCAACCATTTCTGATTGCATTTTTGCGGAAGATGTAGGATTCGAACCTACGGTACCTTGCGGTACAACAGTTTTCAAGACTGCCGCGATCGACCACTCTGCCAATCTTCCATTATCCTTTAGCCAAGAATATTATTTATTTTTGTTTTTTGCTTTTACCTAGATCTGCAATTTGATGAAATATTTTATCAACGAAACCAGTATTATCATTAAATCTGGCATTCATATCAGAATATATTTTATTTTCTAGATCATCGATAGTAGCTACTGTTCTTGATTCTATTTTATCTGTCCTTGAATCTATGTATTTATAGATTTTGTCAGATGTTACATTTAATCTATCAATTTCTTGATCAATTCTACGATCAACCAATTCATTTCTATTCTCAAGACTTCTTTCTAAGTCTTCAATAACTTCTGTAAGATATTCAATATCATTACCGAGCACTCTTACTTTTTTACTAGTCCTAAACATACTGTAAACAACAACCGGAATTGCCACTAACAATACACCTAAAACAAATGCAATTGTTTGTTCCATATATTATTAATTTAATTTTGTGGATCCTCGGCTAAAGGTGTACTAGTTGGTACAGGAGTACCATCAGCTGAAAGCTTATTAAATTGATATTTAGGTTTGATAACTTCATTAAGAGCAATCCCTTGAGATTCTGCATTATTGAAAGTATCAAAATCTGCTGGCTCTACGTCTAAATAAACATACGTAGCACCTTCGAATTGAATTGCCAATGTTTTGAATTGATAATTATATGAAGCTGATACTACTGTAGAGCTATCATAAGTTGAACTGGTTGATGTTTTCATATTATTTGTTTTGAATATTATATATTATTAAATTATTTTGTTTCAAAGTTATGTGTTACCACCACCTAAACCACTACCTTTCTTCAATGCAGCTATAGATTCTGGAGAAATATCTACTGTCATTTTAGTTGGTAATTTAGCAGGAGTTTCTTTAGCACCTGGTTTAGTAGCACCACCTCCAAAAACGGCGTTTTTAACTCCAGTAACTGCGTTTCCAACTTCTTTTAGTATACCACCTTGTGATTCATTACCTTCTTTAACTGTTGTTTTGAATTTTTCTAACATTGTTGCAAGATTCTTTAATGCATCTTCTAATGAACTACCCATTTGTGCTAAAATATCTCCAGGAGAACCTCCTTTTGATAATACAGCTAATGCTTCGAACATTTTTCTACTTTCAGTTAATTTTGTTAAATCTAATGCATTAATTGAACTTGATATTTTAGGGAAGTTTTCACCAGCTTTACCATATGTAGTTGCTAATGCTAATTGCATTTTATATTGTGCAGTATAACCTGCTACCGCATTTCCTGCATCAACTTGACCAAATAATAATCGAGAAACCATTTGACCCATGTAAGGATTAAATTTATTAGTAGCACCAACTATATTAGGAATAGAGTTACCCATTTTTTCATATGTAGTTCCTACTGCTGCTGTTAAAAGTTTAGCTGCATTTAAAACTGTAGGATCAGTAGATCCACCCGCGGTTGTAAAGGCTGCAAGTAAAGCTGTAATTTGTTCTCCAAACTTTTTAGCATCGACCTTCATAATAATAGGAATAGCTGATTTAATGTTATCACCGAAATCATCATAAGTTTCTCCAGCAGCTTTCATTCTACCATTACCAAACCAGAATTTAGTACCATCTAAATCACCTACTGCTACAACAGCTGCAAATAAACCTTCTACTATTGTTTTTAATTTGGCCGAGTCTATTTTCTTATCAATAAATCCTAATACAGCCTTTACAGTTTCTGATAATGCTTGATATGGTTTTGTTAATGTATTTACAATAGATATTCCTTTTTCATATGCAGTATCACCTTGCCACCAACTAGATTCTGTTGCTTCGTCGTCTGCAGCAGTACCACCACCTATAGTAACAAAAGTACTTGTCAACGCTAAGATTAAATTTTTAGTATTTGTACCTACTCTTTGCTTTAATTCTTCAGGTGTCATTTTTGATAAATCTGTATATCCAGTAGCTTTACCATTTTTGTCAAAACCTGTTGGAAATTTAAGATTTGCCATCATCACAACCCCTTCGGCCAGATTTTTAAGAGGAGTTCCTAATTTATTAGCAATATTAACACCTTTTTCATAATCAGTACTTCCGAACCATGAAGATTCTTCACCTGCGCCTATTGCTGAAAAAGTTGCAGTTAAACCAGTTATTATTTCTTTTACATTATCGTTAACCTTTTTTGATGTGGCTTGAATATTGTCTACTGTTGTAAATTCAATAGGTTTACCATTTTTGTCCCATTTTGTTGGAAATCTAAGATCAGCCATAGATTGGAATCCCATAGCAATACCCTTTAATGCATTACCCATACCAGAGACTGCAGATATACCCTTAGTTACTGGATGTTGATCAGATACCGCATTTAGTAATGCACCTAAAATAGTTGTAGGTCTAGGTAATAAATTACCGGCATCAGCAAAAACCCCAACTAAAGCATCTACTATCATCTTTGTATTTGCTGCAACCTTTGCAGGCGCATCAGATTTCATAGATTCAAATTTAATAGGTTTACCATTTTTGTCCCATGCAACTGGAAAACGTAAGTTAGCCATTTGTTGGAAACCCATTGCTATGCTAGTTAAAGCATTACCCATACCTGATACAGAAGAAATACCTTTAGTTACTGGATTTTGATCTGAAACTGCATTTAGTAATGCACCCATAATAGTTTTAGGTCTAGGTAACATATTACCTGCCTTTGCAAATGCATCTATTAATATAGTTGTTACTAATCCTACGTTAGTTCCTAAAGTTTTTAAATCTGTTGCTTTAGTTATTTTTTGGAATTGTTGTAATCCTATTGCAACTGATTCTAATGCATAACCAGCTGATTCTAACGCAGGAGCTCCAGCATACATTGCTGCAATTTGAAGAGCGCCTAAAGAGAAAGAATCTGCTACAGCTAAAAACATAACTTCCATGTTGGTCATCTTACGACCTCCACCGAATCCCATAAAGCCTTTAGTTACTTGACCGCTGTCACCGAACAAACGGCCTGAGCCCATCATATCTTGTATTGGCAACTTATTAAATTCACCTATACCGCGACCTACTATGTATAACGCTGCTCCAGCTGCCATCATTGCTGCTGAACCCAGTGCAATAAAACCTGCAACAATAGGAATACCTGCTAATGCAAATGCAGCACCAACACCCACTATAATTGCAGCCATCATACCTAGATTTTCCCAGGTAACACCTTTAAGTCCTGCTTGAAACTCTTTTACACCACCACCTAATATGTATAATGCAAGTCCTGCCGCTGCCATAGCTGCTGAACCTAATGCAATATATCCTGCGTTTGGTCCTTCACCTGCAATTGCAAATGCTAGACCAACTCCAGCAATTACTGCACCCATCATAAGCATTTTTTCCCAGGTAACACCTTGTAATGCTTCTTTTAATTTTCCAACTCCATATGCAATAATTACTACAGCTATTCCTGCAAGCATCATTGCAATTGAACCCTTTTTAATAAGTTTATCTTCGTTTCCTAATAATCCAAATACTACACCAATACCAGCAATTACTGCAAGTACCATAAATGATTTAACAACATCTTCACCTTTGAAATCACCCATTGCATATTTCATAAATATAATGGCTAATCCTAATAAGAATATTGCTACTGCAGCTAATATAAGTCCTTGTGCTCCTTTTTTAATATTTTTACCGGCAGCACCTCCTATAAATGCAAAGAATAATGCTATACCAGCAACAATTAACATAACTTTAGCTACTTCTTCAAATCCAATACTTTCTAATATTAAGTGTGATAGTACCAATGCAATAGATATTCCTAAAATTGCAGCACCTGCATATAATAATGCTTTACTGGTTTTTTTCATAGATCTATCAACCTGCATTTTATCTAATAACCAAAATATACCTCCAATTGTTAATAAAACTAAACTAGCTACTATAAGTCCTGCTACTATTTCTTTTACTAAAAATCCTATTAATATTAAAGTTAAACTGATTCCAAATAAACCTAGCGCTAGATCTAAAAGTGATTTGGAAAATTGTTCCATGGCCTTTGCATCCAGTTTCATTTTTCCTAAAAGCATTATCAATAAACCAAATCCTAGTAAAACTAGGCCTGCAACTAATAATCCTCCTAATATAAGTGGAGATAATAGTGCCATTAACACTAAACTTGCTGACAATATAAGTAATGCTTTACCAACATCTCCCAATGCGGCTATGTTTTCTAATCCTTTTTTGTCTAATTTTTGAGTGGCCCACATCAAACCATCTACCATTAATCTAATAAGTGGTACTATTAATAACATCGCCACTCCAGCAATAATTAATAATGGTAACGCTAAGATCATTAATCCAGCAAATTTTAAGATTGACCATCCAATATCTCCAAGTGCTAATAAACCATTAGTTAAAGCTTCCATTTTTAATTTAAGCTCTTTACCGTCTGGTGCTCTTTCTAACGCATCAATAATTACACCTAAACCAAGTCCAATTGGTTCTAGTGCACCTGCTGTAATTCTAAGTACTAATGCTTCTTTAATGGATACTTTACCACCTCCACTGCCACCGCTTTTAAGTGCTTTGACAAGTTCATCCATTTTTTTATATAAATCACCGCCAACAGAAACAGACACTGCAGTTTCTTTGGTATTGGCAGCAACTTGATCAAGTGCTTTGGATTGTGCACCTAATCTTTCAAATGCTGTTGCTAAAAATGGTGGAATTAATAAAGCCAATTGTTTTGTGTCTTTTTTAGGTATAAGACAAACGCTACTGTATTGTAGCGTTTGTCCATACTCTTTATATATCTTTAGAATTTAGGCATCTTCATAGAAGGTGCTTTCATTCCCTGGATCTTAGGCATCGCCGGCGCTTTATATTTAGAGCTCATATCACTCTGTTGTTTCGCTGACTGTTCTTCCTGATCCTTATTCTGATTATTTTTCTCTTTAATGTATTCCGAGAGATTTTTTAAGTAGTACCAAAATTCATAGTAATACATATTCTCGATCTCTGACGGTTGCATTCTGAGATGTATGCCCAGATAGAACTTAGTCTTAAAGTAATTCTCCAGCGAGATCTGAAATAATGAAAAGACTTTTGATGCCACCTGGGAAGTCAAGAGGGGCTTTTGCGATCTCCCCGTCGTATTCCATTTCTAATGTAGTTTCAACTCCAATTTTCATTTTTTCTGCAAGTCTATAGATTACCATAAACTTATTTTGATCCCATGATTTATAATCAACTTCTAAGCTAAAAATTCTAGGCAAATTCAATTGTCTCCAATCTGGTGTGATATAAGGCAATACTTGAATAAATGCTTTATCGAACTCAACTTCTTTTTCTTGACGATCTTTAAGATACTTAGTGATCTCTTGCATTACACCAATTGAAGGTGGACGCATTCTAACTTCACCAGCAGATCTAGTCTTGATAACATAAGTTCTTTCTTTAGAACTATAATAAGCTTCGATTTCATTAGGTACTTGCGTTGCTACTAAATATCTAGAAGATAATTCAATATCTACTGCAATTTTAGTGTGTTCAGTTTTACCTTTAAGAATCAATTTGTTTTCTGGTTCAGGGAATGTAAGATCTCTAATACTTAATAAGAGTACAATTCTGTCTTCTTCTAAAATATCTTTGTAAGATAATCTTTTTTCGTCTGCTGTAATTTGAGTACACATTTCTACGATGTGATTCAATTTCTCTTCCATGTCAATATAATTATTTTCATCCATTGTTGAGAAATGTCTGATCTCAGCAGCTCTCGCCGATCTGATTTTAATAATAGTACCGTGTGGGTAGAATTTACCTTTTGATGGCAATTCTTCTTGATCAAGTATCATCCATCCTAGAAATTGGTCTGCAGATTTTTCAGGTCTTGCTTGACCAAAATTATCCATGCTAACTTTACCCAATCCTCTTGATTCTACAGCGCTTAACATATCAACTACAACTTCTTCGTTGTCATGTTGATTAGCTATAGGATTATTAATTTGATCTTTAGCTTCTAACATTGCTGCAGCAGCTTCTTCTTTGTTTAATTCTTCGCTCATTTTATTTGTTGTTTAGGTTTTTAATTTTATTTTTTACGTACGACTGTTGTTCAACTGATTTAATACTTAATTCTTTTTTTATTAAGTCTCTAATCCATGCACTAACAGATATTGGCCTTGCTTCGGTATCTATAGCATCGTTTAAGATACATCGATTAACCGCAGCCACTTCATCTTCTGTAAGAAGAACTTGAAGTTTTTTAATTAGTTTGTGGTTATTCATAATATTTTGATATGTTAATAATATATTATATTTATCTTGCAAAAAATAAGAAGGTAATTTTCATCACCTTCTTATTATATTAAGTGTTTATTAGTTTACTTCTTCTGCGTATACATCAGATCTCCAAGTGATTTCTAATGTTTGAACGTCAGCTGCTGAATAGTCTAATTGATCTGTAAATCCAAGACCTGAAGTGATGAAGCAATCATCTAATGTGATTTTTCTCCAAATATCACCTTCTCTATTGAATTGTACAATTACAATTGTTCCTACGTAATTCTTTTTCAAGCCCATTTCACCAGTTTCTGGATTATATTGTGCTCTGTACCATTGACGTAATGTTTTGTATAAGTACGCTTGGTTAGCGTCATTTAAGTTCAATGAAAAGTTTACAGTAACATCGATTGAAGTATTGTCTACCATACCAGCGAATGATCTAGTAGCAAATTTATACTTTTGTTCGATTGCAGCAACTTCTTTGTGTAAAGCTGCAAGACCTGAGATTGTGTTTACGTGTTGTAATAACAATTCTTGTCCAGTTACTCCATCAGGAGGTAAGATAGTCACCTCAAACAGGTTAGCCTGTACTGGTTCGAAGTTCTTTCCTTTCTTCTGTGTTTGATCTTCTGAATAATGTGGTAAAGCCATAGTTTTTATGTGTTTATTTTATATATCTTATTTTATTATGCAAAGTTTCCGGTTGCAATTTCTCCCGTGTTCAAGATAGTTACTCTCGATACTAAGATTTCAAGACCTTTAACTGGCTCAACAAATGTATCTAAAATACCCATGTTATTATCGATTACTTCATTTGTATTGTTTGTTCCGTCCATGATGTTTCTATAGTCGTATACACCTCCGTCTTTTTTAACTGATTCCATAAATGAATCTGCTAAAGTTTTAATCTCTAATCTTGTTTGAGCTGTATTGAATTCAAATAAGTAGTTTTTCAAGATTTCTGCTAAACCATCTTCAATGTAGATCATTGCTTCTCTTACGTGAGCTGAAGACAATGCTGATTGAATTGATTGTTGTGCAGTTTTATTACCTTTGATAGTCAAACCAACACCTCTTTCGAATACGATTGGGTTAATACCAAATGGCTCTAAGAAATCTCTATCTGTTTTATCAAATGCAAATTCTAATCCTTGTACACCTGTACCACCTACAACACCTCTTCTAGGTCCTGCGATGATTGACCATGGTAATGCATCTAAATATTTATCAACATAGTTGTTAGATACGTAAGCTGCTGGTGGAATAACTTTAGTTCTACCATTTTCAATTACATTAAGTCCTGGTGAATAGTAGAAACCGAAGTTTGCACCTTCATTGATACTTGGTAATGTATAGATTGCAGTAGGATTAAGTTCTAAATTACCTCCAGTTGCTACTAATCTTGTTTCAAATGATCCAGTATTTGTATCTAAGAAAGAAGGATTAGTTGCTGCTTTAAATTCTTTCACCATTGGTGCGTTAAGAATTGCAGAAGCATTTTGTCTTTCTTTACAAAGAGATGTAATTTCTTCTTTGTTAAGGATTCCTCCGTTTTCTAATGAACCGAAAGTATCTACAACATATCTGAATGTGATAGCATCTTTGTCAATCAATGTGTTTGATAAACCATTACCTGGTTTTAATTGAGTTAATAAAGTTGCAATTGATTTATCTGCTTGTGTTGCTGCAGCTAAAGGGAACATAGTGTAAGTAGTTGTACTTTCTTCATATCTCTTAAGTGCGTATGCTGGTCTAGAAGATACTGGTCTATGACATTCGAATGTATAGAAGTTAGATCCAGATTCAGTAGTTTTGATAATTCTTTTGATTCTTGCTAATTTACCACCATCTGCAGGTACATACATACCAACTTTAACATCAGTCCAATCAAATGTATCATTTGCTAAAGTAGCAGATAATACAAATTTACCTGTAGCTAAATCTGAGAAACCGTAGTCATCTACTAATGTAGGTAACATAACTGCTCTTGAGTTTGGCTCAATTGTAGTATATTCAAATGTATGTGATTCTGTTCTTATTCTTGCAGTAATTGAAGTAGCTGAAGCTGTAGCATAAGTTGAGCTAAATGATTCACCACCAGCTGCAGTAATTTTTACAACATTACCACCAATAGTTGGATGTAATTCAGTTACTGTTGAAATTGCAACATAATCTGTATTGTTAGCTCCTAATAAGAAGTTACCTGGGATAAGACTTCCTGGTGTAGTTAATATAGCTGTTGGACATGCGATTAAGATTTCACCTGCAACAACTGTAATAGGTCCAGCACCAAAAGTAGCTGGAGTTCCAGCGTTAAAACTTTCATAAGTTGATTTTCTAATAGCTGATTCAGTTTCGATAACTACATCTGCACCGTCTTGTGAAATTGATACAATTGGTGTATATTCACCAACAATATCAGCTCTTAAGAAACCTGCTTCTGTAATACCTTCTGAAGTTAAATCTAAAACACTAGCGTCAACTACTGTTAATTGATTACCATCAACGATTAATGTATTTTCAATTGCGATAGTTTCAGATAAAGCATCTTGCTCAACTCTGTGAGAAAGAACTTTATAATCTTGATAGATGTTAAAACCATTACCAACGAAATCGATAGATGCTAATGCTTCTTCGTTAATTGCACAGAATAAACCTGTTCTTCTTGCTTCCAAGTTGATCAAAGTTTCAATATACAATAAATTACCTTCTTGATCTTGGAATTCAGGAATAACTGATCCAGTATATTGTGCTACTAAACTAACTTCTCTTAATGCAGTGAATTTAGCTAATTGATCTCTAAATAAACCTTTTTCGCTAAAGTAAGCACCGTAAGTTGGGTCATTGTTTAAAATTGTAGCGTCGTAGTGTCCTTTATATACGAATACATCTACCATGTAGTCTGATACGTAATCTAAATCTTCGATACCTTCTGGTACATTACCTTCACCATACCATTGTCTAGCTGTCATTTCAAAACCTGCAGTATTAGCAGCTTGTCTGATGATAACTGAAATAGGTTCTTGTTTGATGTTTGCGAAAGTAATTGCATTTGAAGAATCATCTGCAATATTTCCAGCAGCTTGTAATGTTTTAATGTCTGAAGGAACCCAGAATTTATCAGTGTCAAAAATGTCACTGTATTGAACAGAAGCTTCTCTTGCTGCTAAACCTTCGATAGAAGAATTAGTTACTGGAGATACTAATGCAACTCTGTCTGCTGCATCTGCTGCAGTTAAGTTCAAAGCCAAGATAGGTCCTCTTGAAAGAGTCTCTAAACATGATCTATGAAAGTACATTCCTTTCTTTTCTAAAGACGCATCAATACTACCAAAAACTTGAACGAATTGTTCAGTGTTTTCAATAAATACCGGAGTGTTGTATGGACCTTTTTTAGATCTACCAACAACAAGTCTAATAGTCTCAGCTGGAATATTAACTGTTTGCGATTTGTCAAACTCTAGACGATATACGCCTGAGCTTTTGAACTGTAATAATTGAGGACTTAATGCCATAGTTGTTATTATTTATTTTTTTTACTTTTATTATATATCTATTCTCTTTTCGAAATTTATATCAAATCATATATGTCATACTGTAAATCTCCATCAAATGAACTATCTTTATATAAAATCTTTTCCATTTCTTCGTGTAAGTCAGGATCTATAAAATCTAGAAGCTCTTCTATATAATCGGCATAATCAGTGGTGTTAAAAAATTCAGTAGAACTAATCACAGTCATGATGGTATCATCATTTCCCATTTGAGCTCCATAACCACCTCTTGGTAAACCTCCAAAAAGACTTGCTTCATTTACAGTTGTTTCATCTGTTATATTTATCCTATTTATCTTATAAAGCTTTGCAAAATTTTGGCAAAATATAGCTTTGTTATCGGATTTTATTTTTATACCTGCTTTTAATGTCTTAGAATCATGACGGTGTCTAAACTTAACAACCATCTCATCATCAAAATCATTTTTCTGTGGAAATACTGATCTTAAGTATTGGAATAAAACAGAACCATATGTATTGTATTCCACAATCATCTTAACATTTTCATTATAAAATATCTCACATGATAATGTATATAAGACTTTTGCGAAATCCTCTATAACGTGTTCATTTGATCTAAATATTCCAATTTGATTTATTTTAAAGAAATCATACATCGCTCCTGGATTTGTAGCATTGTTAATCTCTTCTTTATTCATAGGCACTACTTGAAATATATTAATAACTGAATAGTCACCTCCATTTCCTTCTGCGATATCTACTGAAAATAACCAGAAATTTTCTGGATCTTTTGTAGTTTCTATATCGAATCTAGGATCCCACATTAAAAAGTCTTTAACATCAATTGAAATATAATCAAATTCGTCAAAATCATGATAAACATATTTTTGCATACGTTTACGCATTTTCTTTAAATCTATAGGATCTAATAAAAGATTAGAAGACGAAACGAATTCATTTCCATACTGTCTATTAAATGCTTCAATAGTTCCTAAGTTACCTAATTCTCTTTGGTACCATGCATCATCTCTGTCTGGATGTTCCCACCAGTCAATACGCATTGCTTTGTATTCATTATCACCTCGATCTGCGGCTGCATAGATTTCATAAAATTTGTTAAATCCATTCGGTGTTGATGTAATAGTGATACGAGACACCTTAGATGCTGATAATGTAGGATAAACGTTTTCATAGAATGCATCCACAATTGTTGGGTGAATATGCGCAAACTCATCTAAGTATAAGTTATGAATTGTAAATCCAATACCTGCTTTAGATGTGGTAGCTTGTCCAACTAATCTACAACCATTATCACAACGAACGTTCATAACGTCATATTTGATAATTCCAGGTTTCATAAAGAATGGTACATTTTCAACTACAACTTTAGCCTTATCAATAATCTCTTTAGTTGAATCAGATTTGTTGGCTAAAAGTAGTGTATTTTTATCTGTATTAAAGATTAAGTACCATGCGTTAAAAATACTAGCTGTAACGGTTTTACCCATCTGTCTTGATGCCAATACAATGTTAAATCTTTCATTTTGAAAGTTTCTTAACATTCTTTTTTGATATTCTCTAAGTTTTACTTGTTGAATACCATTATCTGTCATTACTACTGCATATTTCTCTGCGAAATAAACAATATCTGTTGCGCATCGTGCTAATTCTGTAATCTCTTCATCAGTATATTCAAATACAATGTTACCTTTACGTAAGAAATTCTTACCTTCATAGAATGGCATAGCAACCTTAGGTCTAAAACCTTGGTCCATTGCGAGCATAAGATCATTTACTTGTTTGGTAGACCAAACAATTTTATCTGACATTACATCACCCTCGTCTTTGGGTATCCATTTATTATCGCCTACGTAATCACTCATATTAATCTTCTGTGGTTTCTTCTATGTCTTCTATTTCTTCAACTGGTCCTCGTTTAATACCCAATTGTATTGCAGCCATTAGATCTTTAGTACCTCTTTGTAGATTTTTATTTGTAGTATCTCCACCAGAAGATTCTATTTCTCTGACATCATCACGTTTTTTATAAATTTCAATGTCACGTGCAATTCTCTTAGTAGATTCCTCAGAAGCCATTAAGTACATTGTTTGTGATTTGATAATATCTAACATGGATTTTTGTAAAGTAGCAAGTACTTCAAACATACGGGGTGCTAATTCACCATCGTCAATAGTCTGTAAAAGTGTGGTTAATGCTCTTTCACCTGCTTGCAATTGATAGATCAAAGATGACATAGTCATTTCGTCCATCTTTTTCTTTGCAGCAATATACTCGTCCTTTTCAATAATATCTGCATCGAGATAAAATTTCATAAGAGCTGTAATAGTCTTTTCTGCTTTTTTGGTTGCAGCTGACTTTAATTCTTCATAACTGATTCTTGGTGCTAAATCGGTCCTAGGTTGTTTGATTGGAAGATCTACTGGATCTGTCTCAACGTCCATCATACCTGTATCTCCTATTAGATCGTCTAACTCTCTACGAATTTGATCTGCTTGTTCAGATATATTCTTTTTCTTTTCTTCGCTCATAAAAATGTTATTTATAGGTTATATATCAACCTATGCTAGATGCGTATTATCTAGCTTGATTGTAACGTCTAAGCTGAATAGAAGGAATTGCGTTGTCTATAATAGTTGCAAGTTGATTATCTCTAACTACATATTGCTGTAATACATTAAGTCTTTGCTCTGATTCTATAGGTTTTTTAAACAATCTTATGTTAGTCATTTTTATTTTACCAGGCATAAGTGAATACTGTTTTGTAGTTATCCAACTGTATTGCGTTATAGATTTGGTTTCATCTAATATATTCGTAATACTATTCTGCGTTGTATTATTAGGTAATAAATTGTTACCCGGTTCTAATTTATAGACCGTCGTTGATATTTGATTATATTTGTTATTTAAATTAAATACCATTCCATACCATGCATCCGAACTTATCGGTGTATTATATGTAAATTGATGTGTATCATTATTTATTTGAACAAATATGTTTTCATTCGTTGTTGATATTTTTAAACCTTTTTGGTTTATTAATCCATCTATTAAAACAGCAGAAGGATTAGTAGCTGACAAATCTGGTCTAAACCATAAAGTTATAGCTAAACTTTCATCAGTTGCTAAGGTTGATTTTCTTTTATAAACAACAGCTTCAATTCCCACATCACTAATAGAACTTAGATCATATGTGTTCTTACTAATAATAGTCCATTTATTTCTAATCTCAGTATCTAATATAGTTAAATTATTATGGACTCTATCGCGTATACCATCACCTACAGTATTAAATACTGTTTGATATTGTTCTGGTTTTGCAACTTGTGCAAATTCTTGTTGGATTTCTTCACCAAATACTTCTTCAATACCTGTGATTAGATCGCTAAGCTCCTGTTCTACTGCAGAATCAGTATGTATAGAACTAGTTCTATTTTCATATTTCTTAAGCATTACTCTCCAATATGTCATATTCATATTGAATTCATCTGCGAATGTAACTGCAGTAACTTCATACATTCTATTATTTAATGGAAAGTAAAGATAATCTCTAGCTCTTGGGCTTATTCCAAATCCAAAGGCTGAACTAAATTGTGTTGCAGTTACATGAATTTCAAAATCTTCAAAACTCATTCCATATATGTCAAATTTAAAATCATTAGAAGGTAACTCATTATCTGGTACCATGATTTTAAATTCACCTGTTTCTTTTACGTTATATAATGAATATTCCATTAATATAACATCACGTGATCTTTGATCTGGTTCTACTCTAAAATATTTAATCGGATGACCAAACATACTAGTTGAAAGATCAGACATTTGCTTATATAAATTTGTAGGTTTTGTTAAATCATATGGATTGAATAAATTATCATCACAGTCTACAATAATATTTGCACAACCATTCATTGCGTATGGATCTGTACAATCTGTACAATATTGAGGACATGAAATAATTTCACCTTCTACAGTTTCTATATTAAATGTAAGACTTAATAAGGATAATGTGTGCGCTGTAGATAATCTATTAACTGTAAATCTAACTGTGATCCATAATGGTTTTAATGGATCGAATGCTAAACCTAAAATATCTGTTGGATTTGTACCATTATTTAATGGTCTAAATTCTGACATTATGCCGCCATCACTATTTGCAGGTTCTTGTGACCATCTAAATTCATAGTCAAAGAAATTGTCTTCATCTAATGATTTATAGAACTTAAGACCAGTTCCTGTAAATTCAGGAGGTGTTGTTACAGTGAATACATATGGACTAATTATACTAGCTACTTCAAATTCTACATTACCTACGATAATCTTATCACCTATTACTAGATTTAGATTAGTACGATAACCAGTAACTACATTACTTCCAGCACTCATTGTTAAAGTACCTATAGTATTAGAATTACTTACGCCAGCAATTATATTCCATGA
>Ga0209354_10000344_pt1 | contig 21944 bp, 16 predicted proteins | sample LauGreSpBDMM15DD_2_FD_187562 | JGI IMG/M metagenome (GOLD analysis project Ga0209354, IMG submission 187562) | Freshwater lake microbial communities from Lake Michigan, USA - Sp13.BD.MM15.DD (SPAdes) (version 2) | ecosystem: Environmental > Aquatic > Freshwater > Lake | place: Lake Michigan...
ACTATCAAAAAGCGCATTTCCAAAAAACGTAGTGGTACTATCAAAAAACGCATTTCCAAAAAACGTAGTGGTACTATCAAAAAGCGCATTTCCAAAAAACGTAGTGGTACTATCAAAAAGCGCATTTCCAAAAAACGTAGTGGTACTGTCAAAAAACGTAGTGGTACTGTCAAAAAACGTAGTGGTACTGTCAAAAAACGTAGTGGTACTGTCAAAAAACGTAGTTAAAATTAAAATACTTTTACATAATCTTTACATAATGTATACATTATATTATAATATCAAAAGTAAATTGAATAAAAATTAAAGTATACGTACAGTTAAAAATGTTGTATTCGTTATTTGTATTGACATTTGGAATTTATTTAGGTCAAGAATATAGAATACCAAATATACGTTTAGTTGGTATGCATTTATTAAGATACCTTCAAAGGTTGCAAAATGAACAGGAAAAACAGGAAGAGCAAAAACAAAAAACTACTTCTATTTTTGACATGTTTAAATAAATAAATGTAAAGTTACTATTTAAAAAAGAAGTTTATATATTTTTAATGAATAGTGTCGCTAAAAATACAACTGTACTTTTATCGAAGTCTTCGGTAAAGGTATATATTGTTGATTTTTTTAATATTTTTTCAGATTTTAGAGAAATAAAGTATAAACGTCAGAATATTGATTTTCACAGTATAAAACACGATACGAAAAATCAGGATACGTATGATTTTTTCAAGTTGTTTTTTACTAAATATATAACGTATACTGGTATAAATCCTGATAGTAAGTTTTACTTTATAATGAAGAGATTAAATGATTATGATGTGGTATTAGATAATATTATAAAAACGCATAATAGGTTTGATATGAAATTTGTTATTATACCAGACAAGTTTAAAAATAAGATTTTGGATAAAAACAAGGATGATTTTTTATGTCAGTATTTTTTTTACATGTTTCAAAAAACAAATCAGTGTATGTTAATTTCTAATGATAAATACAGGGATTCTGAAACTTATATTAGATTATTTAATTTTGATTTGTGGATAAAAGTTGTTAGTTATAATAAGGTGACTAATGCTTTAGATAAAACAGTTTTAAAAATAAATCCGTGTGATTTTATTGGAACAGAGCCAAAGAATTCTTACAAAAGATGTGCAATTCCTAAAAAAAATTTAAATAGAATTCTTGATTAAACCTTTAATTTTGAAGGGCTTTGACCCTACTTTCCCCCTTTTGATGTTACTTTTTTTAAAAGTAACTAAAGTAACTAACTAAACTTTTCCAAATATCATTTCGTTTACTCTTGTATTAATTTTAAAGATTCTATTAACGATAATACTTCTTAACACAGTTACGAATAAAACTTTATAAAAATCGTAATAGTAAATTAAAGAAATGTAGTAACTAGTAGTTAACGTCAATATAATATCTAAATCAATACCGACAATTTGAATTCTGTATATTTCTTCTAAGCGTTTAATTAACATTAATACGAGTTTTTATCTTATATGTAATATCTTTTTAAAAAAGATTTATCAAAAGAAAAGTAACTAATGGTTTTTTGGTTAATCCTTTTAAAAGTAACTATTTAAAAGTAATAATTTTTATTTGATTAAATGGAAAAAAAAGAAGTAAACAAGGAATTAATTTTAAGAGATTATAAAAAGATATTATTTGAAGTTAATAATTATGTATCAATATCGATAGATAGTACGGATATTAAAATTGTGCAAAAAAATAGAGGTGATGCTATAAATTTGTTACAAAAATTTGTAGATTGTTTAGATGTAACTGATTATTTATTGATTGATAGTAAACCTAGAATTCCGGAAAGTATTTATTGTGAGAGTTATTTTACGTTAGGGACATTGTATAAATCATTTGTGGAAACTGAAATTGAAACTGCAAAAGAATTGTTAAAGAAGAATGAATTGAATAGAAGTGACAAAGTGATTTTGTTGTCGAGTAAAAATGAAGAGTTATTTAGAAAAGCTATTGGGTGTTTTAATATGATACTTAGGGTTCGTTTTGAAGATAATTTTGCATTGGCTCAGATTGTGAGTATTTATACGCAGTTGTGTTGGTTTTCCCAGACAGATTTAAATCGTGGTTTGCAATTTAGTCAAGAGGCTTTGTTATATAGTCCTGATAATGAAACGATTCATTATAATTTGGCTTTTATTTATCAACGATTAAACAGATTGGAATTGGCAATTATTCATTATAAAATTAGTTTAGCACTAAGTAAAAACAAGTATAGGGAGTTTGATAATAAAGACACTAAACGCAAAAACGCGTCAGAAGACGGTGAAGAATCCAAGCGTTTAATTTTGAATAATTACAATGGTATTTCGTGTATTTACAGATCTATTAAACAATGGCCGGAATCATTATATTATTTACTAAAGGCGCAAGAAATAGATGGATGTGATCCGGATATTCAAAATCAATTAGGTGTAGTTTACACGGAAATGAGACGTACGGATTTGGCTGAAGTTGCGTATACAAATGCAATTAAAAATTACAAGCGTTCATTTATATCTTCGGACCCTACATTTTTTTTAGCGGAATTATATTTAAATTTGGGTCATATGCATTCTTACAATGGTGATAATGGCAAGTCTATAGAAAATTATAATAAATCTTTGCAGGTTTGTCCTAATTTTGCTTTACCATTTCAAAATAAGATAATGAATTTAAGTTATTTGTTTGATCAATTGGAAGACAAGAGTTATATATATAATCAACATAAACTTGTAAATCGTTTGTACAAGGTAGATAAGAATTTAAATTTCAAATTTGATAAAAGTTTTTTTGACACGGAAAAGATTAATATAGGTATTATTTCTGGTGATTTTGTTGATCATCCAGTTAGTTTTTTTATAAGTACATTTTTGAAACTTTTTGATACATCTAGATTTACTATTACGTGTTATTCAGAATGTGTAATTAATACAAAGATATATAATTCTCAATTAAAATTCAAGACAATTAAGCATTATTCAGCAAGTGCTGCAAGTCAGATGATATACAATGATAATATTCATATTTTATTTGATTTGGCTGGTCATACAGCTTTTAATAGGTTAGATATTTTTGCAAATAAACCATCACCTATTCAGATAACATATATTGGTTATCCTTATTCGACTGGATTAGATAAAATGGATTATCGTATAACTGATAATATATGCGATGGTGATTTTTCAGTTTCTCAGGAATTTTACACTGAACGTTTATTAGCATTAGACAATTGTTTTTTATGTTATGATCCTGACGTTAAAGGAGAAGGCAAGGTTCATCCTCTAAAACCAAGAGAAAGAGATGGTTGGATTAACATCGGGTGTTTTAATCGTATAAATAAGATTACAGATTCTGTGATAGGTTATTTTAATGACATACTCTTGCATTTTCAAAAAACTAGATTTATATTCAAGACAAAAGCGTTGATTAATAACTCTATTAAACAAAAATTTATAAATAAATTCGATAAATTAGTTAGATCAAGGATTATTGTATTAGATTGTACACTTTCTCACGATGATCATTTGTTGACATATAATCAAGTTGATTTTGCAATTGATACATTTCCTTATTCAGGTACGACAACTACATGTGAGGCACTTTATATGGGAGTTCCTGTTTTTTCATTATACGATTCACAATATTATTTTCACGCTCAAAATGTATCATGTAGTATATTGAGAAATAGTGATTTAGATTTTTATGTTGTGGATACAAAGGAAGATTTATTTGAAAAAATAAAAGTATTAAGTGGTAGAGACAGTAATTTTTGGAAAGGATTAAAAAATGATGTTAGGGTTAAATTTTTAGGTGGTCGTGTATGTGACAAGGGACTATATATAAAGAATTTGCAAAATTTATTAACGGATTTATTTACAAGTTACTTTTTAAAAAAGTAACATCAAAAAATGAAAAGTAACTAAGGATTTTTTGGTTAACCTTTTTTTAAAAGGTTAAAAGCTAAAGTATATTTAAAAATATGAATTATTTTATTACAAGTGTGTTTGTTTTGCACAAAATTATTATTAATATAAAACAATGGGTAATTTAGATAATATAACAGAATTGACAAAGATGATTGGTGTAGATATAAACAAATATAAAATTACAAAGTATATAAATTCTGGTTCTTTTGGAGATGTATTTGAGGCGAAACATAAAGAAACTGGTAAATTGGTTGCTTTAAAGATACCTATAAAAAATGATGAAAGGGATGGTACGAAATCATTATTAGAAGAAGCCAGAGTGTATAAGGATATAGCGGATCCGGATCGTGGTGTTGTAGATATGAAAGTGGTAAGTTATAAAGACAAACGAGTTATAGCGATGGATTTATTAGGTCCAAGTTTGGAGACACTTTTAACAAAGCATAAAAAATTTAGTATGAAAACAATTACATTACTTGTTATAAAAATACTTGATGTAATGAAGCATATTCATAGTTGTGGGTATATACATAGGGATATAAAACCTGATAATTTTGCTACGGGTTTTGATGAGAGTAACAAGATATATTGTATTGATTTTGGATTATCTAAAAAATATGTAAATAAAAATGGAGATCACCTACCATTTTCGGATAAGCGTCGTTTTTGCGGAACTTGTAGGTATTCAAGTATAGCATCGCATATGAATTGGGAACAATCTAGAAAGGATGATTTAGAGTCAGTGGCATATATGTTAATTTACATGTACAAGGGTAAACTTCCTTGGCAGAAAATCAAACACAAGGAAAAGCGTGAAAAATATCGTTTAGTAGGGGAACGTAAGGCTGCTACTACACCAGAAGAGTTATGTAGTGGTATGAGTAAGGAATTTTTAATTTTTTTAAAATATATTAGAAATTTGGATTTTGATGAAAAGCCTCATTATTCTGCTTTAAAAAAGATGTTTGTGAGATTATACGAATCGATGAGATATAAAAATGATCATATGGAATGGGAAAAATGAAGATTTTTATTTGTTTATCTAAAAGCGCCACGATAAAAATTGAAATAAAAATGTAGATGTTAATAGGAACGCAGCGTACAGATGTCTAGAAGTGTAAATTTACCTATTTTGCCAGTTGAGATTATGGATATGGTAGTGTTGTGGGCGGATAATAAGAGCGTGGCGCATAGTTTACGTGATAGGATTTCTCAATATGCATTGGATCATATTGAGAAAAATATATTGATATATGGAGAACTGCAAGGTGATAAAAAACGTGTTCATTTTGCCGCTTTAAAAAATGTGTTTAGAAGATTGTACGAATCGAATCGAGCTAGCAATAAAAAATTGAAATAAAAACGGAGATTCTAATAAGATGTACAGATGTCTAGAAGTGTAAATTTACCTATTTTGCCAGTTGAGATTATGGATATGATAGTGTTGTGGACAAATAATGGGAGTGTGGCGCATAGTTTGCGTGATAGGATTTCTCAATACGTGTTAGATCGTATTGAGAAAAATATTTTAATTTACGGAGAAGTTCAAGGTGGCAAAACACGTGCTATCATTGAATATATACGCGAAAATGCGTCTAGAAAAAAGGTTTTAGTGGTTCAGAATTCGTTATTGGTATTAAAGCAATATGAACAGAGATTGAGATCTGAGTGTATTGGGTATCAGGTTATTACGGCAAATACGGAGAGGATTACTGAGGATTTAGTGATCATATTAAATAACAAGTATCGTTATAAATATTTTAGTAAATTCGAACCGGCTAATTATATATTAATGTTGGATGAGTCGGATCAAACTATAAATGTGTGTCCATTGAAATTGAGTAAAAGTGTAAAGAAAACAGTTCATATTACGGCGACTCCATACAATCGTATGACATATGATAGATGTATAATGGTTCCACGAGTAGCTAATTATTATTCAGTGGAGGATTTAGTTGTATCATTGACATATACTGATGATAATACAGAGACGGTTAGGGGTTTTTTAAAGTCTGATACAGGTATAATGTTGATAAATAGGTATAGTTATATTGGTCAAATGCAAAATTGTGCAGTGACATTGGCACGTGCCTTTCCTCAAATACCAGTGGTATTGTTGACATCTGACAAGAAGATATATCTTAATAATGGTGTGAAAATTTTAAGATGTAAATCTATATCAAAGATAATAGATAATTTACAAGACTATAAACATATTATTTTTATAGCAAATAGATTATCAAACAGGGGTTTGTCATATGTTTCAAGTGATTACAATCGACATTTAACATGTCAAATAACAAGAATTAGATCAAATGTGACAAGTTTTTTTCAAAGTTTAAGAATTCTTGGTATATATAATAGTAAACGTTTGATTAATTTGGAATTAGTGATACCAGATCACGAACAGAAATTATTTGAAAAACACTTACGATTTTTTAAATCTTTTGATATTAAAGACAAGCTTTACTTTTAAAAAACAAAAGTAACTAGGTTATTTTGATAAATATTTTTCTAAAAGATTATTAAAGATGATTAAGGAATTGCAAATACTTTTAGAAGTTGAGAAGGCGTTAAAGTTGATGGGTTCTGTTAATTTTTCTAGATCAGACGAATTAAAAAGCCATTTGGAAAATATAAGAAATTTGCAGTTACAAAGTTTTGTTGAAAATGAAACCTATAATTTTGTCCTGAGTGATGCCTTGCAAGAAAAAGAAAATGAATCTAATAAAAATAATAAATCTAGCCATCCAAAGATGGCTTCTACACAAGGAACTGTATATATTTCCAGGCATTAACTGCTTGAACAGGACGGCGTTCAACCGTAATCCTCTTTTTCTAAAAGATTATTAAAACAATGTCTTTTACGGATATACTAGCGCTCGCCACAAAAGATTCACATAGCCAAGTTGATAAACATCCATTCGTTTCAATGATACGAAAAAACAAATTAGCTGGGGAGATGTATATTAATTTTAATAAGATTTGCATTAACGAAATACAAAAAGTTTTAAAATTAAAAGATATTAATTTACAATCTAATTTATATAGAGAATTTGATGTACCCGATGGCAAGGTACCATCAGTTATTTTACGAGAAATATTAATACATTGTAAAACATATCCTTTAGAATCAGCATACCAATTCTATTTAGGTTTGTTATTTGGTGGTAATATGTTAAAACGAATGTTACCTGAACATAATGACTTTTTAACATATGAAAATTCAAAAGATTTGATAAATAATTTTAAAACTTATATTTGTAACAATGTTGATGAAATTGAAAGAATAAAATTTATAGAAAACGTTAATTTATCATATATATTAATTAAAAACCTATTTGACGAATTTTATGATAAAATAAATGAAACGTCTTCTTGAACGCATTTTCGCGTTTAAATTCTGTAAATATAAGAAAATAAAAAATATTGATATAATATAAATAAATAACATGTCACTTTCAGAAAAATCAAAACGAACTAATGTTATTTTTGGTTCAGTAAAAGTATATAAATCATCTGCGGATTCGTGGACGTATTTATCAACTCCAGAAATTGGTGATATAAAACAATCAGTTCACTCATCTGCTCATAACGGTTGGTTAAAATGTGACGGAACAGCAATTTCCAGAACCGCATACGCTGATTTATTTGCAATTATTAGTACCAACTTTGGCGTTGGTAATGGCACAACAACATTTAATTTACCAGATGCTAGAGGACGTGTTTTAGGTACTACTGGAGCCGGATCTGGTTTGACATCTAGATCATTAGGAGCAAGCGTTGGTGCTGAAACACATACCCTTACCGTTGGCGAAATGCCAGTGCATTCGCACGGTGTAACAGATCCTGGACATACCCATAGTTATACAAACAATACAAATGATCAAAATACAGATAATGCTTTTGCATCAGAAACTGCTGCAGATCAAGTAGATTTAAACGTAACTACTGGATCTTCTACTACAGGTATTACAATCAACAATGCCGGTGGAGGAGGTGCTCATAATAATATGCAACCTACCTTGTTTATCGGTAACACATTTATCTTTGCAGCCCATAGAACTATCACCAATTACCCAGATGCATAATATACCAATTAAGATACCCAATTAAGATACCCAAGTTTTGTTCGTAAAACTTATATTATTTATAAAATGTATGTTATTTAGAAAATTTATTTTATTTGTTAATTATAAAATAAATGAAACGAGCTTTATTATGTGGATTGAATTATATAGGTTCAGATAGTGAATTAAATGGTTGTATTAATGATGTAACAAATGTAAACAAATTTTTAAAAGGCTGTGGTTATCATGAAAATGATATAAAAATATTTACAGATCTTACAGAAACAAAACCAACGCGTTCAAATATAGAAAGTGCTATAAATTGGTTAGTCAAGGATGCAAAGTCAGGTGATACTCTATTCTTTCATTATTCAGGACACGGTACTACTGTGAAGGACACATCAAAAGATGAAAGTGATGGTAGAGACAGTGTATTAGTTCCTTTAGATTATGAAGAATCTGGTCCTATAACTGATGATTGGTTATATAGTAATTTAACTAATATTCTTCCAGAAGGTGTTACATTATGGGTACTTATGGATTGCTGCCATAGTGGAACAATGTTGGATTTAGAATTTAATATACAATGCAAATCAGTACCTTTACCGACGATGTCGTTAGACGGCAAGGTATATATAAAATCAAAAGTAGGGCCAACAAAAGTCCCTTATAATTCTTCAGAATGGTCAAATAAATTTGCATTTGTAAAAGAAAATAGTAAATCTACAGTCGCAGATGTTTTTATGCTTTCTGGTTGTTGGGATAATGATACTTCAGCTGATGCTACTATTAAAAATCAATCACAAGGAGCGTTCACCGCATGCTTTTTAGAATTTATCGCCTCAAATCCAAATTACTCGTCAAAACGACTTATCGATATGTTAAAAGAAATCAATTGTCGATTAACTATTAACGGCTTTAGCCAAAGATCACAATTATCCGTCGGGCAAATACAAGATATTAACCAAACATTTAATCCTTAAGAAGCCTTTATTTTTGAAAGGGCTTTGACCCTACTTTTTCTTTTTGAAAGGGCTTTGGCCCTACTTTTTTTAAAAGTAACTAAAGTAACTAAAGGTTAACCAAAAAACCCTTATTTTTTATTTTACTTTTTCTAAAAGTAATGTTTATTTTGAACAAAGTGTGTTTTGTTTAATTTAAGATTTTATTTTATTTTTTTATAGTATAAATAAAATAATGAGTTCTGAGAATATTGTCAAATTTTTATTTCATATGACTACAACTATTAAATTGTATCATTGGCAAACTACAAATTTCGCTAGACACAAGGCTACAGATGAATTACACGGAGCATTAACTGATCTCACTGATCAATTTGTAGAAGTATATATGGGTAGATATGGGCGTCCTCAATTTCCAAATGGTTTTCGTCTAAGTATTAGCGAGTTATCAGATGATAACGCGGATGATATGATTAAGGAGTATATAGATTATTTAAAAAATGATTTACCTAAATATTTAAAAGAAGATGATACAGATTTGTTAAATATTAGAGATGAAATGTTAAGTAACTTGAATAAGACTCTGTACTTGTTTACCTTAGTGTAATTTTTGATGTTACTTTTTTTAAAAGTAATTATTTTCAAATCCGTGCGAATTTATAAATATTTAATTTAGAATTTAATTTTAAATTTTTTTAATATTTGTATATTATATAAATGGGTTTAAACACTGCTGCGTCTATTTCATTTTCGCAAATCAATTCAACTTCGTATTTTACAAATGGAAATTTAGGTATTAATACTACTAATCCTACAGCTAATTTAGATGTAGCTGGTACGATAAACGCGTCTGGTTTATCAAGTTTAGCTAGTATTACAACTGGTGCTTTATCGGCAACTAATGTTGTTGGTAATTCTATAAGTGCTGGTACTTTGTCAGCAACTACTATTACAGGTGCAAATTTGAGTTTATCTGGTAACTTGAGTGTTGCTGGTACTTTAACCACTGTAAATATAACTAGTACAAATATGTTAAATACTAATATTTCAGCTGGTACAATTAATGCAACTAGTTTATCAAGTTTACAAAATGTGACTGCAACTAATGTATCTGCTGGTGTAGTTATTGCAAGTACTGGTGTTACTACTGGTACTATTAGTGTATCTGGGTTATCAAGTTTACAAAATGTGACTCTTACTAATGTTAGTGCTGGTGTAGTTATTGCAAGTACAGGTGTTACTACTGGTACTATTAGTGTATCTGGGTTATCAAGTTTACAAAATGTGACTCTTACTAATGTTAGTGCTGGTGTAGTTATTGCAAGTACAGGTGTTACTACTGGTACTATTAGTGTATCTGGATTATCAGCTTTAGCTAATGTTACCGCAACTAATGTTAGTACTGGAACTTTAAGGGCTACTGGGTTATCGGCACTAGCTAATGTTGCTGTTACCGGTGCTGGTGCTGGTGTTGGTTCAAATGGTTCATTATTGATTTCTGGAACTGACAACTACGGTCACTCTTTATATGTCCAGGCTGCAAATGGTAAAAGAATAGCATTTAGTAATAATGGATCTGTAGGAAATATTTTTTCGTATGATTACGGTAGTAATGTGCCACAAAATTTAATATTACAAGGTCCAGGTGGAAATTTAGGTGTAGGAGGACCTGCAAGTCCAGCTTACACATTAGATGTCTCTGGTACAGGAAGATTCACAAGTAATCTAGCTGTTATTGGTAATGTAGGTATTGGAACAACTAGTCCTAACGCACCATTACAATTAAGTAATACAGTTGCAAATAGAAAACTTGTATTATATGACGGTCAGAATAATGATCATCAATATTATGGATTAGGTATTAATGATGTTTCATTGAGGTATCAAGTAGATCTTGCAACGGCAAGTCATGATTTTTATGCGGGTACATCAAGTAGTACTTCTCGACACTTATTAAGAATTAGAGGTGATGGTAATATTGGTATTGGAACAACTAGTCCATCTGGTATGTTGCATTTAAATAATGCCGCATTATTTACAAGTACTGGAAATTTAACATGTACAGGAGACGTTATATCATTTGGAAGTTTGTCAGATCGTCGTTTGAAAAAGAATATTGAAACAATTGAAACAGCAAAAGCACTTGATATAGTATCTAAATTAAGAGCTGTATCATTTGATTGGAAAGAAGATATCTTTAATGAAGAAAAGAGAAATACTAGCGATTTAGGTTTTATAGCCCAAGAAGTTGAAGAATTAATTCCAGAAGCTGTATCAGAATATACACAAATTGAATCTGGAGAAGTTTATAAAAACATTAAACACGAACGTTTAGTTCCATATTTATTAAGTGCTATACAATATCTATTAAGCAAAGAAGCTTAACTTTTGATGTTACTTTAAAGCTTAACCAAAAAGTTTAAAAGCAAATTTAAGAGCAAATTTAAGAGCACCTTAATTAAACTTTTTCTTAAAAGTTTAATTAAACAATAACGCTCTTGTATTTTTAAATGTTGATTAAAGTTTAGATTTAAATAAAGTTTTTTTCAATGGTAATATTATAATAAATATGTCTACAAACAATGTCAATATTGTTAATACAAATAATTGGTACCAAAAGATGAAGACTAGCGGTACTCAAAATGTTACCAGTATGGTTTTAAGTGGTACAAATCCTAGTACACAAATGACATTAATTAATAGTGCGAATGATGTTCATTATCTTTCTGCAAATTATCCTTTATCAAAAACAAATGGATTTACATTGTCATTTCAATTATATATTACAGGAACTAATATAAATAGTATCGGTGCATATTTTGGTGTAACAGATCCGTCATTTGATGCGAATGGTGGTTTAGTTGGTCAATCTGGCGCAGTTGAATTAAGAATTGCTCCAGCTACTCCAATTTTTCAATTATATACTAATTATGGAACTAATAGTATAGTTGCTACAAGTGCAACTTCAGTCAGTGTAGGTGCTTGGCAAACTGTTAAAATAACTTATACACCTAGTGTTACAGGTACCTGGGTAGTTAATTATAATGGATCTGATATTATAAGTTATAATGACACCTTGTTTACAACGTTTGCAAATAATCAAAATACTATTTGTGGTATTTATGGATCTACTCCAAATACAGTTTCTGCTTCTATTAGGGCCGTTGACTTTAGTGTAAAACAAAGTATACCTATGAGTATACTCAAGAATACTTATAGTTTTTATCCTGAAGAATGCTTTATTAATAAATTAAGTACACATTCGCAAAATAATGCTGCTGCTGCGTTTGGATTACGTTTACTAAAAGCAGATTACTTGGGCCCAATAATTAATGTACGTCGTGGATCAGATAATGCAACTCTAGATTTTTACGCAGACAGTAAAGGTAATTTAGGAACAATTCTTTTCGGAAATGGTCAGACTTTATTATCTTGGTTAGCAGGATCCATAGGGTATGTTACTAGAATGTATGATCAAACTGGTAATGGTCGTGATGTTATTCAATCTACAACTTCTGCACAACCTAAAATTGGAACACCTATCTTAGACACAATGTCAAGTGCTGGTAAAAGTGCAGCAAGGGGTATTTATGCTCTTTACCGTGCAAATTCAACTTACCAAGGATCAACAATTAAATTAAGACGTAGTTCTGATAATGCTACAAGTGATTTTTATGCTGATGTATATGGAAACTTGACAGATGCCTCTGGTAGCACTTTTAGTTCTTGGATTGGATCTAGTACAGCTTATGTAGATACTTGGTATGATCAAAGTGGAAATAATTTTCACGCAACGCAATCGACCACAAATTTACAACCAGTTTACAATAATACATTAAAATTATTGGATTTTTCAAATAGTTCATTTTTAAATATGGGTACAGCAGGTGCAGGCCCAATACCAACAGGTACACTGAATGCTCCATATACATTTGTACTAAAACATGGTGCCACTGGTAGTATTCCTGAGAATGGTGCTTCTATTGTATCTGGAGGTGCTGGTGCAACAAATCAACTTAACGGTATATTAATGACTAGTAATTATCATAATTATTGGTATAACAATGATATAACTTATTCTAGTACACCTGTAACTGGGAACGTATTTGTATGTAAATATGATGGTACAACTAGAACTGGTTATATAAATAATAATTATATAAATTCTGCTGCAAGTAGTGGTTATACAGTAACAAGTGGTCAACAATATATTGGCAAAGAAGTTAGAGGTTCTAGTACTCAATTTACTGGTCAATTGTATAATGTTTTTATTTTTGGTACTTCGTTAAGTGATTCTGATCGTATGGCTTGTACATCAAATCCAACTGATCTAAATATAAAATATGATGGTAGTACTAGTTATCTTTACAATGGGAGTAGTGTTCCATTGAGTTCTGGTTTAAAAAATTATACATATATATTTAATGGACGTCCAGATAATAATATAAATGATAATGCAGTTATTGATCAATGGACTAATGCACAATCTGTTAGTACAAGAGCTGGTTTATTATTTTTAGCATCCAAGACGCTTGGATTTGTCGGTGAAAGTAATGATAATTTATATATGGTACCATATAGTTTATTTGTAAATAGAAAAATAGTAATGATGTGTAATCATAATCTAAGTTCTGGTAATATAAATATTAATGATAATGGAACAATTTATAATGCTTCAACTGGAAATCCGAGTACTTTAAATGTTGGGGTAGATGCTTTTGCTATTGGTAGAGGTTCAACTCGTAATTCAGAATATTATACTGGATTTATTAATGAAGTTATAGTTTTTAGAAATACACTTACAGCAAAAGAATCGCAGATTTATTTTACTCCAAACGCAATAACGCGTAAAACGTATAAAAGTCAACCTCGTTTACAAATCAAAGACACCCCAAAGGACATTGGAGCCATACCATATGGTGCAGTTGTAGCACTTGACACGCAAATGTTGTTAAATATGTCACCAGGTGCCTTAGTTACAAGTTGGAATGGATTTACAGGTTACAATAGTCCAGTTTTAAATGCGGCAACTTATAATTCTACAGGGTTAGTATATGATATTCCACCATATGTTTCTTTAACAAATAATAATGTATCTGCAAGTCTAACTACAGGTCAATATCTAAATACTGGTAGTAAAACATTTAATATTAATACAAACGGTGGATTTACAGCAGTTTGGTTTGGTGCATTTACTGGAACTGTAAATAATCATGAACGTATTTTTGATTTTGGTAGTGGAACAAGTAATAATATAATAGCAGGGAGAAATGGTACAGGTACAAATATTTACTTTTATATGCTTAATGGAAGTGTGGACTATTCTATAATGACAGGTTCAGGTGTGATAACCCAAAATGAATATGCTGTGTGGACATTTAGATACACTGCTTCAAGTAGATTAATGGAAATATTAAAAAATGGTGTATCATTAGTTACTGGAACAGCAGGTGCAGCTATTACTAATAGAACATTAACAAATACTTGGATTGGTCGTAGTAATTTTACACAAGATACTTACTCAAATACAAATACAGTCGGGTTATATGTTTATGACAGTTATCTTTCAGACACTAGAGTCGCTTCAGTTTCAAATCATCTCATGTACTCTACAACAGCTACTGTTCCAAGTGCTTTACCAGATTCAAATAATAAAATTGTTCGTTATGGTTCCGTGTTATCACAAGGATATCGAAATGGTCAAGCAATGTTTTTTAATGGTCACTTAGATAGTTATCTAGATATTCAAGATATTCCCAATTGGCCATTAACATTTTGTTTTTGGTTTCGTAATACGTCAACTGCAGATACTTCTCCAGCTACACTTTGTAGTCAAGATGGAGCTGGTAATGGTTCTGCGGGATGGGGTATACAAGTGGATATATTTTCAAATGGTACTTCATTAGCTCCATTTTATTCTACAAATGGGTCTACTTATACAGCAATGACTATATCGACGGTTTCTATAAATGCTTGGCATCATGTTGCTTTTGTTATTACACCAACAACAGTTGCTTATTATCTTAACGGAACACTTATTCAATCAGTTGCAGCTGTAGTATATAATACAAATAGACTTGTTATAGGAAAGAGTGGTGATAATGTAAGACCATTAAATGGATATATCCAGGATATCCGTGTATTTGACTATGCCTTACGTGCTGATGAAATAACTGCGATAACTAATAGTTCAGGAGAAGAACGTGCATTGGCAAATTACAATAATCCTACAAATTATCTTGTAAATATGTCAAATTGGTATAATGTTGTGAATATTAATAAAACTGGAAGTTATACAATTTCTACAGCTGGTTCTGGTACAAATGTATTTTATCAATTAACATCTACTGTAGCTGATTCAAGCAATACAATATTTAATTCTACAAAAATACAAAATTACAATAGTTTCACTTGTTCATTTGATATTCAAACTGATTCCGCAAACGGTGATGGTTTTTATTTTTATTGTGGAGCTACTAGTTCTACTACTGTACCTACTGGTACAGCTGGTACTGCCGCAAATTCAAGTTATTACTTTTATTTTAAAACATCAGGAACAAAGGGTATTTATTTATTTAATGACCAAGGACAGCAATTAAGTTATTCACCAGTTTCTGCAACTGTTTTAACTAATTCACTTTATGTTCCAATTACAATAGTTTATAATAGATCTACTAAGAATACTTGGACATTTAATGTAGCAAGTAGAGACATTCTCGTTTACGATGACCCTAATAATACAAATTGGGTATCAAATATTGCAGGTGACATATGGGGTATTGGTGCAAGAACAACGAGTAATACTATGCTTTGTTATATTCGTCGTTTAGAATTAGCTTATACACCTTTTGTTAATAGCATAAATACTAATATCAATGCTCAAAATAATACGAAATTTCCACCTGGAGCAATGACTGCACCTTCTACTACATTTACAGGAACAAGTATATTAGATGGTGTATATACTGCGACTCAAAGTTCTCCTGGAGAGGGGGGAGGTGTTGTAGCCTATTATGCGTTTGATAATAATAGTAGTACCCACGCAGGTGAAATAACTACGTACAATTATACTACAGGAAATTATACTGGATCGAAAAGTACTGCAGTGAAAAATTTAGTAACAAATGTTAATACAAGTTACAGTGGAGAATGGTTTCAAATTGGATTACCAAATGCTGTATCTTTAAATTCATTCGGATTAATGGGTAGACAAGATGTTAATTTAGTTTTAGAAAGAACACCAACTACATTTTATATAGCTGGAAGTAATGACAATAGTACTTGGGATCTTTTACATAGTACATCTGGTGCTACGCATTCATTAGGAGTTATGCAATATTTTACATGTAATGCTGGTAATACTAATAAATATAGTTATTTTAGATTAATCGCTAATAAACTAGGTAATGCAGGAGCCACTATTAGAAGAGATAATGTAGCGATAGGTGCTTGGGACCTTTATACACAAATGAATGCTGTAAATGCAAATGTTGTAGCAGTTCCTCCTTACTCTATGACAGCAAATACAACAACATTTGCTGGTAATTCTATTTACGATGGTACTTATACACTTACATCTAGTAGACCCAGTGGACATTCTACTATGGGTGACATATATGTTATATCAAATGATTCGTACGGTACTGATGCAAATGTTTGGGGACCTCTTAACCAATATCAAGGCGCTACAGGTGCTTATTTAGGATCAGTAAGTACAACTGTATCTGGTGTTTCGCAAAGTGGAGAATGGGCACAAATGCAATTACCTAATCCAATTGTACTTTATTCATTTTCTTTAAACTTTTGGTGGTCAAGTCAAGCTTATTGGGCAAAAAGTTTCATAATTGCTGCAAGTAATGACGGTACTACTTGGACAAATATTTACGACACTACAACTGCAAGTTTTGTATATGGTACAGCTCAAACATTTGTAGTAACTGGTTCTAGCGTTGCTTATCGTTACTTTAGATTAATAGTCAGAGCTACATCTGGTATATTTCAGTGTGAGTGGTGGATATTAGATCAATGGAAATTATATACAAATGCAAGTAATTTAAATTTAATGAAATTTCCTCCAGCTCCATTAACAGCTGATACACCAGTTACATTTACAACAGTAAATGCTAAAAATTGGTATAACGTAATGAGTTATGGTGTAGAAACTGGGTCATTTACTCCTCTTTTGGAGCTGTCAGATCCGTTAGTACAATTACGATTAACTAACAATACTTCTAATCTTAGAACTTATTGTAATGTTGCAGGTCAGCCAGTAATGAATTACGATTCTTTTACATTGACATTTCAACTATGGGCTGCAATTAATACTCTGGGTGATCATATAAACTTATACTTTGGAGGTGGTGCATATGTAGTTCAATATTTATTTGAACTTGCTAATTATCAAGGTATAAGAATGAATACAAGTAGTGTGGCAAATCCAGTTGTTTCGGCAACAAATTGGTGGAATAGTACTTGGAATAATATAAGAGTCGAATACCTTAGAGGTCCTACTAATACATGGACTATGTTTTTTAACGAAACACAAATTTTACAATACTCTGATCCATATTGGTATAGAACAGCTGGTAGTGGATGGGGATTTAGTACATATAATGGGACAGCGACATTTGATAGTTATATTCGCGGAGTAGAAATGACAATTGCTCCACAAACTTTGCCTGGAAATAGTATAGTTAGTGGTAGTTACACAGCATCTGCGAGTACAAATTCTCCTGATTTTATATCACCATCATATGCCTTTAATGATAGTTTAAAGAATAAAAGTACATACAGATACTGGCACTCTGGCTTCAATTATAGTTCTGGACCTTATACTGGAGGTGTTACTACAACTGTTTCTGGTACGAGTTACGCAGGTGACTATTTACAATTACAAACACCTAATCCTTTAGTATTACGTTCGTTTAGTATTTATCCTAGACAAGATGCCGATTTATGGGCATCAAGATCTCCAAAGAACTTTGTTATGGCTGGAAGTAATGACGGAAGTACATGGTATCTTTTACATACAGCAACAGGTGTAAATGATTGGTCAAGTGCTGACAAGTATTTTGTATGTAATGGAACCAGTGTTGCATCTAAATATACATATTTTAGATTAGTTGTAACGTCTGTTTTAACTGGAGGTAATTCTCTTCAAATACAAAATTTAAATTTATATACTCCAATGACATTGAATAATTCTATCACTCCAGCTACACCAAAGGGACTTTTAGATGGATTAACATGGAAGTATTTTGATGGATTTTCTTATAATTTGGTATCACATTATACAACAAATACATATAGAAATATTGGAAGATTTACAGATGGTACAAATGTAGGAACAATAACAAGTGGTCAATATATAATTAACGGTGGTGATTCTTATTCTATGGAAATATTTGGATACTTTAGAGCATCTGTATCAGGGACACATACGTTTTATTTAGCGACAGATGATGGAAGTTATCTTTGGATAGGACCTAATGCATTGGTAGGATATACTACAAGTAATGCAAATATTCAACATCCAACTTTTAATTCTTTTAACCCTATTTCTTATACCGTAACATTACTTGCTGGTACATATTATCCTATAAGAATACATTGGACTGAAAGTGGAGGTGGAGGTGGTGATGATTTACGATTTAGTTTTACACCACCAGGTGGAATACAAACTTACAATGGTCAAGGATTCTTCTTTTCTGGTACAGGTGTAGATTCAGCATTTCCACAAGAAAATGCAAAGATTATTAAAGATCTTACTAATACAAATAAGGATGGAGTATATTATATACTAGTCAATGGTATTAGTACACCAATACATTGTTTGATGAATGATTGTTATGATGGTGGTGGTTGGATGATCCTAATGAAAGGTACAAGAGGATCGACGTTTCAGTATTCTTCGAATTACTGGTCAACAAAAAATACATTGAATGCTGGTGATCTTACGCGTAACGACGCAGATGCAAAATACAATACGTACAATTATAGTACTGTAAAGGACGTTTTAGCAATATTTCCAGATATTCCATCAACTAGTTACATTAATCCTTATGGTCAAAATGGTGGAAGTATATTTGTTAGCGATGGTTGGACTTGGATGATGAATAATTGGAATGAAACTTCAAGAACCACACCATTTACAGGATTTAATACAACTAGATTACCTCATCAAAATAGTACAAGTTCATTTCAAACATATGGTATAAATAATCCATTTAGATATAATGGATTTGGTGATTGGTGTTCAAGACAAACTGGATCTTACCAGCATGTATTTTATTCAGTTGGTAATAATGCTAACGTAAGGTGGGGATTTTTATTTAATAATGAAACAAATGAACTTAATACTTGTGATGTATTTTGTGGTATAGGTATGGGTGGCCTTGCAAATTATAGCGCTGGTGATTATAATGCTTATCCCCCCGGTTGGGCACCAGCAGGTATAAATAGAACATCACGATTTGAAATGTATGGTCGATAACAAAAAAGTTATATCAAAACAAAGCTACGCTTAAAAAGTTATCAAAAAATGTAACGTATTTAATTACTTTTTTTTGATTTTTTGATGTTATATTTAATTACTTTTTTTTGATTTTTTGATGTTATATTTAATTACTTTTTTTTGATTTTTTGATGTTATATTTAATTACTTTTTTTTGATTTTTTGATGTTACTTTTTTTAAAAGTAACGTATTTAAAAACAAATTTTTTTATATATTAAATTTGTTTTAAGAAATGTCATTTAATTCGCAAGTTGAAAAGTTATTAACGGATTTGGATATTATTTCTTATTTTACAACTGGAGACAGAGATATTTTGCAGTTTATTAAAAAATATATTGAAGTGGATAAAATATTATGTTCAAGTATGCAAAAAACTGATTTGTTGTATGATAAATTGGAGGAAATTAGGTCTGCGTTATCTAATAATAATACACAATTATCGAATCTGTCAACTAATTTTTCAAATTCTACAAGTATTTTACAATCAAAAATAGAAAATATAAGAGATATTACAAATAATGAATTAAAAGGAATGTTTTTAGAGTTACAACAACAATTATCTAGAGGTATAGAAACATCAGAATTAAAAGTGGTGTTTGAAAATTTTAGAGAACGTATTGATATACTTAACAATCAACGGTTAAATGATATGGATCGTAAAAATTTGGAGATTTTTTCTAATTTGCAAAGTAGTTTTGAGAGGTCACTTGATTCTCATCAAATTAATAATAAAATAGTATCTATCGAGTCTACATTGTCTAGTATTAATGAAAATTTTTCAAATAATTCGGCGAAAAAGGGTCAAGTTGCAGAAACTGTTTTGTTTAATGTATTAACAGATGCTTTTTCAGATACGGAAATTGTAGATACATCACATATTGCAAATTCTGGTGATATTCAGATGATAAAGGATGAAAAACCGGTAATATTAATTGATTCGAAAAATTTTGGAAGTAAAACTGTACCAAAAAGGGATCTTGATAAATTTTATACAGATATTCAGCAAAATAATTGTTCAGGAATTCTTTGTAATTCATTTGGTGGAATAGCTAATAAACAACATTTTGAAATAGACATTGTGGATAAAAATATAATAGTGTTTATTCATAATCATCAATTTGATTCTGGAGTTTTTCGTTTAGCAACTAATATTATTTATAATATGCATCAAGAATTGCGTGATAAACAAACGGATAGTATAATATTAGATCAAAGATTGTATCAAAATATTAAAATAGAGTACAATTATTATATTCAAACATTTAGACATCATCTTGATATAATAAAATCAAATGTAAATTCATTATCACAACTTAGTTTTACTCTTTTGGACAATTTTTTTAAACGTAAAGCAACAAATGTAGAGTTAAAAGAATATAGTTGTCACATTTGTTCTGCACAATTGTCTACAGAAAAAATATTAAAAACACATTTGAAAAAACAACATGGTAATATACTACCACCTACGAGTACTAAACCACTTGTTGCATCTGTCGTGTACAATCCAGTAGGAAGACCTAAAAATTCAGATGAACATAAAAAGAAAATTAGAAAAAAGAAAGAATTACTTTTAGAAAAAGTAGGGCCAAAGCCCTCAAAAGACGACAAAGACGAAACTACAGAAAATGAAGAAACTACAGAAAATAATACAGAAAAAGACGACAAAGAAGGTCCTGAACCAATAAATATTGTTAAATTTTAGAAAAGAAAAAGCTGTAAAGTGTATAAAGTAATTATTTCATTTATTTAAAATAATTATTTTAATGTGTATATAACAATGAATGTATATATAAGTATTTTTTTACTTGTTTTTGGATATTTTATCTTTTCAAAATTATGTAAAAATGTCACCGTTAATTCTAAATATAAATCGCATATTATATCGCGTATTATGAGAGGTAGTGCAAGGTGGGCTTTAGCTAGTAAACAAGACAAGAGTCCTTTAGTGGCAGTGTTGCATGCAAATTATGGATGTGCTTATTTGTGGGCTTTAAAGGACGTATTTAACGATTATGAAATTAAATCGGCTACTGGAATTGATGTTATAGAATTTCAAAATAAGATTACAGACATTCAAGATAATGCTACGAAACGCATGACTAAATTATGTCCAGCTTATGCAAGTGGTATACATGATACTATTCTTTCTGGTATTGCGGGTGACACTTTATAAGTGGAGTCTTTATAAGACACATTATAAGACACATTATAAGACACATTATAAGACACATTATAAGACTATAGGATAAGATAATTCAATCATAGCTGAACTTGTACCGTATGAACTATCTGAACTATCTGAGCTTGAAGAGCTCGAAGAGCTTGACGAACTAGAAGAACTTGAAGAACTCGAAGAGCTTGAAGAATCACTGCTTGAGCTTGAACTAGAAGAGCTTGAAGAATCACTGCTTGAACTTGAGCTTGAACTAGAAGAACTATCAGTTGAACTAA
>Ga0209354_10000357_pt1 | contig 21649 bp, 3 predicted proteins | sample LauGreSpBDMM15DD_2_FD_187562 | JGI IMG/M metagenome (GOLD analysis project Ga0209354, IMG submission 187562) | Freshwater lake microbial communities from Lake Michigan, USA - Sp13.BD.MM15.DD (SPAdes) (version 2) | ecosystem: Environmental > Aquatic > Freshwater > Lake | place: Lake Michigan, USA...
TGTGTCTACCCCCTCCCTAACGTCAACGGTCGCCGGTCTAGGGCAGACTTATCTTTCCAGCATTCTTGTTGGCTCTAACTACATTAATTCCACTATAACAGGCCTGGGTCAAACGTATGTCTCTACCCCCTCCCTGACCTCTACTGTTGCCGGTCTAGGACAAACGTATCTAAGCACTCCTTCCTTAGTATCAACGGTTGCCGGCTTGGGTCAGACATATCTATCAACACCTTCTCTCCAATCCACGGTTGCCGGTCTAGGGCAGACATACATCTCAGCTCCCCTAAATTTGGCAAGAATCAGCTCTTTGGCTGTTAGCACTCTCGCCTTATCCACATTCACCCTTTTTACACAGGGCCCATCATCACTCATTATAACAAACAGCAATCCTGGAAACTTCATTGTGTCTTCTATGAATCTCGGCATCAATACATCAGAACCTCTCTATCCTCTTGATGTGAATGGTGTAGCCAATTTCAGTAGCATTAGTCTAGGAAATGGCAACGCCTCCTTTTTGGCAAGATTTCAGAGTCTGGCTATAGGATACCAAGCTGGCGCCTACGGTCTCGGCTCTAATTCTCTGGCACTTGGATACCAAGCTGGATATTCTAATCAAGGCCTGGGTACCACGGCACTTGGTCAGCTAGCTGGTGCTTACGGCCAAGGCTTATATGGCCTTGCCTTAGGTAATACTGCCGGCTATTCTAATCAAGGTCTATATGGAACTGCTATAGGGTATCAAGCGGGCTTCGTGGCTCAATGTAATTTTGGCGTGGCCATTGGCTATACAGCAGGCTATAGCAATCAAGGTAGTAATGCCATCGCCATCGGTAATGGCGCTGGGTTTTCTAATCAGAGTACTAACTCTATCGCGATTGGCTGGCTAGCTGGTCAGGGAACAACCGCGACTAGCTCCATTATTCTCAATGCCTCTGGTGCCACACTCAACTCTAGCACACCTGGTCTGTTTGTTAAACCAGTGCGCTTCGTCACAGGAGCTGGCAACATAGTTCATTTTAACACAGCCACGAGTGAAATCGCGTATTCTGATACTACCCAGCTTACTTCTATAACAGCCGTTAATGGAAGCCTCACAGGAACTCTATCAGGTGGTACTCCCTTATTCTCTGTCTCTACTCTCGCTGGCGCTGCCACCGGTGGAAGCTCTAATGGAACAGGCGACGGCGCAAGGTTTTATCAGCCCATAGGATGCTGCCTTGATACAAGTGGTAATATGTTCGTTGTTGATACTGGATTTTCTATTATTCGTAAAATCGTTATTGCCACTGGCGTGGTCACAACACTTGCTGGAACTCCTAGCTCATACGGCTCTAATGATGGTATTGGACCAGCGGCGCAGTTCTATTACCCACAAGGCATGTGCTACGACGGGAATGGAAATCTCTTTGTTTCTGATGTTGTCAATCAGAAGATTCGTAAAATCGTTATCGCCACATCAAATGTAACGACCTTTGCTGGCTCTGGGGCAATTGGGTTTAGTAACGCTGTAGGAACCTTAGCTAGCTTTAATTACCCTCAATATATTGCATACGATGGAATAGGAAGTCTCTTTGTTACAGATAATAATAACAGATTAATTCGTAGGATTAATACTACCACGTCAAACGTAACAAGTTTTGCTGGAGGGACAAATGGCTCTAATGATGGTGTAGGACTTGCCGCCAGCTTCAACTGGCTACAAGGTATTTGCTCTGACTCTACTGGAGAAAATCTTTACGTGACTGACGCAAGCAATAATAATATTCGCAGAATTAATATCGCCACGTCAAATGTGACAACCATTGCTGGAACTACAACACCTGGGTCAAATGATGGTATAGGGGCAGCAGCGCGATTCACTAGCCCTTATGATATTACGGCGGATTCTCTTGGAAATCTGTATGTTGCCGATTCAGGAAATAATAAGATTCGTAAAATTGTTCTTTCCACGTCAAACGTCACAACACTTGCTGGAACAGGCGGCACCACATTCGCCGATGGCGTAGCCTCATCGGCAACCTTTAATAATCCTCAAGGTATAACTCTCAATTCTTTAGGACAAATCTTTGTTACTGATAGGGCAAATAATAGGATTCGCTTATTATCCCCCCTACAACCTCTAGTTGTTTCTTCCAACGTAACCATGAACTCTGCTGTAAATATGGTAGGAAGGGTTGGAATTGGTGGGAGCGCGAATAGCTCCAACGCTCTTCTAGTCACTGGTGATATCAACTACACTGGCACTCTCAGACAAAATGGTGCTGCTGTTACTTTCTCTTCACCTGGTATCAACTCTGCTGGTAATATCGGTATTAACAGCGCGTCTAACACGTCGAACGCTCTTCTCGTTTCTGGAACACAGTCAAATACTGGAAATCTGTTTGTAGGTGGAACAACCACACTAGTAGCCTCCTCTAACACAGGAACACTTGGAGTCGCTGGAACAGCTACATTCTCTTCTAATGTCTTTGTGAATGGAACAACAATTCCTGGTTCTAATACACTAATTGTATCAAAGGATATTCCTTTTTCAAATATATCTACAAATCAGAATCCTTTTAATTACGCACAAGTATCTATTGGTGGAAGTACAACATCTGCGCGATTATATCTTGCTTCAGCTTATACTAGTGGGCTAGGAGCGGGTTCTATAATACAATCTTCTGATTATTTTAATACAGCTGATAACGGAGCAATCTTGATTCTAAATCCATTAGGTGGAAATGTGGGTGTAGGAGTAAACCCAGGAATTTACAGACTTAATGTGAATGGCAGCATTAACTTTACTGGGTCTCTCTTTTCTAATGGAACACTGTTTTCAGGTGGCTCTGTCGCTGGTATTAACTCCACGGGCAACATCGGCATTAATAGTGCGTCAAATTCGTCCAATGCTCTCTTCGTCAGTGGCTCACAATCCAATACTGGTAATCTGTTCCTGGGTGGAAGTCTGGCAGTAAGTGGAAGTACAACAAGCGCTGGGTTTGCCTTTGGTCAAACGGCAGGTATTAACGGCTCTTTAGGAACTGTATTAATAGGCTCAAATGCCACTGGATTTGGTGTTATACAGACAAATGGGTCGGCAAATACCTTATTAATTGGTGGCACTACACTGGGTGGGCTTGTTCAAGTATGGGCCAATAATTTACAGGTTGATTGTAATGTGGGCTTTGGAGTAGCTCCAGGAACCTTTCGACTTAATGTTAGTGGAACGACAAATTTAGGAGGTCAAACCACCCTAACAAACTCCTCTAACACAGGAACCTTAGGAGTCGCTGGACAAACCACCCTAACAAACTCTTCTAACACAGGAACCTTAGGAGTCGCTGGACAAACAACCACTTCTTCAAATCTTGGACTTTTCACTAACTCTTTTGCTGCCCAGTTCGAAATCCGTGGTGGTGCTAATAATCTTGGAAATCTCGGTTCAAACTTGATATCTTTTCAGTACGGTCCTGATGGTGGATATAGGCATTTTATCACCACTCGTCATAATGGTGTTGCTTCCGTAAATACAAACTCTGTAGATTTCTGGTTAAACAATACAAATACAGCAGGGGGGTCAAGTACAGCAGGTGTAGGAAATGTTAATGCCATGTCTGTTACAGCAGCAGGCGTTGGCATTAACTGTAACGCTCCAGGGTATAATCTTGATGTTGCTGGAACAACGAATCTAAATGGTGCCGTTAGGTTCAAGACGAATGTTTCTCATATTGGCGATGATGGAAAAGCTAAGGTATATTATGCATCTAATTCGGCAACCTATTATCTTGCAACCAGCCATGTATTCCAAACTCCAGCAAGTGTTAATACATTCACTGTTGATTCTTCAGGAAACACCTCTAACACAGGAACAATAGGTGTCGCTGGAGCGGCAACCTTCTCTTCAAGCGTGTCTACGCGAAGCTTTACCAATGGCAGATTTGATATTTATCCTACCACGGCAAACAATTATACTATCATGGGATTATCTGGTGGAAATAATATTGGTTTTATTTATGGAGATTATCAGCTTCTAGGCGATGGTATCCATATGGGATATAACTACTATGGCTCTAATGGGGTGGCATATGTAGGTGGAGGCGGAACTAATTTTTCTGCGGGCTCTTCTCGTATTTCTATGGGCTATGGTTCTATTACATTGAATGTTGGGTATTCAGCCACTCTAAGCACAATGGTGAATATAACCAATAGCAGAGTTAGTATCTCACCAGTTTCTACAGATTATGGATTCTTTGCTCCAACCCCCACCTTTGTCAGCTCTATAGCATTCACCAGCTCATACAATGATTTAATAAATGGCGCTCCATCCTATGGAATAGGCCGCGCATCAAGTGGTATAACTGGATTAGGTCCTTATACGGTTGCGGCGGGCCAATTACCCCTTCAAATTGCTAATTACTACGGTATCAATTTCGTGAGTGGTCAGAGTGGTTGGGCCGCTGGCGCTTCTCATATGGCGATTGTGGATGGAAAGGTGGGTATTCAAAACCCAGCTCCTTCTTATACTCTTGACGTGAATGGCCCCATGCAGGCAGCTATCTTTTACTCTACCATAACGAGTGGAGGAACGCAGACAGTAACACCGAATAACTTTGGCATCTTCTATAATATAACGGTTGCTGGAACATTCACTCTTGCTTTCGCGGCATCTCAAGCCGCTTCCAATATTGGCAAGTACATCTCTGTTAGAAATAACTGTGGCTCTACTCTTTCCTTCACGCTAACCGGTGTAAGTGGCATAACATCCCCTGTAACACTGTCTAACGCACAGAGCGCAACCTTCGTGGTTGCCACTACCACCACTTACGCCTTATTCTAGACGTTTCACTCATTGCTTCGCTTACGCATTATTCTAGACGCGTTATTCTAGTTTCTGCTTCTTTACTCCCAATAGTAGATGACGAGTATTTCAACGATTGACTCCGTCGCCATGACAAATATCTCCTCTGTTCTAACTACCAATAACGGTGGAATGGAGGTCTCCTATAATCCTAGCGAACCTCTTCAAAAATTGGCTCTACAGAATTCTTTTCTGATTTTTTCGACTATAACTACCTACGATATTTCTGGCGCTTCCAATCTTTATTTAGTGGATATTTCTGGTGCTCAGAATCATTCTAGCATCGTTGGTCTATCTACCCTTCAGACCCTCTCCACCGCCCAGGGCATTTCCACTGTTGAAGGAATCTCCACTGTCCAAGGTCTTTCCACCATGGCGGCAATAGAAGTAAATATATTTGATATTATTAATTCTCATAACGTCTTTGTTCAAATTGAACAACAAAATAAAACGAATCTAAATTCCCTAGACTTTTCTCTATTTAAGACAAGTCTCTATAAGTGGGCGGCACTAAACTATCCTGATTCTTTTCTGGCCTATTCATTTCCGGTTGCCACACCTCCTATCGCCAGCGGCCTCTATTCTTGTAGCGATGGCAATCCGAAGAACATCTGGGATTATATTCCCTATTGCCTAGGAATGTCCATTCAAGATTGGATAACAGGGTATCAGGCTAAGGTTAATGGTATTACTTTGTCTTTTTCTGTAAATGCCGACCCCTATGTCATAAATATCCATGTTACACGGTCTACCGTCTAAAGCATAAAAGCCTACAAACCTAAATCTTGCGTCTTCTGACACAAGATTTAGATTTGCTAGAAAATAGAATGGCAGGTGTAGTATCTGCCGGCGGTACCAAAACAATTATATCAGGACTTCTGAACCCCTTACAATTACCTGGCCTACAACTCTGGCTAGACGGTGCCGACCCGTTAGGAACAGCAACAGCGCCGGCCAATGGAACGGCAATAACAACATGGGCCGATAAATCTGGCAATAGAAGAAACGCAACTGGTTTTAATTCGCCTCCCTATGTTTCCGCTTCTAGAAGCATCTCGTTTAATGGAACAAATCAGTATTTTACACTCCCTTATGTTCAAACACCTACAGTTGAAACTGGGTTTGTTATTGTGAATTTTACTAACTATACGTCGAATCCTGAAGTTATCTATGGTAATGCCACGGGTTCGCGTGAGATTGTGGCATATTTAGGGTTAATCTATTTATTTAGGTCAGGAGTAGCTGGTGTTATATCAACCGCTCAGCCATCTACTGGTATACAAGTCCTAATTTCATATTCTTTTAATTCTTCATCATCTACCCTATATCTAAATGGCACCCTTGCTGCATCAGGAGCAGGAATTCCTGGTGTTGCCGAAACCTTATTGGTCTTAGGAGCAAATACTTCAGGATCTGGAAGAAACTTAGCAGGAACTATATCAGAAGTTCTTATTTACAATCAGTTTCTGTCGGCTGCCCAGAGACAGGCTGTCGAGGGATATCTGGCATGGAAATGGAATCTCATGGCTTCTCTACCCGCTGGTCATCCCAATCGCAACGCCGCGGCAACTCCTGCCTCGATATCCACATCGTTCTTGCCCACCTACATGCCTGGTGTTCAACTCTGGCTAGATGGTGCCGACCCCCTAGGAACAGGAACCGCCCCTGCCAATGGAACCGTCATTTCCACATGGGCAGATAAGTCTGGTAATGCCAGAAACGCTACCTCTGTAGGCTCACCTGTATTTAATACTTCTTCTAACGCGATTGTGTTAAATGGGTCTACTCAAGGATTCTCTCTATCATACCCTGGTGTTCATGCGGCTGAAACTGGCTTTGCTGTCATAAGAATGACAACACCGAATAGCTATGGGTTTTTCATTCAATCTGCTCCCAGCTACGCCAGACAGTTTTACAATTATTTTACCACTCTACAACTTGGTCAGACGAATATTGGAGGCGCTGGCGCCACAACAACCAGCGTTCTAACAGCAGACTCAAATACTGTTCTTGGCTACACACTGAATTCTACAAACTCGTTTTTCTTTTTTAATGGAGTTTCTGGAGCCACAGGAACAGCCTTCAGCTCCGTTCCATCTGAATCAACTCTCTATATTGGATATTCAGGCTCAGCAGCATATCTTGGTGGAACTATCTCAGAAATGCTCATATACGACCAGGTCTTAACAACCGCCCAGAGACAGGTGGTGGAAGGATATCTCGCGTGGAAATGGGGAATACAAGGGTCCTTGGCCTCCAATCACCCCTTCCGTTATTCCGTTCCCAATAGTCAGTCTATCAGTGGCATGACGAATTTTACCTATTCTAGTTCTTATCTCCCTGGTCTTCAGGCGTGGTATGACGCGACAGACCCCCTGGGAACAGGCGTTCAACCCGCCAATGGCACGGTTATTTCTAATTGGGCCGATAAGGCTGGTGAATCATTAAATCCCATGATTGCCGCTGGCTCTCCTACATTCACCACTGGCTCGCAAAATGGCCTTCCTGGCATAACCGTGGCAGGCAATTCTGGAATGAGCATTCCAACCCATTATCAGGCACAGATTTCCCCAGGAACCTTCTCAGCTCAGCTCGATGCCTTTGTGGTGTATAAGAATACGAGTGCTGTGACATATAACGCCCTTATTTCACGGTCTAGTGCTTCTGTCTTGTATAATGCCCCCCTAGATATCTATGACACGGCAATTTTCGCTGGTGTGTATCCTGGTTCCTTTGCCCAAGCAGCCAGCTCGTTTAATGTCTATAACACAGCAACATCTATTTTTAACGTAACTCTCAGTCAAAACACGGCGGCTTCTTCCAGAGTTACTTCCTATAGAAATGGGGTAGCGGCGACCTTGACAGGAACTTCTACAGGATGGACGCCTGGAGACACAGGAACACATTTGTATTTAGGAACTCGCGGTGATAAGGCAACAGGGTTCAATGGTCTCTTCTACGAGGTCATGGTGTTCAATGCCCCTCTCACCACGGGCGGTCGTCAATATGTGGAAGGATATCTCGCGTGGAAATGGGGTCTCCAGGCTTCCTTACCCACCACTCATCCGTATTTTCAGGCAGCCCCAAGCATTGGAAATCTGAGTTTCAACCCGAGCCAAATCTTCGGTCTGAATCTCTGGCTTGACGGCGCCGACCCTTTGAATACTGGAGCACTCCCCGCCAACGGCGCCTCTGTTAGCACATGGTTTGATAAATCTCCTAATGGCTTTTCAGCAATACTCTGTAACAGCACGGCTACATACAATCTGGCACAACGAAATATAGCTACAACTGGTGGAACATATTTCTCAATACCATATGGTGGAAGACATCCTATTGAAAGTGCTTTTTTTGTCTATAATGTTACAACGCCATCTTTGGGCGTTCAGGCATTTCTAACTGGACTTGGTGTAAATGGCACGCGAGCCTTTCTCACTTATCAGAATAATGTATATCTTCAGACATTTAATACACAGAATTATTCCTATACAACAACAGGAACTGTCCCAGCAGGCGTGAATGGAATTTATGGGTATTCCTATAATTCTTCAAATGCCGTTGCCTATCAAAACGGCGTTGCCGCCTCATTTACTTCAGCAGGAATGTCGCCTATCTCAGATACAACAACAACCTTATTCGGTATAGGAGGCTCTGTGTCAGAAGGAATCCTCTTTAACACAATTCTAACCACCGCCGAGAGACAGGTCGTGGAAGGCTATCTCGCCTGGAAATGGGGGGTCCAAGGTTCCTTGGCCGCAACACATCCGTATAAGACGGTTCAACCTTCTTTACTGACGTTTGTGCCTTCTTACACAAACACGTCAAATATCGCGGCCAATGCCGCATCCTATCTTCCTCTCATGTCAAATACCTTTGATTTTGGCAATGCGGGACAACTCGTTGGCTCTAATGGGGCCCTAAGTTTTTCGAATGTTCTGGGTAAGAATTGTATTTATATCAATAATTCTACCGCAAATTTCGTGTCTGTTCCCATCGCGAATGCCACCTTTTTCACAGTTGCCTTCTGGTTTAATTATACAAGCACAACCTATTTTACACCCCTCTCTTACACAACTCCCGCAGGTGCCATGGCAATGCAGTTTGATTTAGTCTCTGCCGGCTCAATTACTATCTATACCGCTCTTCCAAACCAATGGACAAATACTCCTGGCTCAACAAATCTTGGGGCAAATACATGGAATTTCATTGCCGTCACGGTGAATCAGGAGACCTTTGTGGAAAATGTGTATATGAACGGTGCTCTAGCGTCAACGGCTACTGGCTCAGGTGCCTTCACTGGTTCTCCCAGCCTGTTTGTTCTAGGAAAATCTGGTGATGGAACCGTGGTTCCCTCAGGAGGAACCAGGTCCTATCAAGGATTTCTACAAAACTTCATGTATTTTGATACAATTCTGGCCCCTGCCCATATCGCGGGTATTTATGAACAAACCGCGCTAGATTTAGCGGTTGCCTCCCAGCCCACATCTTTATCGTTATCTTACACCAATCCAAGCTTATCCTTCTCTTGGGTGGCTGGAACAAACACGACCTCCTATTCTGTGAGCTTCTACGGTGTTGCTACAAACATAAACAGCGGCGGTTTATTTCTCGCGAGCTTTACTACCACTTCAACCAGTCAGGCCTACACCCCAGGAACATACAATTATTATTATGCCACAGTTACACCGACCAATTCTGGATTCCTTGGTACTCTGGCAACCAGCTCGGCTGTTCAGGGATTAACGGCACCTACCCAGCCAGTTGTAACAGCTTCTTCTATAACAGCAACAGGATTCACTCTGACATGGACTGGTGGAAATAACGCAACCTCTTACACATATTCTGGAGCAACGCCAACCACCAATAACGGTGTCTCTTCTAAGACAGCTATATTTACAGGACTATCTAATGGAACAACCTATACAGTTACAGTGACAGCTGTGAATGCCGCTGGTTCAACGGCAGCAACAGCTGTTTCAGTTACAACGAGATTCCCCACGGGTGTTCTTACCGTGGCAGGCCAGTTGAACGTCCTTGGTAGGGCTGTCGGTACTGGAACACAAAATACATTTCATATTCCCTTGGGTTGCTCCGTTGATGCCTCTGGAAATCTCTATATATCAAATACAGGGAAAAATTGTATTACTAAATTGGTTCCTCCAAATTACGTTGGAACGATTCATTCAGGTGCCACCTTTGCCGCTGGAGGCGCGGCAGGAACATCAACTACAGCAACCTTTAATAATCCTGTTGGCTCATGTATATATGCTGGATTCTTATATGTATGCGATGCTGGAACAGGATATATTAGAAAGGTCAGTCTGGCAGATGGAAGTGTAACAAACTTTTCTACAACTGCTGGAGCAAACAACTACATTACCAGCGATGGCGCTGGAAACTTCTTTTACACAAAACAAAGTTCCAATGCTATCTTCAGAATAACCTCTGCTGGAGTAATAACCACGTATGCCACTGCAGCACAAACTGGCGCAACAAATACTATTCGTGGTATAGCGTATAACCCAACAAATGCTGATATTTATTACGCTGATGAACGCCCTGGAGGTGGAACATCGTTTATTAGAAGAATTACAACAGGTTTAGTTCAAAATGTAATAGATTCTGGACTAACTACCCCCATTGGTGTAAAAATGTCTCCAGATAATACAACAGTTTATTATATGGCAACTAATAATCATACCCTAAAGAAATTTGTTATTGGAGGCTCTGCCTCCGTTGTTGCTGGAACAACGGGTACAGTTGGTAGCACCGATAGCACTACCCTCACATCGGCAAGATTCTCTAGCCCATATGACGTTGGTATAGACCCATCTGGATTATTTGCCTATGTTATGGACCAAGGAAATCAATTAATTAGAAGAGTTGTTTTCTAAGACACGAACCTTCTCAGATAACTCTTGAACCGCTTTTACTAACACGGCAATAAGCCCATCGTAATTGACATACTTTTTTCCATAAGACCCAACCACTAATTCTGGAAATATCGCCTCAACCTCTTGTGCTAGCAGACCAAGAGTTTCAGAAGCAGAATCAGAAGAATCAGAAGAATAACTAAACCTATACGCCTGAATCTTATCAACACCATTTAACACAGATTCCAGGGACCGCACATTCTTCTTAGCCAAAACATCAGAAAGTGTCACAAACTGCTGAGCATAACATATTCCGCTGAAGGTTCCCGATGTTGCTACGATACTGCTTACTGTCAAGCTAGTGGCAACAAGATTTGAATTGGTTCCAGAAAACTCGCTACCATTGCTCGTTATCCCCACATTACATAAATTCAGCCCGCTCAGAACGCCGATTTGCCCGCCAGTAGTATAACTCTGTAAGAAATTTGCTTTTATGGTGCGAGTATTAGTATTAATCATCTGCTGGAGCCCAACGACTGTGTTAGAGAGAATTGTTGTGGGGTCTGTTCCGCCTACATTTGTATTAACATTCTGTAAGGGCACGATATTAGCAACAAAACGCGTCGTGTCGTTTTGCATTCTTCTTTACTCATAGGTTTCTTTCAGGACTCTATAAGTATTTGCCACCATTAGAATGGCAACACCAATTACGGTTAACCTGAGCACGACGTTGGTGCAGATAGACACTTCGGTGTTTTCTAATGCGCCACACGTTGTGCTCTTGTCCAATCTGAACTCGCCAGGTTCACTTATTACTATCCGAGACACATTTGGAGCTGCCTCTTCTTCAAATACAATTCTCATCAGTACCACAAATGGTGTAAGCTTCTTAGACGGAGGCGGTCCACTTTCCAATTTGTATACGATTAACCAGCCCTATGGGTTTCTGACGGTGACACCAAAGACATCCAGTATCTGGGGCGTTACAAACACCTTCGCCTTCCCTGATTCCTCTCAGGTAGCAAATCTGAATGCCATTAATGTTAGCTCTATGAACATTTCCACCATAGGCTATATACAAAGTGCCCATATCTCTACTGCCGCGATATCCACTATATGTACGAACAACCTCTTCATAACCGCGAATATGTCCGTTGGACAATCCACCATTGCCCACGCCGGTTTCTATGTCTGCTCCATTCGCACACTTGATGATTTAATTGCCTCCTCTAACATCTACGCCGGCAGCACGATTAGCTCCATGTTTGGCAACATAACTTCCACTCTCACGGTTCCCTTCATTAGCACCACTAATGTCTGGATGAACGGTGTGCTACAGACGGCATCTACCATTTCCACAAACGGTCCCTTATTCGTGGGCAGCTCCATCTCTACCACGGGAAATCTTGCTGTAGGTGCCTCCACCTTCATTCAAGGGCAAATGACCGTGCTCCAAGCCGCGTTTTTTGGTAGCTCTATTTCCACCACTGGTGCCCTCAATGTGGGATATGAGGCTATTCTAAACAGCTCCCTCCAAGTAGCTCACAATGCTCTCATCGGCGGAAATGTGAGCACTCTCTCCAATATGACCGTTGCTGGGTCCGTTTCAGTCATGTCCTCCTTATACACACAATGGGATATCAATGCCAATTCCAGCATCTTAGCCCGCGGCTCTTTCAGCACTCTTCAAGATGTGAATATCGGCAGAAATCTTTCCACACTCGGCAAGGCGTTCATTGGCCAGGAGTTATATACCACTTCCAGCATTCTAGTAAAAGGGGCAATCAGCACCCTACATGATATGAATGTGGCAAGCAACGTGTCTATTCTTGGCAATCTGTATGTGAAGGGTGTCATTCAGTTTGACCAAATTGAGGTAGATTTACAAGATATCATGGCAAGTTCCATTATAACACAATACAATATCTCTTCTATGTCCACGCTCATTGCTGGAGGAGGTCTGTATGTGACACAATCCACCTTTCTCGGTGGAACTGTGAGCTCTCTCTCTAATTTCAATATCGCGGGACTTCTCTCTACAGCGTCCACAGTGGTAGTAGGTGATTCTCTCAACGTGGCAAAGACAGGCTTCTTTGGCTCTAATATCTCAACACCCGCTTCCATGGGTATTGGAGCGAATTTAAGAGTGGGCGGTGGCGCTATTCTACAGAGCACGCTTTCCACCTTCGGTCAAGCTGCCTTTTTCTCAAGCGTCCAGATTCAAGGGTCCATGTCCGTTATGTCTTCTATCGCCGCGGCATGTAATGTATTTGTTGGGCATACTCTATCCACTTCCAATCTAATCTTATACGGCTCTACAAGCATTAGCACTCTCGCCGTAACCAACACGATTGGTTTCGGCCTGAATGTCAGCTCTTCCACCCTCCACTATGGCCTCTTCTCCACAAGCGGCGCCATGAATATCGGTGGTCGCATCTCCACGACTAATGCCCTTATAGTGGGCTCCACTATTGACACCTATCATCTTGCCGTCCAGAGGGGTATGTCCGTGTTCTCTAATGCCGGCTTCGCTCAGGACGTGTTCGCGCGCAGCAGCTTAGTCGTAGGTATGTCCACTATCTTGAATGGCGGCTTTTACACAGAGAAGTCGGCATATATGGCAGATGTTCAATTCACCAAAGATGTGGTTATTGGAAACGACGGCGGTCTCCAGCCAAATTTCGGCAATCTGAATAATTTCGGCACTACTACGTTAAAGGGCGATGTCACTGTGACAAATGGAACTGTGCGATTGGCGAACTCTCTACAGATTGGTAATGATTATGGTAATAGGAATCTTATTTCTAATGACTCTTGGATGTCTTCTCTCACTACCAGCTCCCTCGTCGTTTCCTATTACCAATCCACCATTGGAAACGCGGCATTCTTCTCCAGTGTTCAAGTCCAGGGCGGCATGTCAGTGTTTTCTACACTAAATGTGGAATGGAACGCTAATATGACCAGAAATCTGGCGGCGAGCACGATTTGTACCAACCAACTGACAATTAGCACTCTGAATATAATTGCCCCTTCTAACACAAGTTTGTTTGTAAGCAGCTCCACTCTCCATTATGGTTTATTCTCCTCCTTCGGCCAGATATTTACAGGAAAGGAGATTTCCACCATGGGTTCCCTGGCTGCTGGAGGTAATCTCAATCTCCTAAGCAATGCGGCAATTGGCAAGAATCTTTCCACCCTTGGCACGGCCGGCTTTGGAACAACGGTGAATATTCTCGGAACAACCACAGGACAGGGAACAGCCTTCTTTAACACAAACCTCGTTACTCCCCAGATATTCAATTCTTCCCTTCAGACTTCTTCTATTATGACGTCCACCCTCACATCCGTGAATACCAGTGCCTCTAATATGTTCGCCATTAGCACGCTCATCCAATCCAATTTATACGTGCCTTTCATCAATAACTCTTCCCTCCAGACATCTTCTATTATGACTTCCACTATGATGGCATCTAATATTTCCGCCTCCAATATCTTTGCCTCTAACGCGGGTATGTCAAGCATCATGGCATCTACAATTAACGTCAGCACTCTCTCAACGGTCAATCTGAATGCCAGCAGCATTGGGGCACCTATGGCGGCATTCAGCACCATGAGCGTGTTTTCACAAGCTGTTATATCAAATGTCTTTGCGCGTGCCATTGGAGTGAATTGTAATACACCTCAATTTGCCGTTGATGTTGCGGGTATCGTGAATGCCTCTCAAATCTACCAGAATGGCAGCCAGTATGTGCCGCTCATTTCCAATCTGGCGTTTTCATCTATTTCCACCAATTACGCGCTGATTAGAAACATGAATGTTCCTTCTTATTTTGTTGCTGTAACCGTTCCTCTGGGCTCGGCAACAGGGGGCATTTATATTGGGGAAACTTTTGAAACTCTGACAGCTGTCGCACCCACCTTTAGCAGCGGCACGCCCACCTCATTCAGTGCCCTGTATTATACTGGGTCTGTATGGTATTTGGGAGCTAGTAACGCAACGAACAGCTTCTTATACACGGCAACAACCCCTACCACATGGACTGCTGTCACACCTGTTTCAGGAGCACTACCTTCTAGGTCTATTACTTCTATCGCCTTCAACGGCCAGTATTATCTACTGGCTGGCGTGGATGCCTCAGGTAATGTCGTGAAAACAACCGATTTCAAGACATTCACGGGCTCCACACTAGGGGCAACAAGAACAGTCAAAACTCTCGTGTGGAATAACTCTATCTGGCTAGCTGGTGGTAAAGATTCTACAGGCAATGTTGGATTTATCGCGTATTCTCCTGATGGTGTATCATGGACTACTGCCACCACCACCTTTACAGACGTGTTTTCCATTGTCTGGAACGGAACAACCTTTGTTGCCATGGGAAATGATGCCACGACTAATCTGAAATACTCTTCCAATGGTATTACTTGGACAGACGCTATTGCCCCTCTGCTTTCCCTAACAGGAAACAGTACCAATTCTATTCTGGCATGGAGTGGAAAAATGTTCGTGGCTATTCAAGCTGGCACTCTTCTTACATCTGCTGGAAGAATTCTGTATTCTACAAACGGTATATCATGGACTGCCGCTACCGCTACACCTGTTTATCCTACTAGTGTGACATGGGATGGTTCTAGATTCTATATTATTTGTGGCACCAACGGAACAGCTGCTACTAATAATAATATTTTTAATTCCATTAATGGAATATCATGGTTTATACGAGCAACCCCTATATCTATGAATAGCATTCCTATTGTTAAATACACCACAAATACAACCCCAACTCTAGACGTCGGCAATACATCCTTTTACACAAACGCCCAGCCCCAGTTCCAGGGCAATCAGAGCACAAATACAGTGACGATGCTTTCTAACGCGATTGTGTTAAATAATCTCTATACGGATAATCTGGGGAATGTGGGTATTCGCAATAACGCGCCGGCATTCAATCTTGATGTTGCCGGCTCTATCAATTTCACGGGAACCATTAACTCCAACGGCTCTCCTCTGAATTTAAATACAGCTGGTATTAACTCTGTTGGAAATGTGGGGATTAACGGCACGGCAAATCCTAGCTATGCCCTCACGGTATCTGGCTCACAGTCTAATACTGGTATGTTATATGCTGGAACAGCTGTTAATAATTCGGTTGTTACAACGTTCGCAGGTTCTGGAGCGCCAGGATTTCTAAATGGAACAGGAACAGCGGCATTATTTAATACTCCATATGCCACGTGTATTGACTCTTCTGGAAATATCTATGTTGCCGATTACACAAACAATAGGATTCGTAGGATTAGTTCAAGCGGTGTTGTTACAAACCTTGCTGGCTCAGGCAGTTTAGGCTCTGCCGATGGAATAGGAGCAGCGGCCTCATTCTTTGTTCCTGCTGGTATTTGTATTGACTCTTCTGGAGCGAACGTGTATGTGGGTGATTTAGGAAATAACAAGATTCGTAAGATTATTGTTTCAACAGGAGAAGTTATAACTCTTGCTGGCTCAGCAGCAGGGTCTGCCGATGGAACAGGAGCAGCGGCATCATTTAATAGCCCTATTGGTCTGTGTGTTGATTCTTCTGGACAGAACTTATATATATGCGACTCTATAAATAATAGAATTCGTAAGCTTGTCATTGGTTCAGGTCTTCTCAATACAGGTGTGGTTACAACTGTTGCTGGCTCTACAGGTGGCTTTCTAGATGGAACAGGAGCGGCAGCAAGATTTAATTCTCCTTATGGAATCTGTATTGACTCTTCTGGAAACTTGTATGTTGCCGATAGATTAAATGCTAGAATTCGCAGGATTGTTATCTCAACAACTGCCGTTACAACTCTTGCCGGCTCTTCAGGTGGCTTTCTAGATGGAACAGGAGTGGCAGCAAGGTTTAAATCTCCTACTGGAATTTGTATTGACCCTTCTGGAAATAACTTGTATATAGGCGACTCAGAAAATAATAGAATTCGTAGTATTGTTATCTCAACAGCTGCCGTTTCAACTCTTGCTGGCGATGGAACAGTGGGATTTCTAAATGGAACTGGAACACAGACAAAATTCAATTCTCCTGCTCTTCTTTGTATTGATTCTACTGGCTTAAATGTATATGTGCCAGATAGTCTTAACAACGTAATTCGTAGAATTGCCCTGATTTTTACACCACCTTTAACCGTTGGAACAAATGTGGGCATTAATACCCTAACTCCCCAGTATGCCCTTGATGTCGCTGGAACAGTAAATGCCACGCAACTCCTAGTCAATGGCGCCCCAGTTTCTGGCTCTGCCCCAACCACGCAGGTAGGATTTGCCAATCCTTATTTCGCCAATCTGGCAACGGTATCTGCCGACCCTTCTGGCAATATGTATATCGCGGATAAGACAATGGGTATCATTCGCAGGGTATCTCCTACAGGGTTTGTATCATTCCTAGCTGGCGCCGGCTCTTCTGGAATCGCCCATGCCGATGGAACAGGTGCCGCCGCTGTCTTTAACAGTATCATGAAAATCTCTTATGACGCTTTTAGCCAGTCTCTCATTATCGCCGATGCTCCTAATATCGTATGCGCTCTCAAACTCTCCACTGGCGTTGTGACGACCTTCGTCAATGCCCTGAATGGTGTAACAAGTGTGTGTGCCGATGGCTCAGGTAATTACTATATTTCTGACTCTGCCTACATCTACAAGGTTACACCCACGAATACTAGCACGATAACAGTTCCTACGATTATTGCTGGCTCTGCCACCCTAGGCTATCTCAACAGCTTCAGGGGAACCAGTGCCAAGTTCAGAAATATGTCTGGCCTCTCACTGAATGCCGCTAAGACCTTCTTATTTATTGCCGATGGAAATGAGGTTGTGAGAAGACTCTCTCTAACATCTCCCTTCGCCGTTGCCACTGTGGCTGGTCGTCTTCCTGCCCTGACTGATTCTGCCGCTTTTACCAATTCCAGTATCTCAGGTATCCAGCTCTGGTATGATGGACGAGACCCTGCCGCGAACGGTGCCGCAATTACACCAGGGGCCATGTCATCATGGGCAGATAAGTCTGGCAATGGGAGAAACGCAACGGCTGCCAATAGCCCTAATATCGCGTCAAATGGCGAGGTCAGATTCGCCGCTACTTCGTATTTTACAACCAATTACATCTTTAACACAAGGGCAGAAACAGGATTCGCCGTTATTTTAATTCCTGGAAGCAGAGGGGAAAGAACATCATTTACTGTACTAGATCTTGGAACAACACCTACAACAAATGGAAGAGAACTAGTTATATTAAACGACGGAAATGGTATTAATCAGTTTGGAATTGCCTATTATCCTAATGCTGTGTATAATATGACCTTCAGTATTCCAGAGAATGTTCCTGTTCTTCTCTCTTACACGCTAACTTCTACAACCCTCTGTTATTACGTGAATGGCACACAGATTTCTCAGTTCACAGGGTCCTACACCTTTGGCACAACAGGAAACACGACCATTGGCAATGGCCTCGGTGGTCGCGTGCCATTCTCTGCCTTTGAAATCATCCTCTATAACAGGGTTCTACCAGATGTCCAGAGACAGCAAGTTGAAGCGTATTTAATCGGCAAATGGAATTGCGCGACACCCGCCTATCTACCTCCTTCTCTCGCGACTGCCAGCACAAGGGTATCTGCCACATCAGGAACTATCTCTCTTGCTTCATCCTCTATTTCTGGTCTACAACTCTGGCTAGACGGCGCAGACCCTGCCAATGGCTCGGTCCCTGCTGCTGGGGCAGCGGTGGCAACATGGTCAGATAAGTCTGGAAATGGCAGAAACGCAACTGGTGTGGCGTCACCCACCTTTACTGCCGGCGGTGGTATAACCTTCAATGGCTCTAGTCAATACTACACTACAACTCTGACCGCTGTCCCCACGGCAGAAACAGGCTTTATTGTGGTGTCATTTGCCAATTTTTCTGTTTTTTATGATTTAATCGCAGGAAACGCAACTGGGGGTCGCGAGTTATCATTCTTTAGTCGTTTAATTTCATTACAAGGTATGGGGATATCTAACTCTACTATGTATTCAGCAGCGATTAATCTAGCTGCTAATGAAAAGATAATTATTTCTTATACTATAAATGGACTACAAAGAAATGTCTTTGCTAATGGGCTGAATCGTATGTCGGCAACCGTTACTGGGGCCTTTTCTGGGTCGGCAACTACTGTCATCGGTGCTTTTAGTAGTGGATCATATGCCTTAAATGGAATAATATACGAAGTTCTCATCTTTAACACAGTCCTCTCAGATGTCAATCGCCTCGCTATAGAAAACTATCTGAATGCTAAGTGGAGCGTCTATGTTCCTAATCAACTCAAGCTCTGGTTAGACTCTTCTGACCCTTACGCGAATAGCTCACCAGCCGCACCCAACACCAGCATTTCTCGCTGGGCCGATAAATCCGCTAATCAAAACCACGCTGGCTCTCTCGTCCTCTGGCTAGATGCCTGTGATGTTAACGCAACAGGAATTCCTCAGCCTTCCTCTGCCACTGTAGGAACATGGCGTGATAAATCTGGCTATGGATATGATGCCGTGCCATCATATACTGTTTTTAGTGGAACAACATATCCTAGATATTCTATTAATATCCAAAACGGCCTGCCTGCCATTCAACTCCAAGGCAATACTGCCTCAACGGCACGAGCCTATCTTACAGTGCCTATCCCCCCTGGAACATTTCTCAATGAGATTCATATCTTTATGGTATATAATTGGTCTAACGCAACCACAACACCAAACTTTCCCACCTTAATAAATAGGACAACAGATTCTGGAAATCTCAGTAATCCCTTAGAATACTATACACAAGTGTCAAATTCTACAACGTATTATGCCCTTGGAGCAGGCAATGCCTATTCTTTTACTGCCCCATCAACGGCAAATATCAATGCAAATACAGGATTCACCATTTATAGTATTCAGGTCTCTCAGTCATCACAGACAGTATCTATATCCGTGAATGGAGTGGTTGTATCTACAACTTCAGGAACATGGCAACAATCTGATATAGGCTCTCGCCTCATGATTGGAACTCGTGCTGACCTTATGACATGTTTCAACGGAAACTTCGCCGAAATTATGGTGTTCAATACAAATATAAATGCCGACCAACGCGTTTATCTGGAAGGTTATTTAGCTACTAAATGGGCCCTACAAGCTTCTTTACCCGCATCTCACGCCTACAAGACTAGCACCAATTATGGCAGCCCTCGTCTAGGTCCTGTCGTTTCTACCACAAGGCCCAACACCCTGGTTGTATGGCTAGACGGTGCCGACCCTCTTGGCACAGGAACAGCTCCTTCTTCAGGCGCCACCGTCCCAACCTGGTATGATAAGTCTGGATACGACAATAACGGCTCGGCACAGGCAGTGTCAAATGTGTATCCCACATATACCGCGGCAGGCATTAACTTCATTAAGGCCAGTCAGCAATTCTACACTCTCCCTGATTTCTCCATCCCCTATGGAAACTCATCTTACACAATCATCATAGTTTCTAATCTTGCCACCTCAGGAATTTATCCACTATTCGGTGCTGGCGCTAGTAGAGCTAATTCATGTATCTCTGTGCGCTCACAGAATACGAATATGTTTACGTATTGGTTTAATAATGACACTCTTACAACTTCTGGCAGTGTGCCAGCTGCCACCAATTTTATTTATACTACCGCATATACCACCGCTTCTAATGGAAATAACAGAAATGTATATATTAATGGAAGAAAAGATGGAAATAGTGCCACAGCATCAACATCTATTCGCACCCAGCCTCCTATCAATAACACAATTGGTAAGGCAATTGACACTCCACCATCAGAATTCTTGTCTGGCAGTATCTGCGAAGTTCTCGTGTTTAATTACGAGCTTCCCAACGCACAGAGGCAGATTGTTGAAGGATATCTGGCGAGGAAATGGTCCATTGTATATTTAGGAGGCGCGGTTCCAGCAACATCTGTTCCTCCTTCCATCGTCGCCGCGGCAAATCTAACCATCCCTGGCGCCAACTCCCTCCAACTCTGGGTAGATGGCTCAGACCCCTATGGAACTGGCATCGCTCCCCCAGAAAATACCAATATCGGTATTTTAACAGATAAGTCTGGAAATGGGAACCATTTGGCACAGGCTCTAACAGCGAATCAACCTCTCTTTAATTTGGGAGCTGTTCAGTTCATGACAGGTTCTCCAACAGTAGGCAAATTCATGTCTATCCCTGAGTCAATCTTCAATAATAAACGCTCTTACACAATATTCTTGACCGTGGCGCTAAATCAAGATACTAATATGATTCTTGGACAATATGGAGGTGGTGGCTTAGTGTATCTCTGTACAACACGATACAGCAGGGGGTCTAGCTATATAACAGGAGTATCTGGCAAACTCTATTGGTCTGCCAATCAAAATGCCTCTCTGCTAACATCTATACAAACATATAGTAATTTTACAAAGTATATCATCAGTATCGTGTATGATGGCTCTACTACGACAGTGTATCAAAATGGAGTTCTAGATTCTTCTGTATCAAACGTTCAAAATATGGACTATCGCGCGTGGAATGCTCATACCTATCTCGGCTCTGGAGAAGATACAGTCCTCACAACGAATTTCAATCTGTATTCCATGATGGTATATAACACCGCCTTGACCACCTCTCAGAGACAGACAGTGGAAGGTTATCTGGCACCAAGATACGGTGTTGGTCTGCCCTCATCTCATCCCTATTGTTACACAAAACCTTCTTGGGTTCCCACAGCGGTCCAAGCATCTGGTCTCAGTTTTGATGGAGCATCGCAGTATCTCGTATCACCTCATCCTTCCATCTCCACATCTGAATCAGGATTCTTTGTCACCACGGCACCCTTAGTTGGAGGAACCTTTATGGCAGGCGTAGGTATTTCGGCAATTCCTTTGCAGTTTATA
>Ga0209354_10000359_pt1 | contig 21559 bp, 4 predicted proteins | sample LauGreSpBDMM15DD_2_FD_187562 | JGI IMG/M metagenome (GOLD analysis project Ga0209354, IMG submission 187562) | Freshwater lake microbial communities from Lake Michigan, USA - Sp13.BD.MM15.DD (SPAdes) (version 2) | ecosystem: Environmental > Aquatic > Freshwater > Lake | place: Lake Michigan, USA...
TTTCCTGTAATCTCATCAAACTTACCAATTCCTACATCATCTGGATTCATTTTAAGACCATCATAAAAGTCTTGTATAGGAGCTAAGAAATTATTTTCTTGTAGTTTTTCAGCAACACTTTTTCTAATAAATGGCAAGAAGCTATTCATTACCTTTTTCTCAATAAATCCAGAGTCTGTAGCAGCTTGGTTAATATCAATTATATAATTGTAAAGTTCAAACAACTCAGGATCTTTTGCTACTTCTTTATACTCTTCAGAAAACCATTTATCTTTTGGATATTTGTATAACAAATGGTTGCTCTTCCAACCATTAAAGTCTGGATTATCAATGTCCCAAATACGTGTCACCTTATCGATAGCATAGTCTAACTTATCATCATCCTCTTTGTAAAACTCTTCAAGACGTTTAATTTTATTATCCAAAATTTCTTTACCTTCTTTTCTAACTCTATCAGTATCAATGTTTTCAAACAACCAATCAACATCATCTTTTACTGCAGCGTCTCTTAGTTTTTTTCTAAACTCAGGATCATATTTATCAATAAGTTTGTTTACTTTATCCCCAGTCTTTGTCTTCTTGAATATCTTATTAACTATAGATTCAGCATCTCCTCTAGCAATTATTTTCTTTCTAATGTCCATTAACTTCTGAACTTTTTCTAGACCAGCACGCTGAGCTGATGCTCTAGCTTTTGTATTTAACTGATACAATAGATCTAATGATTTCAAACCAATATCAGCAAAGCCTTTAAAGTTTACAGCAATTCCTTTAAAAAATGGTTGTGCTTTTGTTAATCCTACTACAGAGTTTCTTTCCCCAATGTGCTTTGAACCAAACTCTTTAAATATTTCTTTAATCTTTTCTTTGGATGCATAGATAGAAGACGTAGCCTCACGTAGATCATCTAGTGTTTCTTTTAATTCCTTAATGGCGTCTAACTCTTCTTCTGTCTCAGCCTCTTCCTCCATATCCTTTGTATAGATATAATCACCTATTTTGATGTCCATTCTATCAAACATATCTGCAGTGTTTAAATATGTAACCATATCTATAGCAAATGCAGATATATCTTTGTCTGTAGAATCCTCACTTGTAGCAGGTCTGTTCTTATAGATAACTTCATAGTCATTTACAAGTTTCTCACCCTCACGTTGTAATACACTAATAGTATCAATCAATCCAGATAGATTGTTTTGACCCTGTATCATCCTAGCTGCTCTTCTAATAGTCTCAAGCTTTTCCATTTTAAGGTCTTGCTTGTCTTCTGTAACCTTTTTATCAGCGATTCGCTTTACTAAAGTGTTTAAGTTTTTTACTATCTTATCCAACTTATCGTCACCTGTAGATTCTGTTTCTTCAGAAACAGGAGTAAGTAACAAACTCTTAAGTTGACTTGGATCTACTGAACCAATGTTTATACCATTAAGTTTATAGTCAGTTGTACCATTTCTTTTATTAATGATATTAACTCTAAACTGAATAGGAATACCTTTTATGTTATGAAATTCTTTAACTCCATAAACATCTTTCAATGTAGATTTATATAAGCCTAATTGAATATTGATTGCTTCTTGTTTAAACCAAGGAATATCTTTAGCGTCTTTAGTAACAGTACCAAACTTCCAATCATAGACATTAGTCTTACCATCTGGTTCAATAGCAAGCAAATCAATTGTACCTGCCATGTCTGTAGTAGGGTTATAAATCATTTGCTCAGCAAGGAATAAAGTTCCTTCTGGTAAGGATATAACTAAGTCTGTAAAGTAGGTGTTTAACTTTTCATATATCTCTTGGTCTACCTCTGAATCAAAAGCTGGTTCTTCTAAAGGGTTATTTCTTTTAGTACCATCTTCATTAAAGTATCTTTTATGAATATCTACCTCCATCACATTATGTCTTTTAATACCCTCATCTCTTTTAAAAGCATTAAATGTTTTCTCTTCTAAGCTTAAGTTTTCTTCATCAAATCCAGACTGTTTAGCTTTTTCTCTTACTATATCTGTAACTCTTGTCTTAACATCCTTAGTTGCTTCAGGAGTAGTTCTTACATAGATTTGTTTAATTATCTTTTCTCCTTTATCATTAACACCTTCTCTATCAACCTTACTTAATTCTTTCCTTGTTTGAGCGAGCTTATCAAGAATAATTTGTTGTGCATCAGTTATTTGATTGTATGTCTTTGTACTTTGAGTCACTGGTTCATTATATTCAGAAGGAACATTTCCCTCATACTTATCCCATAAGTAGAAAGCTATGTCTTCTCCTTGAGCAGCCACCAATGTTTTCCAAGAACTTAAATTTTTGTTTGGACAAGTTGCCATATTAACAGATTTCTTTTAAGATTTTACCAATTTGTTCAGGAGTGTATTCTAATCCTTCCAACATTTTACTATTTATATTTTCAACACCATATTGTTTTACAAGTGTCTCTGTTAAATCAAGAGTTTCTTTTTGTTCTTGTTCGTATAAAGCTTGATCATCATTAAAGAAAGATAAATCTCTTTCAAATTGTTTTTCTGCAGCTAATTGTTTAGCATACTCTCTATCAACTGCTTCATCCACTCTAGAAATAGTTACTTTATAATCACCCTTTCCACTAGTTTGGGCAATACTAGCAATGCTTCCCCATAGTTTATTTAAGGATACAGCTACAGCTCTTGCTGATTTCTCAGAGAATCCCTGATAATCATTATCTGTTTTACTAGCAACACTCTTATCAACTGTTTTTCTAATTTCTATTTTACAGGGCATATTAACAGGTTTTTCTATATTCAACAGCTTTATCTAAAATCATTTCCTTAATCTCTTTTGACAAATTAGCTTCTTGTCCTAATGTAGCTTTTGCACTAGATACAATTTTATTGTCTGAAAGAACAAAGTAGTTAGTATTACCATATGTAGTAATTTTAATCTTACCAGATTGAATCTCTCTTCTAACAGCATGTATTTCGTTAACTCTTTTATTAGTAACTTCTACATTATTCTTATATAACTTATTTCCTTTCTCAGTATATGACTCACCATTTATAGTTATCTTCTTTACTTCTGCTTTTTTAGCAGCACTTATTGCAATCTCAATAGGAGTTTTGATAGGAGCTTTCATAGCTCTATCAACATCATCTTGAGTTGAATATTTACTTACAAACTCTCTAGCAGCTCCAAGTCTTGTATTGAATGAACCCGCTACATCAATTAATGCGTTTTTAATATCCTGATCAGAAAGTTTAGCTTGAACATCTTCATCAAGACTTTTCCACATATTCTCAGCAACTTCACCAATTGATTCTACATTCTTACTTACATAGTCCCTACTTCTAGATTCTTCTTTTGTTTGCTTTTTAGGAGTAAGTCTTTCATCTCTTCTAGTAATAACTTCCTTATATAAAGAATCTTCATCTATTTTTCCACCAATAGCAACATATTGAAGAGCTATTCCATAAGCGTCCATAGGAGTATCAGTTACATCTACAATCTTATAGACAGTTTGATACGTCATTCCTTCAGTACTAACTTCCTGTGAAGATACAAATTCTTCCTCACTTTCAGAAGTTTCTTCAGAAGTTTCTTCAATGTTTTCAATTGGAGAATCCTCTGGTTCGTTCTCATCTAGCGTATTGAAATTGTCCCAGTTTGCATCCATCTCTTCAAGACTAATGTCTTCTCTAAGTGATTGTTGAGCAAGTCCATACAAATTTACAATTGATATGTCACCCACTTCATTCTCTACAGAATCAAAGCCATTATTGAAAACAGACTTCCTAGCATGGTCATAATACTCATTTGCTCTTATGCCATCTCCCCACGCATTGATTTGCTTGTAAACATATCCTCTTCCTTTAGACATAAGTGGAGTTTGTGTACTAGGTTGAATCACTTTTCTAAACAATCCTTTTCTAACATAAGACAAGTCACCATCTTCTTTCATTTGTTTTTTCTCATCTTCAGAACCCTCTTCCCAGGTAAACACTACATAGTCTTTTCTAGATGCTATGTCAGATCTAGGGATTGTAATAAGCTGAGGAATATCTTTATTGTTAATAGCTGCTTGGATAGAGTCATAGCCTGTTGCCAATGTTCTTGATGCATTGTATTTAGCTTGGTCATCTTCATCAACCTCATAGTATGCCTTCTTGAATGCTACAAGATCTGGATTAGTCCAGTTGTTTCTTTCAAAAGCTCCAACCTTTCCAAATGTATTTATGGTTGTGCTATTAAGAGAGTTAATGTTTTCTTGATAGTATTCAATAAAGTCTTCATAAGGAATGAATTGTGTAAAGGATATTGGAGAGTTAATTAATCCTGACTGTACAATTGAGAATGCAATCAATCCTTTGTATAAATCTTCTTGGTCAGTGTTCTTTAAATAGTCTTTCAATTCAGAGAAAGAGTAGATGATTTGATTCTTATCATATGACTTATTATCTTTAGCTACAAACTTTAACTCATCTGCACCTCCTTCTTTAACTGAAGGAGTGTAACGCAATGACTTAATAATCAAGTTGTTAGCTAGTGGATGGTCTTCTCCTTCTTCTTTTATCTCATCTATAAAGTCACCCATTTGTCTAGCTACACTATCATCACCAATCAATAATGTACCAAGAGATTTATTCAATCCACTATTCACTTGAGTAGAGTAATCAAACACACTGTTCAATGCTTTCCTAGCAATTTCAACAAACTTATCTTTTGATAAACCTAAGTATCTACTTAAGATGTTATTTTCTAATGCAATTCTGTTGTCTTGTTTTTCAGAAATTAAAACTTTACCATATATGTTTGTGATTTCCAATAACTTCTCATACAAATTACCAATGTATGAATTGGCTAAAATGTTTTCTGTACCAGAATTTAAACTATTTGTATTTCCTTTGTCTGGACCATTTTGTTTAACCTTCTCATTCATCATGTAGATTAATGATGGGTCATTGATATTTGTTGTATCAAAGTTAGTAGACTGAGTCACTCTCAAAAGCATCTCAGCCATCTTAGCGTATTTCAAGAACTCATCTAAAATAAATTGTTGTTGGCCTCTAGCTTTATCATCAGCTGGTATACTATTTACAGTTTTCTCAAGACCTTTATTAGTCAATACAGCCTCTTTTACAAGACTGCTTCTTTTATCTACACCATACTTTTTACTCTCTTTAATGTTGTCTACATCTGTATAAGAGAACAAATAGGTAGAACCTTTAGCTTGTAAAGATGCTAGATAATCTTGAATGATTGGTTGGTTCATGAAATATGCCACTGTATCAATAGGCACACCAAACTTAATTAAGGTTAACCATGTACCTGCCACCTCAGGGGTAGCACCTAAGTCCATAACCCAAGCACCATTAGAGATATCCACGTATCCATCAATAAACATACCAATGATGTCAGAGATTTCATACTGATTGTTTGCATCAAAGATTCTAGATAAAGTTGCATATGATGCTTGACCATATGGTTTTATACTATTGAATTTTTCAAATGAAAGCTTTTTGTTTTTTAACCAAACTTTATCTCCAGGTTTAAGATCAGTATTTGTATCAAACACAACCATACCACGTTGGTTAAGTGAGTGGTTTGTTTGAGATGTAGCAGCAATACCAATAGCATATTTACCAGAAACAAACGCATGTCTAATACCAGACATAGTTGTTTGCTTTAACATATTAATTACAGAACCGTAGTTTGTTTTAGTCTTTCCTTTTAGTCTAAGAATTTTATCTGCCAAATCTTTTAATGGATCTGCAGAGTTAGGTTTAACCAATCTGTCAAAGTTAGCAGGATGTCCTACTAAGTTTTCCATTGATTCAATGTAAGCATTCTGAATAGACTTCTTATATTCTTGACGATTTTTAAACTTGTCTTTAGCACCAATACCATAGAAAGGTATAACTCTTGGGTATCCAGTTTCCTTATCTACAATAACATTCTTTAAATAGATTGATAACTTATCAATGTCAAAGTCAGATCCTACCTTAGCTACCATCCCTGCTGGGATAACAACACTGTCTCCAAACTCTTTAGGTAAGAACTTAGCTATTTTAATAACATCAATTGAGTTTTGCTTTTGAGTTGGGATACGAAATGATACTCCTTTTAATAACTTCTTAGCCTCAGCCTTTCCTTCATCTGTGTTATTAAAATAATCCATCAACTCTTCATCAGTAAGTTTGCTATCAAACCATCTTGCTGCCATGATTTCAGCTACTACCTCACCCTCAGCATTTGTATAAAAATTCAATACATCAGATACTAATCCTTCTTTGCCATTTATTACAGCTTTCTTAATATTACCTGCTTCTAATAATGCAGAAGGTATCTGAACCTTTAATCCTCCTGACATAGTAGGAGAAATAAACATATCTCTAGCTATAGAATATAATGTGTTTCTAATTTGGCTGTATGCTGGAGTAGCTTCAACATCTTTGTTACCAAGCTTTAAACTTTCAATACTCTTAAGAATATTCTCATCAGTGTTACCTTTGATAACCTGTGAGTATAAGAAGTCACCTAGTCTGTTTAGATCTAAGTTACCACTCTTACCATCCCAACCTATACTTTCTAATAGCTCTTCATATCCAATATTAGTTAACTCATTTAATAAGTTATCATTATTCTTGATTTCTCTGTATATTTCTGAAGCATCTAACTTAGCCTCTTCTGATTCTAATGCATTCCAAGCAGTTAACTTTTCATCAAAGTTTTTACCTGTCATGAAATCTAAAGGTACACCACAATCTAAGAAGTCTAATGTAACTAACTTAGTTACCTGACTACCTCTAGTCACGTCACCAGTTTCCTTAGAAGGAATTTCAGCTTGGATACCTATGATTGAGAAAGGTATTTTTGTTATGTTTTTCTTAGCAACAGGAGTTATATCAAACTCATTTTCTTTATTATATAAGCTAACTTTATTTACACTTCCAACTTTTCTACCTGAGTCATATACAGCATAATCAATGTCTCCAGTTTGCATCTTGTTGTATAACTTGATAGCATTAGATTCAGGATTCATCTGATGTAATATCCTAAAGCTCAATGGATAAAGGGCAAACTTATCTAATACAATATCATTATACTTCTTCTCATTTAGTTTACGACCTGTAACAATTGGCTTGATTGGAGTGTATGCTGCAGTGATTCCAGGGTTACCGTTCTTTAATACAGCTCTTTCAAACTTAGACATACCTAGTCCCTTCACATCTTTTTCATAAGCAATATCATATTGATATTGTCTTTCTTTTGAAGGATTCCAGTTACCATCACGTAGTGCTAACTTGCGATAGGCTTTAAAAGTAATTACACCTCCACCATCTGTAGACTTGAATTGTTCATATTTCAATGCCTCATTTACACTAATATTGTCTTCAAGAACAATACTGTTTAAATGATCTTTAATCATATCTGTATATCCAATATCCTTCTTGTTCTTATACTCTTGGTTTGCAATTTGATTTGCTTTAGCATTCCATTCTGGAGAGCTATTAATGGTAGATTGACGTGGAGAACTAAAACTCTTAATACGCTTTAATTCATCCTTGTATAGATAAGGATCAGAATAGATCAACTTGTGCAACTCAATGTTATTTATCATGTAGTTAGCACTCATAGCACCCAATTGATTCCTTAATACCTCAAGAGGCATGTTCTTCCTTGTAGGAAACTGAATACCTTTAACTGTATATGTATCTCCAAACAAGTCTTTCTTAATCAATCCATTAGCAGTATAAGTTTTGATTCTATCAGTGATGTCATCACTTAAGAACTTATCAGAAGCCTTCTTGATTCTTTCTTCAAATTGACCATACACTTCATCTGTAGTGTATTTAAACTCTTTACCTTCTTTCTCTTCAGAAGCAGCTACAATAAGATTGTGCAATGTTTCTCCCAAGATACCTTTAAAGAAACGTAAGTCTGTGTTCTTTCTTCCCTCAATTTGAGGAATAATACGATGTTCTCTAGAAAGATTAATCTCAGCTTTGATATATCCTTTAAATATATCATATATAGAATCGTTGTTTCTAGCTATACTTGTTGCAGAAATGTGATTGCCCATAGATAGTAACCAGCCTAAAGATGCATCTCCAGGAACCAAGTTCATGTAAACACCTTTTAAGTTTAAGTTTAACTCTTCTATCAAACGTTCAGCATATACAACTTTAGAAGATCCTTTCTTCTTATTAGTTAATTCATTAAAAATACCACCTGTATATCCAACAGTCATGTATTTTTGAACATTGCTTTTCTTATTACCTTCTTCATCATAAACCTTAGACATGATAACAGAGCCTTGACTAAACACATCATTCTCAGGAAGTAAATAGTTATATTTAGTATTCTCTAGGTCTGATAGCTTGTTTGACTTCTTTAATACATTATGGAACATACTCAATGGATTTTGTCCAATGAATGATTGTACAAGATCCCCATTAAGATTAATAAAAGTTGTTTGGAAATCAGGGTTTTGAATAGCAGCAATCACCTCACCCACTTCTCTCAATCTTGTATTGATATTAAGAGACTTACTTGTAATCTCTCTAATGGCAGTGATTTCTGAAATACTTCTTTTGATACCGTTTACACCATCAATAAACTTACGCTTGTTCCAGTCTGGTTGTTTTTCTAACTGTTCCTTATTAATATCAATTCCTAACTTCTTTAAAAACTTAACGTTATTATCTATTGTTCCAACTATTTCTTTATCAACCTCATTGATTCCTGACTTGGTTTTCTTATGCACAAAAGAGCGACCATTAAATGCTAAAAACTTCTTATCAAGCTTAATAGCTTTGATAATAGAAGATTCCATATCAGATGCAATCTGATCTGTAGCATTTGCTAATGTAGTATCACTAATACTTACGTCTCCATTCTGAAGAACAAATGTTGTTTTAACTTCAGGGTTTTGTAAATCAAATCCTTTGTAAAAAGCACTAGTTAATTGTAAACCTGAAAGGTCATCTATGTTTTTGAAGTAGTCATCTTTAATAGCATTAGGAAGACCATTTGTAAGTCTAGAATATACTACAGCATATTGTGGTTGTTCTAAGCTTAATATACGTAGCTTTTCCATCATGTCATTAATATCTACAGAGTTATGTAGAGTATTAAGTAATGTGGTGTACACCTTACCCATTGGTTCTAATACAACACCACCAATAGAAGATACAGCATTATATCCATTTTGATCTAATACAGGAACTGTAGCTAGTAATAATTTAATAGCAGCACTTGATTTTCTAAATGCATCCACTTGGTTAGAGTCATTATATTCGTCTCCTTTACCTGTAATAGCATACTCATTTCTAAAGTTAGCTTCTTCGTCTGTTAACTTAACAGAGTAAGAACTTAAATACTCTTCTTCGTGTTTCTTAACAATATCATTCCAGTTAGCAAATATAGTATCACGTAATGCTTTGGCATTAGCAACAAGTGGTGCGACATTAGCTTGTGTACTTGGATCTTTTTCAATTGTTTCTGTAGCCCAGTTTAATACATCTCCATATACAACTTGTTCAATATCATCTTTTAATGTACCATATAATTCTTTTCTATCTAAATCTTCAACACTGAACAAACCTTCATTTGTATTAGCTCTAGCTTGCACTAATGTAGTGTAAGTCATTTGCTGCATAATATCATTGATATTACTTACAGTCAAGCCTGCACTTACTAAACTAAATACAGCTCTTCCAGATAGAGCAGCTTGGTCAAGATCTACTATTCCTGGTTGTGCCAATTGTAACTGAGCTTGGTATGGATTATATGAATTTGCATAGTATCCAGTTCCCATTTTCTTGAACAAGTTAGCTGTATTAGTCTGAGCTTTCTCTCCTGTAAATAACTTATTGATAAAGTTTGATAACTCTGTAAAGAATTTACGAATCCAAGACATACCTTCTGTAGGTTTAGCTGGGAACTCACCAGATAATCTATGTTCTCTATATTCTTCAGCTAACTTCTCATTGATTTCATCAACTGTAGCAGTTTTATATTGTATAGTCTTTCCAAGTCTATCTACGTATTCTCCTTTTCTACCTCTAAACTCTAACACAACATTAACTTTCTCATCTGTAGTTAAGAAAATATCCCACACAGCATGGAAGATTTCATGGTAAGCTGTACCAACCTCAGCGTTTTCATATATGTAAACACTACCATCTTCATATGCTCCCCAAGCTTGTCTTCCACCAATAGCTTGTAATATGTTCTTTAATCTAAATGCTGGAATAGTCTTGAAGTTTTCTTTCATAAAGTCTTCAATCTCTTTCCAGTTTTCACTAGTAAAGTCAGTTATAGCTTGATCTAATTTGATTCTCAAATTAGTCTTACCACCCTTCTGCATAATGTTCTTTCTGAACTTCTTCAGATCAGCAGCAACAGTTGGTGCAACAGGTTTAGTTTCAACTTTAGCTTCTATATCAGAAACTACAGGAGCTGTCTTCTTAGGAGTGGGCTTTGTAGCTTCCTTGCCTAGAATAAATGCATCTAATCCTGCAGCAATATCATCTGCAGTTTTACCACTCTTGCCAATCTCTTCTGTTTCTACAACTTGTCTAGCTGCTATTCTTTCTTCAATCACCCCTTTTGCAACAGCTTTGATAAGTTCTGTTAAAGGGACATTAGATGAGTCTTCGTTGATTGTTTCTTCATATCTTCTCTCAAACTTCTTAGCTGTAAGAGTGTCATCTATTAATCTATCAATGATTTCATCATTGGTTGTTGAATCAACAATTTCTACATCACCATTATCATCAAGTGTATATTGTAAGTTTTCAGTTTCTCCTGTAGATTCTACTTTGAAACCAAATGTTGATGTCTTTCCTTTAGGTCCTTTGGCTGTCTTTCTAGCAAGGTTAACTGCATCTACTTCATTAGCATCATTAAATCCTGACATAATCATATAGATACCAGTTCTGTTATACTCACCAGAAGCAACAGGAGCAGCCATTGTTACCAATGGGATTTGTTCAGGAGTTCTACCTTCACTAGATAATAAATATGTTTGATAGTTTTCCCAAGTCTTGATTTTGATATCACCAGTTGAGGTTACACCTAGTATTTCTTCATATGACTCATTATAGTTTAACTTACTGTTATCTATGTTATTATACATGCTCTTCAAAGCATCCATAATTTGAGTTTTGTTTGTCTTAAGAGACGTGGGTTTAAATGATACATCTAAATTAAAACCCTTAAGTCTAAACTTATCAGAAGTTCTAGTGTTATCTTTTTCAAACCATAAACTGTTCTTACCAGGAGTGGCTCCTTCTTTAGGACTTCCCCAATGAGTTACACTACGTAACCAGTTTAATAAGATTAAAGACTCAAGACCATTTGCGTTTTTTTCGTTAAACACATTTGTAGCAAGTTTTACTAATACATCATAGATGGTCTTAGCGTCTTCTTCTGAGTTTTGTTTATTCTGTAATCTAATATATCCATCTGGATGGTCTAAAAATACCATACCCAAAGGATTAGTAAAATATGTGCTACCCTTTTCTAATACATCTCCTGTTGTAGGAATGAATAATACATTCTTATTAGATAGGTCTGATTTTTTAACTAATGCAGCAGCAACTACAGATGCACCTATGTCACCTTTAACTAATGTTCCCATTGAAGGCTCAAAGTTATATAAGGTTAAGTCTTCAGCTTTAAGCATAGCTGCTCTTCTCTTAGCATATATTTTCTTAAGTGCTGGTTCTTCAGATAGTTGATTTTTTCTAATCATGCTTTCTGAACCAAACTCCTCACTCCATTTTAAATCTTCAAGAGGCATCACTTGATATATAGCACTATTCAATGGATCTGTTGTAACTTCTTCTCCATTAACATCTACTAACTTAATATCACCATTGTCTGCTCTTTTAACTACTACAGCAGCAATTGTTGTTTCTTGTTTAACAGAAGCTTTATTTTGTGCTAAGTGTTCAACCAATCCAGGGATTAACTTAGCCTCATTGTTCTTAGTAATATATACTACTTGGAACTCAGTTTTATTAGGAAGACTACTCAGTTTATTTAAGAACTGCATTGATCTTTCATAACCAGGTATCTTTTTGCTTGGAACAGATGCAGCAATAGCTATCTCTCCAGACTTTCTACTACCTGCTTCAAACTCTCCTTGGTCATTGCTTTTAGTAAATAGATTACTATTATTATCTAAAGTATCAAGTAGTTCTTGTTCTAAAGTTTCATCCTTTAGTATGTTTTCCTCTTCTTGTTTTTGTTTAATGTACTCTTTAGTTTGTTTCTCAACATCTTTAATAATATCATCAACTAATTGTGTATTGTTTAAAGAGTTGATGTAATCTAACTTGTTCGTTCCTTCAGGAATAGAAATGCTAGAATACTTTTTAGTCTTTAACAACTTATCAATTGCGTTATCTATAGCATCAGTTATTTCAACATCCATGCTATCTATATCAGAGATATTAAACTGTTTGAACTCTTCAGGACTCATAAAGTCTACCTCACCATTTGGAAGCTTCACTTCATATTCACCACCTAAGGTTTGTGACAATACAGTAATCTTAGGACCAACAATTAATCTGTTTCCTTCTTTTCTAATTGGTTCAGATAAAGAATATTCCTCACCCACCTTTAATTTCTTTTCAGTGATGGTTTTCTTTTTCTTTCCTTCTTCTTGTTCAACAGTAACTGGAACTTCATCAGACTCTCCAAACTCAAAGAATGAAGGTAGTATAAAGCTTTCAGGACTAGATCTCATAGCATCATACTCATCAACAAAGCTTTTTCTCTCCATTGATAATCTGATTAAGTCAGCCAACTCTTGTTTTAGTCCCACCTTAACTTCAGATAAAGCAGGTAAATCATTGATTTTCAATTCATTGATTTGTTTAACAGCTTCTACTGTTGCTTCTCTGTTTGGTTTATTGTTTGCAAGAATACTTTCTAAAATGTCAGTTGTTACAATGCCATTCTTAATTAAGTTATTATTAACTTGAGGAATACGCATATCATAGTTAGCCACCTTAGCAGTAGCATAAACCATCTTTTCAATTACATCATCTGTATATCTTTTACCACCCTGAGGGTTTAACTCACTAGAATATCTATCATTAAGTAGATCATATGTACTATCAACTTGTTTAGCAATTGCTTTTAAATTGCTTACTCTTGCTAAGAAGTCTTCTTTAGACTCATTAACATTGGCTATGCCTTCAGTTACAAGTTCTTCAAAACCTTCAGTTGTAGTTGCTTGAGAAGCATAATGATCTAGTTCGTTATAAATGGTTTGTGTTTTACCATACTTAACTCTTGGCATAACATACGTTAGAGCATAGTCATTTTCAAAGTTCTTTTCTCCAGCAACATCTCCAGCTTCTATAGATGCAAGTCTTCCTTTTTGAGAACCAATTGCAATACCAATATACTTAGCTTGATCAGATAATGAATCCTTTATATTTGTAATGTTTAATCCAGCTAGTGCAACACCTGTGTTAGCTGATTTCTCACGACCTTCGGCAATTGCACCAGACTTACCAAAACCAACCCTAGTTTTACCTTCCTTATTTTGGTACGTACCTATAATACCAGATTGCTGAATTCCTCCAGACAATGCACCTAATATAACATTTGACATACCTTCTTTGGTATGAAGTGTTTCATCAATACCATATGAGAATACGTTACCTAATGCTCCATTCAAGTTCTCTAAAAAGTCTTTAGTGTCAGCTTGATTTCTACGTGCTCTATTAAAGTAATCACTTACACCAGTTTGTATAGCAAACTGTGCACCTTCCTCAATACCCTCTGGTAACATTAAACCAAGAACAGCATTAGTTTTAGAAAGTGCTTTCTGTACCATTGATGTAGGAACAACTTCTGAAAATGCACCCCCTAATGTTTTTTGTGTAACATCATTAATTAATGCTTTATCTGCTCTTCTAGAAGAGTTTAACATCTTAGGAAGTTGAATATAGTTTGTACCAGATAATAACAATGCATTAAATCCCCAGGTAAACTTACCCAACTCGTTTGTATAATTCTCAATCTTTTCAAGTGCTTCTCCTGTAGGAGTTTCACCATATGTATTTATATATTCTTCAATTGCAGTTTTCTTAAACTCATTAGAACTGTTTAAAGATTCTAAGCCAGCTTCTCCAAATGTACCAGTTACAGAAGTTAAGATTCTATCAGAGTTCTTTAATATCTTTGATGCAGGAGTTTTTAAATATGTTTGAGCAAGAGAGTTCAATGTATTCTCAAATGCTGCAGCTCTTTGTAATTTAGGAACAGCAGTCAATGATTTTTCTACAGCAACAGCAGCTTCTAATCCTTTACCAACCTTTACTAACTTATCAATTATACCTACAGAGTTTAAAGCTTTGACCCACATCTTACCACTAACTATTGTACCATAGCTATATCCTAAGTTTTTAAGAAGACCGTCAGCAACAAAATTAGGAGTTAATAAGTAATCAGGAGACCACCAATCAGCATCTTTTTCATTTTGACTCATGTAGTTTGGAAGAACATCTTCTAACTTCTTTGAAAAATCATCAGCCATTCTATTTGCATCATTATCAAACAATGCAGAAAACTTTCCAGTTTTATAAAAGTCCTTCATCCCATATAATACACCTGCAGTACCTCCAGCAACAGCTGCTGAGAAAGTACCTGCCATTTTCAAAGATCCATTAATAAGCTGAGATATACCACTTTGATTTCTAGCATACATCTCTTCCAACATTGGTTCTTCATAAGGTCTACTACTAGCATATCTTGAACCTGTATATAAAGAAGACAAAGGTACAGCTTCTGCAGCTTTACGTCCACCATTCATATCAGCATCAGCATTATAAGTCATTGCTCTAAACATGTCTTGAAAAGACATATTAGTTCCAGCAACCTGACTGTCCCTAACAGGAATGTCTGGTCCTTGATAGACTTTTGCCTGTGCTGGAGATCCTGAAATTGTACCTCCTAAATTAAGTCCTTCTAAGTTACCTTCTTGTTCGTCTGGCATTACTTGCTATTTTAAAAAGTTCTGAATGAACTGTGGATTAATTGTTTTCATTCTTCCTACTAACTCTGATAAATCATCATACGCATCTGTCATTTCTAATCCTTGTTTTCCAGTGATTTTATTTTTACCATATATATATCCATAATATAATCCAGTGGCATCAGACTGTAGTATATTTCCTTTGGCATCAAATGGAGAACTTTTAAGTTGAGGGAAATCTTCTACACCATCAAAGTAAGCATCTCCATTTACATACGTTGTTATATCATTTGCAGGTCCTGCTGATGTAGCTGATGATGTTGAGAACTTGATCTTGTTTTTTATGTTTGTAATTAATTCAGGCTCATAAGCTGTTGATACATCCAAGCCTACATTAAGTGCCTCATCAGCTGGAAGTATCATAGTTCCCTGTACATTAGTTTTAAAGTTTCTAACTCTTACACTTGTAACAGGTTCACCACTTGAACCTTTTATAATACGTCCTTCAATTGAAAGGTCTCCTAAATCTCCACCAAGTGCAGAAAGTATGTTTGTTATTTCATCTGCTCCAGCAAGATTATTACCTTTATCACTATATTCACCAGCAAAGTTTCTAAGAGATGTTAAAATTTGTTGATTGGTTTTAGCATCATCTGTCAACATATTACTCTTAAGGTTTGGAGTTGTAAACCCTTTGTTCTTTATAAGATTTGCTTTGGCAACTAATGCTTTCTCTCCATCTTCTGTAGCAACAATGTCATACACTTGTTTAAGAGATTTAGCAAAAACACCAGGTGTAGTAAAAGGACTTCCTGAAATTGTTTTACCTTCTTTGTCTGTAATATAAGGACTTTCTCCAAATATATTGTATAATTTTTTTCCTGCAGTTTTAACCATTCTAGCAGCTTGTGATGAAGCACCACCAGCAAAAAGATCTAATCCTGATTCTAATAAGAACTCTTTACCTTTACTAATAAGTCTTTGTTCAGCTTGTTTCGTTTGTTTGTTTTTTTCAGTGCCTTCAAACACACCACCTAAACTTTGATAACCTCTCATGTAAATAGCCAAGTCAGATAGGTCTTCTTTACTAACTTCAAAATCTTTACCTTTATATTTAACTGGTATAGGTTTGATGTCTAAATTATTTATCTTGTCAACAATGTTACCACCAACTTGTTTACTTACTTCATCATCATATACTTTGTCTTGATTACTTAAGTCAGAAAAGTCTTTTTGAGAACGTTTATAAACACTATAAGAATCTTGTATATTTGGATCAATCTTGCCTGTAGCATTAACTTTATCCATAACTCTATTAGTCCAGTAGTTTAAGAATTCAGTAGGTGTTTGTTTTGCTTTTGCTGCACTGTTATTAATTAATATCTTAACAGCTTCTGGTTTAGTTTTACCAGTGTTCATTAATTTTTGTAAGGCATTTATGTTTTCAGGACGTGTAGCAATTACACTATTCCAAACTAAATCATATCCAGAAGCCAATACTTTATCTGCAGCTCCTGTAATTTTACTGTTAAAGTCCCCCACTATATCCATGTCTGATGGCATCTCTCCACGTTCCCAAAGATTACCAAATGCATTAGTTCCTACACCAGCACCAGCACCTGCACCTTTTTTTCCTGCTAGACCTATTAGTGCTATTTCTTTTGCTGCAGCTCTATTCTTGTCATTCTCAGTAACTGTTTGTGCTGAAGAATAGTATTTCTCTTTCAATGTTGCATTAAACTCAGCAATATCAGTAGCTTCTTGTAATTCTTTAAATCTCATTTGATAACCAGGACTATCCATTGCTTTTATAGACTTTCTAACTCCTCCATACATTTGTGTAAGATTATTAGTCATGCTTTCAGAATATAACTTTCCTCTAATAGCGTCTGGATTAGTCATAGCTTCTTGAGCATACTGTGAATAAGTTTCTGTAACATCTTTTATTTTACCTGAAACTTCTTCTATTCTTTCATCTATCTGTTTCTTTTTAGTGTCATCCTTTTCTAAAGTTTTTTGTAAATTCAACTCATTAATTAAGTCTTCGTACGCTATTACGTCGTTATCTCTTTGTCTATCAATTAATGCAACTAAACCCTCTTCATTTACACCAGCGAGATTGTATTCTCCTGTAATTTGTAACTGTTGTCTAACTCTAGGATCAGAAAAAATTGTATTGATTGTAGCCTTAACCTCTGAAGGAAGCCTACCATTCATTTCTTCTCTAATCATATAAGGAGATAATACAAAACCACCTTCAACATATTTAGGTTTGCCATTTTCTAGAACTGGTTTACCATTTGTATCTTTCACTAATATTTTTTCACGCTTATAACTACCATCTGGGTTATATTCAAATATTTTGTCAGAAGACCATCCTTCAATTTTTATAGCATCAAATTGTTCTTTTGCAAATTTACTTATATCAAAGTATGGTGTGTATGAAGCATTGAATTTTTCTCCTGGAGTGTTACTATTTAACCAAACATTAGCTTTCTTTTGAAAGTTTGTAACATTATCAGGACTAGACTTTCCTTCAGATATAGCTTTATCCATTTCAGCTGCTTGCTTTCTATACCAAGCAGTTGATGACACAGCATTTTGAACTGTAGGATCTTTAACTATTTGAGAAGTCATACCACCAACAGAGTTAACTAATTGCTGATTTGAAAAATCTCCAGCAGCTACAATCTTTAATCTACTACCTAACTCATTAAGTTTAGATTGTAAATATTGTTTATCTGAATCTTTTACAAGATCCATTCCAGCAACATTATCTATTTGACCTTGAATCTTTTGCACACCCTGGTCGTACTGCTGTTGCTTGTACATACCTACTTTGACCATTGCTTCGCTAGGAAGTTGATTTATATAAGGGGTAAATTGGGGAGCAGTATCTGTATATGAAGCCATAGTATTATGATTAGCAAATGTAATTTAAATTATTATATATACCAAGAGAATTAACCGTTTTGATTAATCTGGTATAACCAAATTGATTAGATATTTTTAAGGGATTTAACAATAGAGCTATTTCTTGGAGTCATCTTTTTACCATCTTTACCAGTGGTAGTTTCATCTTTTGCACTTTTTCTAGTTCCCACTCTACGTCCAGCAGCATTATATAAATCTTCATATCCTGATTCTAATTGACCACTAGCATTATTAGATCTAGCAAAAGTAGACCCTTTCATGTTAAACTGATGAGGAGCATTGACATTGTAAGCAACCCCTGAAGGAGTGAACTCAAAGCCATATAAGTTCTTCATAATACCAAGTTCTTTAGCAGCGGTAGCATGTTGAAGCTCTTTAGCAGTCATTGAGGCAATTGCTCTCTGTGCAACATCTAAAGTTTTAGACTTAGCTAATGCTTGTTTCTCTGCTTGACCAGCAAGAATCTGTAAGTTTTGAGCTTGTGTTTGACGTGCAATATCTTTGTTTTTAGAACTAACAGCCATTTTATTAGCCATATTTTGTCTCATTGCTTCACCTCTCACCTTATTCTTTTGTTCTGCAGCTGTGGCAGCAATCTGAGCCAATGCTGCAGAATTACTTCCAGCCTGTCTTTGTGCTGCTCTAACTTGCATATCAATCTCATTTAACTGATCTTGAATAGGTACATTAGGAGCATAGTCTTCTGGAGTAAATTGAAGTTGCTGAGCATAAACTGGTTCTAACTGATTGGTAGCCAATGCTAATTGCTCTGAAGCAAACTGACGAGGATCTATTTTTTCAACACCAGGTCTTAAGAAAGGAGCAATATTAGAAATTGCTGTATACCCTAAGTTTTCCCAATCAAATTTATTATCATCTGGAGCACCTGTAATATTATAAACTGGAGATGCTTCTTGTTGATTAACTGGAAGTCTCTCTCCAGGAACTTGTCCATATGTACCAATAGCGTTTAATCTTGATTGGTTTAATGCTTTTCCTTTAGCAGTCATTGCAGATAATGCATCATTTAAATAAGTATTATCAACTGGAAGTTCTGTACCATAATCTGCTGTTTCTAGCTTAGCACCAAATGCTGCTTTACTCTTAAGCTTATTTGCTTTAAGATCTTCTATAAACTTAGGAGTATCAGTGTATCCATTAGCCTGAGCTCTTTGATGATATATGTCTTGTAAGTTAGCAAGATTGTTCTTAATAGCATCTAAACCTTTATACTCCATAGTGGCAGCATCTTTTATCACTCTAGCAGTTTGATTTTGTATTTTTCCCATAACTGTATTGTCAGCTTCATTTACTAAATTTATAGCTTTATTCTCAGACTTATTAACACGAGCTTCTTTCTTTAATATATCATTTCCAATAGTTTTAAACTTAAGATTCTCAAGTTTTCTTTTACCTAGAATCTTTTTGTCTATATCTCCTAATAAGGCTGCTCCAAACTTTTCAATCTTCATATTACCTAACACTTGAGCTGATACATTATCTTCTCCAATACTACCACCTTGATCTGCCTTCTCATAAATTGGTTCACCACCTTCTACTTCTACACGATTTCCAGAGTAGTCAGTATCAATACCCTGATTATCATGTGAAGGTCCTCTAAAGATTCTACCTTCTCCACTTCCACCATTCTGTGCAGATATAGGATTGTAAGAAATTAGTTCAGCTTCTCCCTCAGGACCAACATTCAATCTTCCACCAAATGCCATTTGCTTACCAGTGAATAATGCTTCTGCACTAGGAGGTACATAATCTTCACTAAGACTTCCACCACTTCTCATTTCTTTAGAAGCTTTATAGAAATCATTAGCAGTTAGCTCACCAAACCTAGCAATAACTTGAGGGTTGTATTCAGGATTCATCCATCCACCATTCTCCATAGATGCACTAAATGGACCATTTTGTAATGAATTCTGGAAAGCAGCTTGTCCCAAATATCCTTGACCTTCTTGTAAAGAACGATTAATAGCTGCTTGTTGTTCACCTTCTATAATTCTATCAGCCATTCCACCTATAGTACTTCCAATTGCAGAACCTATTGGTCCACCAAATGCTGTACCTGCAACACCACCAATAGAAGAACCTATACCAGCTTGTATAACTCCACCTTTTTTAAATTGTTTAATGTTACTATCATTTAAAGGCTCATATCCAAGGTCTGAATAAAGATCACCAGGATTATATGTATTTTGAATCTCTGCACCATTAGCAGCCATACCTTGAGAATACGGATCAGTTACTTGATAATCTTCAGGTCTAACATAGATGCGAGGTTGTGTATCTCTAGTTGTTGCAGCTTGTGCTACAACTTGTGAAACCTTAGCAAATCTCTTAGCTTCTTTTCCTTTTTGTACATTTCCCATAAGCTTTTGAGCACCACCAATAATTCCTGGAAGTGCAGTCATTGCTGATGTAGCTAATCCACCGTAGTCTAATCCAGGATTTGGATTAACTATAGGAACATTACCATACTGAGGAGTACCAGGATTACTATAATCAAGTTTATATCCACCAGAATTATATCCAGCTGGTTGCATCATATTATTACCAATAATATCTACATTAGAAGTATTCCATAAATTATTATCTCCACCTGTGAAGTTATTAAGTCCTGGCATACCAGGTCCAGTAGCTATAGGACCTCCACCAAAATATTTAGGAGGATTACCAAAATCAGTTAATTGTTCTAACTGCTTCTTTACCATAGATGCTCCCATCTCAGCTTTCTTGAATGCTTTAGGATGAGCTTTTTTAAATGCAGCTTCTGTTGGATACTTCTTATAGAATTCCTTTTCAGACTTTACTCCTGCTATTTTTAACATTTCAGATTTCATATTGAACTTTTGTATGATTTATTTATATTTGTTTAACCAACCACCTTGTTTGTATTTAGGATAGTTTTTTAATTCTTCTTTGTATGCTTCTATTTTATTAATTTTTGGAGTCATGTCAAAGTTACTACTTTTTAAATGTTTTAACTGTTCATCAAAAACATAACCCATTTGATTTTTTAAATCAGTAGATGTATATGGCATTACTTCATGAGACATAAATGGTTTTCCTAAAACTTTGCTAGCATCAATTTTAAAAAATCTTGGAGATGTAACACCCTCCTTTGAAGTTTTACTAAATAAAGAACTTTCTTTTAAACTATTAGGTAAATAATCTGCTGGTCTAATGGAAGGTTGTAAATCCCATATATCATTATACTCTAATCCATATTGGTTTAATCTTTTATTATATCCCCCCATTATCTCATTACCTTTATCTATATTAATCTTATTTCTTAACATTGCCATATTTTCTTCAATTCTTCTTGGAGATATTAAATTAGGACTATATGTATCAGGTCCTATTCCAAGTTTACTAAAGTCAGAGTTTATAGAATAAATATCCATTTTAGACAATTGTTCTGGAGTATAAGAAGGGTGATTAACTGGAGATGTATTAGCAATACGAAAAGTATTATGTTGTTGAGGTTTTCCTAAATATAATCTCCAAGCATCTGATCTTTCTGGACTAACTTCTGTTCTCATAAGAGAATTATCTGTCTTAGGAAGCTTTACACCTCCTTTTTTAATATTATTAATTATCTGCTGAATTTTAGATTCTCCTTGCATACCACTATATCCATATGGA